>Ga0315289_10006268_pt1 | contig 17496 bp, 13 predicted proteins | sample YL17G11_40_MG_FD_203452 | JGI IMG/M metagenome (GOLD analysis project Ga0315289, IMG submission 203452) | Sediment microbial communities from Yellowstone Lake, YNP, Wyoming, USA - YL17G11_40 | ecosystem: Environmental > Aquatic > Freshwater > Lake > Sediment | place: USA: Wyoming | collected... | reverse complement strand
TCTGCCATATCGTACACATTTTGCATTGGCCCGTGCACCTATATGTCATGAAGAGCAATGCGTGAGTCGGTCGAACTCCCAGGTAATCTATTTCCCTTTTTGTAAGGTCTCGAAGATAAGTGTAAGCATTCTCGAGCGCGCGCATCTTCATCTTTCTGCTTCAAAGGTTTTTTTCCACCGCCTCATAAGCTCTGACCTCCGCAGGAACGGGACTGCCTTGAACTCCAGGAGATAAAGCAGATACCCGAGGAGACCGCGGCGGAAGATGATGAATTTCTCATGCTTGCGAACGGCCGAGGTCCACTTCTGCTTATAGAGATCGGAGCTTCCCCCCAGGTCGTATTCCTTGACATTATCCTCGAAGACGCTTTTGACAATATGGGCGTCGAGGACGGAGCCGGGGTGATTGTCACGATATGACTCATGAAAATCCGCCCTGAGGGCGTGCACCCTATTCTTGTACCTCAGGTGAAACTCATAGGCGATGGGCGTGCCATTGGCCTTTAAAAGCCAGATATTCAGCCATCCTTTGTCCCGGACAACCCGCGTGAGTTCGTGAAAGAACCTTTTGTTTTCCTGGTCCGTGGCCAGGTCAGTTTGCTCCCGGGCTTTCCAACTGTTCTTGGATATTTCGAGAACGGCGGATAGCACGGGACGCGCGTCTTCAGGCTGTTCATGCTTCTCGATCGTATACGAACCGAGGCGGCTGACTCGATTCATCTTGTTTCTCAAGACCTTTCGGAAATTCTTTGAGCGACTCTTGAAATACGAGTCCCAGTCCGAACAAACCTGTATGACAGGCGAACAGAGGTCCTTCTTCGTACTGAAAGGCATGTGGTTTTGCTTGAGTACGCTTCTCAAGATGGAGGAATTGGGGGAGTCCGCAGGGAGGTTTCGCAAATAGATCAGCTGCCACCGGTTTCTGTGATTGTTCAAATAGCGGACTATCGAAGTGATTGCGTGCTCGGGTTTTCTTGTCAGTATGAAATCCGACCGTGGGGTATTCTCGTTTTCTATAAAGCCGATTCTCTTCAGTGGCATTCCGCGGTAGCCTGCCGCGGTTATCATTAGCGGGGCAATGCCGACGAGCTCCCCGTTTTCCCTTATAAGGAGTATGAGCATCCGATTGTGTTTCCCAAAGGCGAGCCACCAGCATCTGAACCATTCGTGCCTCAGGAAGACTGTATCGCTGTGGCTCTTCTCGAGGAGGTTGTTCCAGGCTCCTTCCAGCGAAAGAAAATCCTCGTAAGTCTCGACAGCTTGGATGTCCATTCCTGTTTCGCGGAGTTCTTTCATCTCCTCTTCCGTGTACGCCCGGCCAATTCTGCTCCCGCTGTCTGCTTTTTGGGAACAAGCCCTGTCAACCACGGTCTTCTTGCTCACCGGGGCTGTACCTGCCTCACCGGTGATTTCCCCAGCAAACCACGGAAAGTCCACGGCCAGGACGGCGACATCCGAGCCGACGTTTGGACCTGAGCGCCAAGGCAACAGCAACCTCGGAGACAAAAAGTGAATGCACCCCTCAGGCTCGCCGGAAGCTCTCTCGCGAGTCCGCGGACAACATTCAACGCCGCTCAGAAGAACCCCTGACTCATGCCGCATAACACCATCACATACGTCGCCGCGCATCCTCCCTGGAGGATGAAGAAGGAATTCATTCCTGCCTTGAAGGCTCCTCGCCGCTACTGCATGAGGCAGTACACACCGCCTCTCCAGCGCCCTGAAAAGAGCTACCTTTGGTCGCTGCGAGAGCCGCCCCAGGCAAAATCACGAGTCCTGTGACGGCCACCCAGCCCATTCCTCCTTTTTGGACGCCCGGTTCTGGCGAGCTTTCCACGACGACTTCTACGGCTTCCCTGCACAGCTTCGCCCTCTCGATTACATGCCCAGCTTTCGAGAGCAGGCATCTAACCTACCAGTTTCCGCAGTGCCTGAGACTCGCGGAGAAAAGCGAGGGAAAAACCGCAATGGCTCGTGCGGTCAGCTCGCGAACGGGACCCCCCGGCTGCGAACTTTCCCCCAAAAGTCGGTTGGCAGCAACCCCCATGCGAAAGCAGAATCAATGCAAGGCTTCACGAAATGCCACGAGCTGCTCAACGTCCTCGGGGAAATACACTCGCCAGCCGCGCCAGTCCTTCTTGGCGAAGGGAACTTTGCTTGCGTCCTCCCATCGCCGGATGGTCTTGGGGCTCACGCCAACCACCCGTGCCGCTTGAGTTATGGTCATTCTCCCGTCGTTCTTCATCTTGCGCTTCGGTGTTTTTGTTTGGGGCCGAAAACGACGATTCTCACCCATACTCGGACATTCCGGCCCGCATTGCGACGAACCACCCCAAGCAACCCGCGTGCCAGGCGGGCCTGCGCAGTTGGCAAATGCATCTGCCAGCGCTAACCGCCGAGAGAGCAGGGAATCAGGACCGAGACGGGGCTTTTGGCATTCGACTCTCTTTGAGGGTTCGCACGGCGTCAGTGTTGCCGTGCGTAAACACAAGGTTGCATGCGAAAGCCACGTGGAAGTCGAATGCCACAGGTAACTTAAGACGACGGAAGTCATTCATCCGGGCGAAACGGCGTTGCTTTTTCGCAACATTGTGTGGGGAATGGACGAAGAGGCGGGGCGCGACCCCCTCGCTTGCTTTCCGGCCGGGGCCGGTCCATCCCTGCATGCGAGGCGCGTGCAGCGTGGCGACTCAAGCGCCGAGGACAAAGGCCACGATGCTTGTCTCAGGACAATCCAACGCAATGGGCTACTTAACCGGGCGGGTAGGAGTGGCCGCACTACCTCGACGACAATAGACAGATGTGGCTGCCCGGCGGCGCCCTGTCGGCTGAAAGTTGCGAGATGAACGTTCTCCGGCTACCAAGGTTCTGCCCTGAAAGTAACGCCACGCAGGGGGCAGGGAGGCCTCTCGCAAAGCCGCCACGACCCAAAGAACGACGCCGTGTGGACCCTCCGCGCCTTTGCGTCTTGGCGAGAGAAAAGGGAATTCGGGTTGTGACCCCAAAGTGACAGCAGCGCACACTGGATTTTCATGGTCTCCGGGTGTGCGCGGCTCATGAGGCACTGCCGTGAAAATAAGCCCTACGCAGAGGGCAGGGACGTCTCTCGCAAAGCCGCGAAGGCCGCAAAGGCGGGCACCTCATCAATTCTTGGCGTCTTGGCGAGAGAAGATCGGCCTGACAGAGCCATCTTCATGGTCTCCAGTTGAACGAAGTTCATGACAGACTGCCCTGACAGCACGCCCAATAGACGTGCGGGACCAGCACGTATCTTCCAACAACAGCGAGAAGGGAAAAGAACGGGCCGAAAACCGTCTGCCTTCCGGGCCTCTCGTTCCCGCTACAGGAGCCTCTAGCCCCACACACTACTCCCCCTGTGTTCGCTACCTCCTGGCTGTCCTGAGGACGCGAGGCATGACACGGAGCAGCAACCGGGCAAATTCGCTCGCGCTCCGCATAGCCTCCTCTCGGCTCATTGTTTCGAGGGAAGCCGTCAATCGAACCATGGCACCGATGGCAGGGACTCGCCGGGCGCCGTTCGACAAAAGGATGAGTTGCTGGAGCAACCGGCTGCCGGTGCTGCGGTCATCGGCCATGTACCAGTACACAACAAGAGTTTCCGGTCGGCCGCTTGTGCCTCGAACAAAGGCATTAGCCTTGAGCCGTTCGTCCGCCGCGGAATCGAAGCCGATGGGTTGTTCCCAGCGCTCGAGAACCTCGTTGCCCGTTCCGATCATACATATCTCGGGCGGATGGAAGGCTTGGCGGTCCGTGTCGGAGGCAACCACAAGGAGGTCAACTTCATTTCCGGCGGGGTTTTCGTAGCTTCCGAAGACGATGCTTTTGGTCTTCAGTATGAGGAAATCGCTCTCCCTGCCTTCGCCCTGGTCTTCGGTCTTACGCCACTCGCCGATGAGCTCCGGCAATTGCACCGGTTTCAAAGAGGACATTCTCCCTGCCGACACGAGTGAGTGGGGAGAAAGGAACACAAGAATGGCGCAAACGCCAAGCAGCCCGAACGCGGTTCTGAGCCTCCTCGACGAGAGGAACGCGAGAAATCCTTCCGCCCCTGGCGACGGGGCGCGGTCGGGCGTGCGTGCAGCTTGCGCTTTGTTGGAACGGTCCCCGAGAGAAAGAACCTTGTGTATCCCGAAGAGACCGAAGAGGACGATAAGGAACACCACGGGGCTCGACACATCGTGAAAGACCTGGTACGCCTTGGTGTTGACGCCCCATCGCTCCGCAGCGAAGCACAGAGAGGCAACGCGAATCGTATTGGAAATGATCGCAAGGGGAAAGGATGCGACAAACAGGAGAACTCTCCTCATTCGAGAAGCTCTGACGAGGAACGCAATCGCCGCCCCAAGCGCAGACAGCGTGATGACCGACTTCAGCCCGCTGCATTCGTAGCCCATCCAAAGCGGGTCGCCCTGGCCCAACGTGATCTTGGACCCCGTAATAATCGCCGTTCCTCCGAAGAAATTGTACAGGCCTACCGCCATTTTGCCGGAAATGATCTTCATATGAAACGCAATGGGAGCTATGAGCGAACCAGGAAGTGGGACCATAAAAAGGAGGAACAGCAGGGGGAAGCTTATCTCGCGGACGATCCGTTTTCCCAACAGATAAAGGGCAAATCCCCAGACGCTGACTACCAGGGAGAACGCGGAAACAAAATCAATTCGAAACCAAACCGAGAAGATGTGCATCAGGAGGCTTCCCGCGGCGACGGGCAATCCCCACCCCCAGCCTTGGACGGGGAGTTGTCGAAGCCTCTCCGACTTCAGCCAAACGAAGAAGGCGCTGACCGGCGGAACGAGAAACCAGTGGGCGTAATAGGAGTCGCCGCCCGTATATCCCACGGCAAGAGCGATGAACGTCGGCAGGTACGCGACGAGCCCGGCCACCGAGACGGCTATCAACCAGATAGCGATTCCCCTGGCGCGTGAGCCGTGGAGCGCCCGACCGCATGCAACCCTGATCTTGTTACTTCTCATAAGCGAATAAGGCTCAAAAATCTCCGCGCCCAAAAAGGAACTGGCACGGACGTTACCGCCTTAAAAACCCTCCAGGCTCAATGTGTTCCTTGGTCAGGACCCAGACGGCCGCGTTCCTGCCAGGTTCTTCGGCGACGAAAGCGGATTGCCATCCATCTGCGTCGCTTCTTCCTGCAAAAACGCTGAACCGGAAGCCATGTCCTCCGCAAGGCACGACCGACGGGACCTAGCGGGCTGAGCCAGCGAAGCAAATTATATACCAAACTACCCCGCCGCTTTCAAGAGACTAAGAATGCTGCTCCTCTTCCCGCCAGTCGGGTTGCTCCCGTCATTGTTGATTGTGGGAAACATTAACCAATGTTTGCCACTTGTTGTCATAATTCCTTGATTTTCAAGTGGCCGATTTTTAATTTGTCACTACATGCCGTTTTTGTGGCTTTTGATAGCGTGTTTTTTCTCGCTAAGCCGGGGGTCAGGTCCGTGATTCCGAGTGCTATGAGCACTTGTCTGGCATGGGGGGCTTCCGTCTGGAGACCAGCACCTTCCGTTTCCCTTTGAGGTCGAGGTCGGCGACTCCGATGCTTTTGACGGCGGCGATGGCTTCCTGAGGGCTGAAAGGGACACCTTTTTCGTCAAGGTGGTGTCGGAGTCGTCGTAAAACAAGGAGGGCGAGCTGCGCGATGAAGAGGTGAGCGCAGATGCGGTCGTCTCCCTGATCGTAAACGGGTCTGCCCTGGATGAGGTCGGGTCCGGTGAACACGCATAGAGTTGGCACAGATATTGGTCTCGAAGGGATCAGCCAGCGAGGTTATGGGTGGGGCTGTGAGCAACTTTGCATTTGTCCGGCAGGACTTCCTCGAGCCGTTGGGCAGGATGTGCGCTGATGTGCTGAAGGATGTCGCGGAGGTAGACGAAGGGATCGACCTGGAGCCGTTTGCATTTGGCGATGAAGCTGGTGAGGACCGCCGCGGTTCGCCGGCCGCCCTACCAGTTCAGGCCTCAAGCGCAATCCAGATCTGACCCGCTGCCATAAGATGCGCTTCCCGAGTGGCAAAACCTACTTGTGTGGTTTTGCACATCGTCGGTGTCTGTAATTTACCGGGACGTCGTGGGCTACAGCCGCAAAAAGCTGCTTTTCGCCATTGTACTGCGCGCCCAGAAAAGCTCAGGTCAGCTTACCAGTGAGAGTCTGGTCAGGGTAAAGGTCAGGCCGCCCTGTAGCGACCACCCGGCGTCAGGAGCAATCCGAGCGTCGAAGCGGTGTCATCGCGACCCGACAGTCCGTAACATGAAGTGAATCCTGCCGCGTCGTAAGGCGAATCCCGAAAGGGCCAAGAGGGAGCCGAACCCGGAGTATAGGGGTGAAGGCCATGGAAGGCGCGAAGAACCTGGAAGTGCAGCGCCGAAGAACCCTCCGGCGTAGAGGGAGTGGCGCCATCGGCGCCATCGGGAGAGTTGACTTGGGAACTGGGGAGACCCCACCTGGTCTGGAAGCGACGCCTTCAGTAACCGTTCCTATAAGCGGAACCCCCGTGAAATGGAGCGGAAAGCCAGGCTGGGGAGTCGGAGGGGCTCACAGTACCACGCCGGGGCGTGGCAAGGACAACATAACCTTGCCTGAGGGAAGGGGCCCTGCTTTGCCCATGCGTCCGAAGAGGGTAAGAGTGAGGGAATGCCTGTATGGCTAATGACCCAATAGAAAGAGCTCGACAACTTCAGAGGGCGCTATACCGAGCGGCCAAGCGGAGTGTCAGCCGACGGTTTCATGCTCTGTACGACAAGGTGTGCCGACCCCGCCAGGGCGGGGTTGCGTCTGGCATGGGAGTTGGTGAAGGCCAATCCCGCCTTGGCGGGACTGGAGTGGACAACCAAACCATCCAGTCCATCGAGGAAGCTGGCATGGAGGCATTTCTCCACCAGGTGCAGGAACAGCTCAGAGAAGGGCGGTATCGCCCTCATCCGGCAAAGCGGGTGTACATCCCGAAGTCGGATGGGCGGCAGCGTCCCCTGGGGATTCCTGTGGTGCGCGACAGAGTGGTTCAGGCGGCGGTGAAAATCGTCATTGAGCCGATCTTTGAAGCGGACTTTCAGCCCTGCAGCTTTGGGTTTCGTCCCAAGCGGTCCCGCCAAAGGCGGGATGCCAATGAGGTAATCAGGCAGGTGGCTAACAAAGGGCATGAGTGGGTGGTGGATGCCGACATCGAGAACTACTTTGACACCATTGACCATGAGAAGTTGATGGAGATGGTGGAGAAGCGAATCAGCGACCGGCGAATGATGAAGTTGATTCGGCAGTTCTTGGAAGCTGGCGTCCTCGAGGACGGGAAGGTGCGCACGGCCACTGCAGGGACACCGCAGGGAGGCGTACTGAGTCCTTTACTGGCGAACATCTACCTCAACTACCTGGACAAGGTATGGATGGAGCGATGGCGTCGAGTGGGCATCCTGGTACGGTATGCAGATGATGCAGTTATTCTATGCCGCACAGAGACGGATGCGCAAGAAGCCCTGCGTCGTCTCCATATCATCATGGAGCGTCTGGGGCTGAAGTTGCATCCGTCCAAGACCCGATTGGTGAACCTCAAGGATGGAAAAGATGGATTTGGCTTTCTGGGGTTCTATCATCGGAAGCTGAAATCATGGCGGTACGGGAGGTGTTATCTGCAACGCTGGCCTGGGCGCAAGGCCATGGAGGCCATTCGGGAGAAGATACGAACCATCGCTGGAAATCGGAGTCGCCTGAACCGCAGCCTGAAAGAAGTCATCGCCGGGGTAAACCCTGTCTTGAGAGGATGGGGGAACTACTTTCGAGTAGGCAACTCGTCGAGACACTTTCAGCTAATAGATATGCACGTGCTGGAACGGCTCTGTCTGTTCTTAAGTAAGAAGCATGGCAAGTCGGGGCGAGGTTGGGGTCAGCGGTGGCGACACATCAACTTCCGAAAAGAAGGACTCCACCAACTCGTTGGAACCAGTCGGCGGCACAACTACCCCGTGCAAGCCCTCGAATGAAGGGCATCGGAGAGCCGTGTGCGGGAGAATCGCATGCACGGTTGTGTGTCCAGAGTAAAGCTGACGTGTTCAGCAGGAGTTAGTCCTGCCAGGGTAAGAGCCAGAGGCCCTGTAGCTTGGATAGCGGAGGCGAGGGAAACCGAGACTCTGAAGCCTATCGACAAAGCCATCGGAAGGGATGGCAGCGAGTCACCGGGCCGTAGCGGAAGCGAACGCAGAGGTGGCCCCGAGAGTGAGGAATCCCGAAGGTCGAGCCTTCAACCGGAAGGCGAAGGCAAAATGGGCAGTCGAAAGCTGGATGAGACGGCTGTTTCGCTCCGGCGGGGTGGTAGCGATGGCATGGTGACAAGGACACGCCGAGCAACTGGAGAAGCCCTCCTCGCCCCAGAGAGAAATCTCTGGAGGAAGGTAAGTCCTATAACCCCGCCTCCAGCGGGGGAAATGGACCGAAGGCGAGAGGGTGTCGGATGGGCCCGAAGTAGCGATGAATCGGGGTAATGCCCGAGGAGCGAAGGGGCCCTGCTGTGGGTATTCCTCCAACAACACTGGGAGGCAAGGACGAGATGAGAAAGGCGTCCGTCAGTTTGCAAGACCTGAGAAGGAGGATGTACGCCAAGGCGAAAGCCCAAAAGTCCTGGCGGTTCTGGGGACTGTACGTCCACGTCTGCAAGATGGAGACGCTTCGGGAAGCCTACGAGATGGCCAAGCAAAACAGAGGTGCACCAGGAATTGATGGTGTTACCTTTGAGGCCATCGAGGAGGCTGGAGCTGAAACGTTCCTCCAGGAGATACGGGACGAACTGGTCTCCGGTGCGTACAGGCCCGTCCGGAATCGGAGGAAAGAAATCCCCAAGGGCGGTGGCAAAGTCCGCATTCTGGGGATACCGACTATCCGAGACCGGGTGGTCCAGGGAGCACTTAAGCTCATCCTGGAGCCGATCTTTGAGGCCGACTTCCAAGAGGGGTCGTATGGGTATCGGCCGAAACGAAGCGCCCACCAGGCGGTGCAGAGAGTAGCAAGGGCAGTAGTAGAATGCAAAACGCGAGTCTGGGATGTCGACCTGAAGGAGTACTTCGACAATGTTCGCCATGACATTCTTCTGAAGAAAGTGGCCGAACGGGTTGACGATGAACGCGTGATGCGACTGCTCAAGCTGATTCTCGAAGCCAGTGGGAAACGGGGTGTGCCGCAAGGGGGAGTCATTTCACCTCTTCTGGCAAACCTCTACCTCAATGAGGTGGACAAGATGCTGAAACAGGCGAAAGAGGTGACACGGCAAGGACGCTACACCTACATTGAGTACGCTCGTTTTGCGGACGACCTCGTAATCCTGGTGGATGGCTACCGACGGTGGGATTGGCTGGTACAGGCGGTATACCGACGACTTCTTGAGGAACTGGCTAAACTCGACCTGAAAGGCAACGAAGAAAAGACCCGATTGGTTGACCTGACCCGCGATGAAAGGTTCGGCTTCCTGGGCTTTGACTTCCGAAGGGTGAAAACGCTTCGGGGCAAATGGGGAGTGCGCATTACGCCGAAGATGAAGGCTCGCACTGCCCTCTTGAGGAAGCTCAAGGAAATCTTCCGAAGCTACCAGTCGCAGCCAGTGGATAGAGTGGTCGAGTTGATTAATCCTATCCTGCGTGGCTGGGTGAACTACTTCCGGGTTGGTCATTCCAGTCGGTGCTTTGGCTACGTGAAAGATTGGGTCGAGGAAAAGGTTCGGCGACATCTGATGCGTGTGAGAAATCGAAAGGGCTTCGGCTGGAAAAGGTGGAGTAGGGAGTGGTTGTACCAGAAGCTGGGCTTGTATGCGGATTATACCGTGAGGTACTACCCGTCTCCGAAAGCGCTGCCAGCACGATAGGCCTCATAACCCTTGGTGTGAAGCCACCAGGAAAGCCCAGTGCGGGAGAACCGCACGCTGGGTTTGACGCGGCGGGGGCTGGAAACGTGGCAAGGTGGAAATCTTGTGACACTCGCAACCGAAAGGGCGAGTCAACAGGGAATACAAACCTCCACCTAAACCGGCGCGCCAGTCCTCGACCCTACCGATGAGGGGGAGCAGGGGAGGCCCTCTGGGTCGTCACGATATGGCGGCTGGGAGCCAGCTCAACCTGCTCTCTATTCTACCGACCCACCTGGCGTTTTTGGTGAGGGCGAAAGCTTTTGACCGTCGCTTTTGTGGCATTTCGCTCCTTTTCCAGGTAGGCAAGAAACCTTTTCAGTACCTTCCTCATGGCTCACCCTCCTTTCGTCTCAGCGCGGCCGCGCAGGGGCCGCACATTCTACGCGAATGCGCGAGAAATCGCGATGTGGAGTTGGAGCGCAGACCTGAGGCGGACGATTCGGGGTTCCCACATCTCGACCAACGGGTTTCAGTCCTGGGCCTCTTTACCCGCGACAAGAAGAAAGCGTAGGTGCGAAGAGAGTTGGTCACATCAACGAGCAGGAGCCGGCCGGTTGGTCACGCCACCGACAGAAAGAGGAGCAGATATGCCCCGCCGCGGTTGCGGGTTGGATTTCCTTTGCGTTACACCTTTCACGGGCGATCGTGGTTATCTCGGTAATCCACGCACCATGGGCCTGGAAAAAGGCAAGGGACACCGTGGCTGAAAACGACGGTCCGAAAGGTACGTCGAGCATAGTGGGGTCTGAGAGTGATAGGGAACTCAACCGTGCCGTCCTATCTTGAGCAAATGATAGATTATGCTCCACTCCCCTTCTATGCAGAGCTTTGGTTCCCAAGTGTCGCTACTGAATGCCGTTCGCTGAGCGGAATCCCCGATAGGCCGAATTTGCCAGGTGGGTCGAGCATAGTGACGTTTTCGATACTTTTGCGATAGTTTCGTGCGTAACTTCCCGAAATAGTCGTACTTCCTCCTACTGTCACAGGCAAACGCGGCCAAGAGCTGAGCCTGTTGATCGAGAGGTTGGACGTCCGAATCAGCTTCCTTGGGGCTTCGCTTGTACACCACCTTCAGACTTCTGGGGGATTCGTGTAAAATGTATGACACGCCAGAAACCGCCGTCCTCAACAACGTCAACCTTCGGGGTGGTCTTCGCCATCACACCCAGCTTCGCACTTCCGTTTGGAGTATTTTTCTTTCGCTACTTTTTGCAGGAATTTTAATGATCTCTTAATGTGTGCTTTGGTTGAATGCGGCAAAAGTGCGGGAGTCTCTGGCCCGAGCCTCTCGTTAGAATGTTCGTGAAATTGGGCCGAAACCGACTACCACAAGCACATCGAAGGAGGTTAAGGAAATGAGGAAACTGTATGCCATTGTCGTCCTGGGCCTATGTGTCGGCGTCCTCTTTTGGGCTTTACAGGCTCTCACGAGCGACGCCAAGGAAAGGGGCAAGGAGGTAAAGGTCAACGTAACGGACCTGCCCGACGCGGTACGAGCAACTTTGGAGAAGGAGGCCCCGGGTGCAGAGATCGAGGAAATGGAGAAGCAGGAGGAAGAGGGCAAGGTCGTGTACGATGTTGATGTCAAGATTGAGGGCAAGGAGTTCGAGCTGAAAATCGCGGCCAACGGAACGGTCCTCAAGAAAGAAGCCGAGGAGGAAGAGGAGAAGGAAGGCGAGGAACGAGACGAAGAGGACAAGGATGAGGGTGTGACGGTTAGCCTTGGCGACTTGCCCGAGGCGGTGCAGGACACTTTGAAGATTGCCGCTCCGAACGGAGAGATTGAGGAAATCGAAAAAGAGGAGGAAGACGGCAAGGTCGTTTACGAAGTTGATGTCAAGATTGACGGCAAGGAGTTCGAGCTGAAGATCGCCGCCGATGGAACGCTCCTCAAGAAAAAGGCGGAGGAGGGAAAGGAAGGCGAGGAAGAAAACGACGACGAAGATGACGACGAAGACGGTGAATAGAGTGAGGAAAGGAGAGAGACCAAGATAAGGGGCAAAAGCGACTTTCGTATTAGCTTAGCGTTCATGGAGCGTATCGGTTCAGGGCTGGCGGGAAAAGAAGTTCCCGGAAGGTTCGGGACTCCCGGCAGCCCATTTTTTCCGAGTAGAAAGGAGTCTGGCTATGAGCACGATGTCATTTGGGCTGATCGTTATTTGTGTGAGCATTGCCTTGGCTGGAGCGCCGTCCGCCCGGGCTTATGCAAAAGACAAAACATACGATCCAGTCATCGATCCCGCTGATTTCGTTGATGTGATCGACAACCCGTATCTGCCGTTAGTGCCTGGCACCACGTTCACCTACCAGGCCGAGATGGAAGATGGCGTGGAGGTAAATGAGGTCCAGGTCACTGACGAAACGAAGGTGATCCTCGGCGTAGTCTGCACCGTCGTCTGTGACAGGGTCTGGGCTGACGGTGTGCTAACGGAAGGGACCTACGACTGGTACGCGCAGGACGAGGACGGGAACGTCTGGTATTTTGGAGAAGACACGAAGGAGTACGACGAGTCCGGCAACGTTATCAGCACCGAGGGCTCCTGGGAAGCCGGCGTGGACGGCGCCAAACCTGGGATCGTAATGGAAGCGAATCCGCAGCCAGGGGACTCGTACCGCCAGGAGTATTACGAAGATGTGGCGGAGGACATGGCGAAGGTTCTCAGGCTGAACGCGTCGGTCTCGGTTCCCTACGGCGAGTTCGAGGATTGCCTGAAGACGAAAGAATGGACCCCGCTTGATCGAGGGGTTGTTGAGCATAAGTACTACGCCTGGGGTGTCGGTCTTGTTCTGGTGACCGAACTCAAAGGGAAATCCGTGCGGGTGGAACTTGTGGAGATTACGACTGACTGAGGCGAAGAAGGGTGGCCTACGTCCCGGTCGCATAGGGGGCGGGGGCTCAGTGTCGCAATGCGCCCGAGGTCGAGCCGAGGAGGCGGACAGATGCGTCGCCAACCAGAGGGTCGAAACAACGCCGGAAGTGTGATATAGTACCAATATAATCCAAATGCGCGATCGTATCCCTGCCGTGGTGAAAGCGGGTTCTCAGCGGAAGGGAAATCCTCGAAGCTCCGGTGAAACCGGGAAGCCCCCTGACGGAGGATCCACCAATGCTCACAGAAGAGATGACAAAGCAAGGATCGTTCCTGTTCAGGTGGAGGAGCTACCTGCCTCTCCTCGGTTTCCCTTTGGTTCTCCTGGCCATGAAGGGTTTCCGCTATCCTTATGGTTCCCATTTCTACGACACCCTTTGGGACCTGTTCTCACTCGGCGTTGCGTTCTTGGGCCTGGCGATTCGTGCCCTGACCATTGGTTTTGTCGCGCCGGGAACGTCGGGAAGAAACACTAAATGCCAGAAGGCGAGCAGGCTGAACACGACCGGGGCATATTCCCTTGTGAGGCATCCGCTCTATCTCGGCAACCTTGTGATCGTGGTGGGAGGCACCCTGTTTGTAAGGAACTTCTGGTTTTCCCTGGTGGTTGTTCTCGGCTTCGTGCTGTATTATGAGCGTATCATATCGGCGGAGGAATCCTTCCTTCTGGAGAAGTTTGGGAGCGAATTCGCAGAGTGGGCACGTCGCACACCTTTGATAGTTCCATCTCTCAGAAGCTATAAGCCGCCCGACCGCCGGTTCAGCTGGAGGATGGTACTGAGGGGAGAGCAGTCAGGATTCTTTAGCATTGTGGCGACGTTCACCTTCCTGGAAATTCTGGGCGATTATATAGTCCAAGACGTCCTTGTAATAGACCCGCTCTGGATTGTCATTTTCGCCGTCGGCCTGGTCACTTATCTCATGCTCATGTTTCTGAAAAAGAAGACCAAGGTCCTTACCCCGCGGTGCGAGGTTGCTTGTGAACGGCACCAAACGACGTGAGGCAGTTGTCCGCGGGCAATAAACCGCTCCGGCCCCTTCCCTTCCGCGGGGAGAGGCCCTCGTTCCGGGGGAACAGTTGCCCAGCAGGCTTACGAGTGCTTATGATCAGTTGAGTCCGTGCTGCCGGCGAGATTGCGACGCAAGCACCGTTCTGAGGAAGGCGACGGTTTGTCAATTGGCGGCAGCCTTTGGGGCAGGACAAGAGATGCGTCTCCTCGTCATAGAAGACAACAAGATGCTCGCCCGATCCCTTGGTCAGGGGTTCCAGGAAGAGGGGTTCGCCGTTGACGTAGCGGCGGACGGCGAAGAGGGACTATGGCACGCCGAGTCCAATTCCTACGATGTCATCGTGCTCGACCTAACACTGCCCAAGCTCGACGGCCTGGAGCTCTTGCGGCAAGTCAGAAAGCGCGGGGTCGCGTCTCACGTCATCTGCCTTACAGCCAGAGGGGCAACGGAAGATAAAGTCCACGCCCTCAACCTTGGGGCGGATGATTACTTGGCTAAGCCCTTCGCTTTCGAAGAGCTCCTGGCCAGAGTGCGTTCGCTATGCCGCCGCGCTTATCAGAGAAAAGACCCTGTCATCCGCGTGGCAGACCTGGAGATCAATACAGCCTCCAGGACTGTTCGCAGAGGCGGAAGGGTTATCCAGCTATCGGCCCGCGAATATGCGCTGCTCGAGTTCCTCGCTTTTCATGCTGGTGAGGTCGTTACCAGAACGATGATCTGGGACCATCTCTACGATTTCGCGGACGAAACGGCCAGTAACGTCGTGGACGTTTACGTTTGCCTTCTTCGGAAGAAAATAGACGGTGGAAGCCGTCGCCCTCTCATTCAAACGCGCAGGGGCGAGGGGTATATGCTGGAAGACACTCCTGTGCCTCAACACGCCGGCCGCGAGAAGAGAAGATGATTCGATTCGTCCCGCGCTCTATCCGCGCAAAACTTGCCCTGTACATCCTGCTTCTCCTTGGTGTCCTTGCGATAGGCCTTCTCACTTCGGTTTATCTGCTCGCCCGGCGTTCCATCTGGCAGTCATTTCGGGACAGCCTCGTCGCAGAGGCCCGCTCGTTCGCGTCCATGATGGAGTATGAAAGAGGAGGTTCGTTCGACACAGAGATCCCCGATTCTTTGCTTTCGCGATTTGAGCCGGTCCTTGGATGCGAATACTATAGAGTCTTCGATTATCTCGGCAGAAGGCTCGCTCATTCCCCTTCCCTTCAGAGTCAGAGCTCGCTCTGGCAACCCCCACCAAACTGGTTCAGGATAGCAAGACTCGGCGATTCCATCTTCCAAAAGATTCGCATGGGACGGGAGGAAAAGGGACTCCTCACCCTCAAATGCCTTCCCAGGCTCGAAGCCGCGCAGCAAAAAGATGGGGAAGGCGAAGAAGGAGGCAAGGAGGAGAAAGTCGGGAAAACCGCTAAGCCTCTCGATTTGAAAAGGGCGGCCATCGTAGTGCAGGTAACGCGCTCCAGTGCTCCGGTGCGCCATCTCCTTAGTCGTCTCAGGACCATCCTTCTGGTCGGGGGTTTCCTTACACTCGCCGCAGCCACCTTGGGCAGCAGGGCGGTGGCGTGCGTGGGGCTCCGCCCGGTCTCGAGGCTCGCCTCAAGCGTGCAAAAGATCAACGAGGACACACTCGGAACACGGGTCCCTGATGCGGGTTTGCCAGAAGAACTTATTCCTCTCGCCGCCAAGACCAACGAAATGCTGTCCGGACTCGAGAAGGCGTTCCAAAGGGAGAAGCGCTTCACGAGCGATGCAGCCCACGAAATCCGAACGCCCCTCACTGCCCTTATCACCGCCCTGGAAGTAGCGCTTCGCAAAGATAGGTCACCCCAAGAGTACAAGGAGACGATGACCGAGTGCTTGTCTTCCGCCAGAAGGCTCAAGCGGTTGACAGAGTCACTTCTTTTCCTCGCCGCCCTCGATGCGGGCAAAGTCCATGCGCAACCCAGGCCTCTCGATATCCGGAGAGTTCTTGATGACACCGTCGCCATTTACAGAGAAAGAGCTAACAAGAAGTCCCTTCCCATCAGCACGAACGTTTCGGTTGGGGAAGTGAGGGCAGAACCCGATCTGCTGGCGCCGATCCTGAACAATCTTATCTCCAATGCCATCGAGTACTGCCGCCCGGGAGATTCCATCTCCATTTCTGCGTACAGGAGAGACTCCGATAAGGCGTTGTGTATCGAGGTCGCAGACACTGGCCCCGGCATCCCCAAGTCGGACATCGAGAAGCTGTTCTATCGTTTCTATCGCGGTCGCCAAGAAGGGGAAACCGGCGCCGCCCACGTAGGTCTGGGCCTGGCTATCGCCGCGAAGGCCGCCGAAGCTATGGGAGGCCGGCTCGAGGTCGAAAGCGAACTTGGCAAGGGATCAACATTTCGGCTCGTGCTTCGTTGAATCGGCCTTGATTCGCTGTCTCGGCTTCCTCCAGTAAACGTTCACGAGCGGTCACAATTCTATTCTGGGTGTCCCCAGAGGGTTGGCAGCTTTTGCCATGAAGGCGCCGGGATCTCGAGCGAAGAGCAGGAGGCGATGCGGGGGACGATGGGCCACACACGCCGCCTGGCCGACCGGGTGGACCTGGCGGCGGTGGCGCCGTGCGATGACCTCGCTTCGACGCACTACTGCCTGGCCCGACCCGGCGTGGCATACCTCGTGTACCTGCCTGAGGGCGGCGAGGTGGAGGTGAACCTCTCGGCGGCCAAGGGAACGTTGCAGGTGGAATGGGTCCATCCGGTCGAAGGCACTGCGAAGCCAGCCGCTCCCGTCCGAGCTGGGGAACCGCGCCGCTTCCGGGCTCCTTTCAATGGCGATGCGGTGCTGTACCTGTGGCGAAAATAACGAGAGAGGAGAGACGGCAATGGCTCTGCGAGGTTGGATGCTTATGGCGCTCATGCTGGTCGCCGGCGCGGCCGGCACCGACATCTACTACGTCGCCACCGACGGCAAACCCGACGGCGACGGGGCAAAGGAGAGGCCCTGGCCGTCGGTGGAATATGCTCTGTCGAAGGTCGGTGGCGGGCAGACCATTATTGTCAGGCCGGGTGTCTACCGCGGTCCGATCGAGATCGCGAAACAGTTCGCAGGCGCCCGGGAGCGACCGACGGTGATCCAGTCCGAAGTCAAATGGCAGGCGGTAATCATCGGCGCCGAATACCACGTCATCAGCAATGCGGACGGCTGCGATTGGGTCATCATTGACGGCTTCGAGGTCATGGGAGGGCGCTACGATGGAGTGAAGATGAATGGCGATTACAACGTCGTGCGGAACTGCTGGGTGCATAACAATAAGGCGATGGGGATCGCCATGCACAACCAGAAGGGCGGAGTCATCGAGAACAACCTCATCGAGTTCAATGGCGACCACATCCAGTTTGACCACGGAGTTTACGCCGACGGCGACGGATTGACCGTTCGCGGCAACATCGTCCGCCACAACGCCAGTTACGGACTGCATCTGTATCCGTCCATCAAGAACTCACGGATCGTCAACAACCTCGTGTATGGTCAGGTGCGGCGGCGAGGGATTATCGTGGCGTGTCCGGAGGGCGGCGGCAAGAATGTCATAGTCAACAACACCGTGGTTGAGAATCAGCCGCTGACCATCTGGAACGGTGACAGGGAAGTGGTCGTGAACAATATCCTGATTGCGGAGGGGGGAGAAGTATTCTCATTCGACGAGGGTGCCCAGAA
>Ga0315289_10006267_pt1 | contig 17497 bp, 15 predicted proteins | sample YL17G11_40_MG_FD_203452 | JGI IMG/M metagenome (GOLD analysis project Ga0315289, IMG submission 203452) | Sediment microbial communities from Yellowstone Lake, YNP, Wyoming, USA - YL17G11_40 | ecosystem: Environmental > Aquatic > Freshwater > Lake > Sediment | place: USA: Wyoming | collected... | reverse complement strand
AGGGTGGATGCGGGGAAGTCATTGGGGTCCATTGATGCCTGTGGGACTGAAAGCGTCAAAATGCACAGTCTTCGATGGTCCTCCAAGAATCGTTGCCCTAGGCTTTCAAGTGGCAAACGGCAAAATTGCATGCGATGATGAAGGAAACCCAATGATTGCAGACTTGTTCGATGACCCTGCCTTTGCCTTGGCGCGACATGAAGCCATGCAAAACGCCAGCACGCTGCGACGCATGGGCGAATTCGAACCAGCGCGTTTAAGCTCTGAAGAGATGGAATACACAACCATACAGCAGGTACTGGGAAAGCTCGGAGAACGCTTCAAGCCCATCAAAGAATAGCCTAATCACTAAGACTGATCGCGTGTTTAGCACAGCTTAGCTAATACTATGCACCGATTCTCAATAATTTCATGCAGTTTTCTGCGCAGTTCCTCTCCCGCCATCTTCTTTTCTTTCAGCAACGCTGTTTTTCTCGCCATCTCCGCATCGCCGAGTCCAGCGAACCATGCTTCAAAATCTCCTCTGTTTACATGGAATTCTAACGTATCCACGTTAACTTTCAGGATTTTGTCGCAGAAATCTTGAAGGCTGTGCGCGTAAAGGTTTAACGGTTTTCCTATGCCAGCGTAAAAGTGAAATGCCTTATCACGTGGCGCGTGCGCTAGTATTGCGCTGGCGGTTTCTTTGTTAATTTCAGGTATGTCCAGGGTTTTTTTGCCTTTTTCCGTTATCGCGTATTGTCCTTTTTCAGGCGAGTCTACGTATCCCATGCGAGTGAGCCCTATAAGGTGCATCATAACGGAAGGAAATTCTTTTCCAGTTACCTTGGCTATTTGCGCGGCTTTTGCAGGTTTGTCGTTTAATAACATTGTTTCTAGTATCTCACGTTTGATAGGTGACAAACTCATTTGTTGCACTACTCCCGTTGATTATTATGCGCACACCAGCTAATCAAACTTTCCCAGTTTTTTCGTGTCTTTGCGGTTTTTCGGCGTTTTTTATTGAACTGAAATAAGCAAAGCTTTAGTACGAAGAAGATATGTGTAGCTACGCTGGAAAACGGTGAAGAACAAGAATGAAGATTGCCGTGTTTGTTTATGAATATCCGCCTAAGATTGTCGGTGGATTGGGAACTTACGCTGCTGAGATTACGCGCAAGTTTGTTTTAATGGATCATGATGTGACTGTTTTCACGATGAATGATGATGCTGGCACGCTTCCCACCAGAGAAATCTGGCGTGGCATAGAAATCCACCGTCCATTGCACATCGATGTTTCGGATTCGCTGCCGGACGTGATCGCGGATGACATTAAAAAGTGGGGTAGAGGACTACACTTATTCGGCAAGCTGCTTGTTTACAATTATCTGGCGGCGTCGAAACTTATCAATGAACTCATCAGGAAGGAAGGCATGAAGTACGACATTGTGGTTGCGCATGATTGGCTTTCAGTAATTGGCGGAGTCACCGTGAAGAAAGAGAGCGGGCTACCTCTAGCCTTCCATGTTCACTCAACCGAAAAGGGAAGAACTCTAGGAAACGGTTCCAGCGTCGTGAGCAACATTGAACTGCGCGGAGGCAACATGGCTGACATGGTCGTAACTGTATCCTATGCCATGAAAGATGAGTTAATTAAGCTTGGTTTCCCGCGGGACAAGATACAGGTGAGCTATAACGGAGTTGACCCGCAGAAATACAACCCTGAAAGCGTGTCTGCGGAACGAGTGCGGAAAATCAGGGAATCCTACGGTCTAAAAGACGATGACCTTATGATTCTTTTCTTGGGAAGACTAGTGGGCGTTAAAGGCGTTGACAAACTGATTATGGCTCTGCCGCATATTCTGCCCAAGATTCCAAAGGTGAAGTTAGTCATCGTGGGCGTAGGCGACCTGCAAGAATACTTGACGAACTTGGTCAGAACCATGAGGTTAGACGAATACGTGAAATTCCGTTTCGATTTCATTCCCGAAGAAGAACGCATCTTAAATTACGCCGCGTGTGACGTTGCCGTGTTTCCAAGTCTCTACGAGCCTTTTGGCATAGTCGCCCTTGAGGCAATGAGCATGGAACGCCCAGTTGTCGTGGGCGCGGTGGGAGTCAGCGGAATGCGCGAGATAGTTATCTGTTGCGGTGAAGAGCAATGCGGTTACCACATAGATCCAAACAACCCCTCGGACATTGCGTGGGGTATAACAAGTGCCCTAGAAAGCCCAGAGAAACGGAAATGGCTTGGAAGGAACGGCAGAAAAAGAGTACTGAACGAATTCACATGGAGCAGAATCGCTGAAAAAACAGTGGAGTTGTACACAAAGATACTTAAACGCTAATCCTCTGTGCATGGTGAAGAATTGAACATTGGTTTTATGGATTTAAAGTGTAAAATCGCTAGGGAGGCTGCTACTCTCCTGTATTTTGGTGCGGAGAAGGAATATAAGCAAGCCAAATTGAAAGCTGCAAGAACTTTCGGTGTTCATTTTCTTCCGTCAAACCTTCAGGTTGCCCTGGAACTTGACAAAATCGCTGAGGAAAATGAAGGGTCAGCTAGAGAAGTACGATTAATCCGAATGCGTGAAGAAGCATTAAAAACAATGAAAATCCTCGAAGCATACGGTCCCCTTTTGATCGGCAGTGTTTGGCGCGGGACAATCCGTCGAGGAAGCGATATCGACATAGCCTTGTATCATGATTTGCCCGATGAAATCGTGAATCTCCTCAAGGCGAATGACTTTAAAATTTCCAAAACCGAGTGGACTACCGTAACTAAAAAGGGAAAACCTGAAGCTTCCTTTCACATACACCTGCAGACTTTAGGCGAGCAAAAAATTGAAATTGTTGTCCGAAGCAGAGAGGAAGCAAATCGCAAGAGAAAATGCGAGATTTTTGGAGATGAAATCAAAGGTCTTAACGTTCAAGAGCTAGAAAAGCTACTTAAAGAAAACCCAGCGCAACAATTTATTCCAGTCTAGATTCTTTGTCAAACCTTGTATCGTTTGTGTTTCAGCAACAAGTTCCGCTTTTTTCAGGAAAAAGGCACTTAAGGATGCATTTCCATGTTGTTATCTAGCGCAACTGTGCTTGAAGGTTGCAACCGTGGAAACCAACAAAAAATCGTTCAAGAAAAATTTTCCGAATCTATCCAAGGAACTTGAACTTGGAGAAAGTAAAGTCGAGATAAGTTCCGTGCGAACCGATTCTGACGCAGCTGAAAAAGGGTTGCCTGACAAGCTTCGCCATTATGACCCAACTGTTATAGATTTCATACGGCGATGCGACACAGAAATGCAGGCTGAGGCGATAATTGCGTACTTAGAGAAGAGGGGCGAGTTGACCAAGGAATATGCTGAGAAGCTTAGAAAGCAACTGAAGAAAGAAGGCGTGAGAAGTTTCGGTCCTAAGAAAGAAGAATACTACTATTTTAAACAAGGCGGACTCTGCTAAGTTTTCTGAAAGATCTCTGTTTTATCAAGTGCGGTTTTGCGCCACTATTGGGATTTGATTCACGTTCTGTTTCAACTCTCGGTTCACTCTATTTATAGAGGGGGTATAATCTGTTTTTCACGCGCTAGAGAACACAACAGTTCGCAACAGCATTCGATTAGCCGAAACTCTAAATATACGCGCAACGTAGCATTGTTTCACTCTAAAAGTAAATAAACAAGCTGGCTAGTAAAATACAGAAACCTAAAACTTGAGGAATTCAAGTGAAGAAAACCACCGCAATCTTTGCACTCACGGTTTTTTCACTAGCCATCTTCCTAACCCTCTCACCAAACATAAAAACAGCCTCAGCCCAAGAAACTGGCTACAGCATACAAAATGTTAACCACCAAATAGAAGTCATGCACTCAGGACACATAGTCATACGCGACACCATACAAGTCACTGGACAATTAACAAACGATTTCCTAATCGGGTTCCCCTACAAATACGGCTCCCACGTCCTCAAAGGCATAGCCTACGACGCAAACAACATCCTTCCAATGAGTCTAGGCGTGCCATTGGAAGACCGAAGTGGTTTCTACGCTGCCAAAATCACTTTCCCACAAGGACCGCCCCAAGTCTTCACTGTCATATTCATTCTCTCAAACGACCTTGTTAGCCAAGATTTAACCACAGGCGTGTTCAGCCTCGACTTCCCAGCCTACCCAAGCCTGACACAGGAAGCTGCCACATGCAACGTCACCCTCATGCTTCCTGACTTAGCAACAAGCGTAACCATCACAAAAGACGATGGAGCCGTTGACACGCCCAATTTCGTTAAAGACAACTTGGCTGCATTCACTTATTCCCCCGCAAATGCCGCTTTAACGCAAGCAGGTAGTCTCCAAATATTCGGAATAAAAAAGCTAAATCGCATAATCACAATAAGCCCTGTAGGAGAGATAAAAGCCTCTGACAATTACCGCGTTGTCAACAACGAGCAGGGCAGCATCAGTTCTCTCGAAATAACTGTGCCTCTCACAGCCTCAAAAATTATTGGAAAAGACGAATTCGGCAGAACCCTAAACGCTGAAATCCTATCCAGCAGCGCCACCAACAATGTACTCTTAGTCAACGTCACTTTCATATTGCCTCTAAGTGCCGGTGAATCCACTCTACTAACAGCTGAATACACTTTGCCCAGCATTTCCCCCGAACAAACCACCCATTTTACCCTAAACCTTGACCTTTTCCCATACTTCAACTACTACGTTGACGAAGCGTCTGTCACCATTGTCATTCCCGAAGGAGCACGATTTCTAACACCGCAACTTTCCTCAATAGATCCTTCCCAAAGTTTAAGCAGAGAAATCTTCCAAGAAACATTATCGATTAGCAGAGAAAGTGTCAGCTACGTAGATCCCATTAGTTCTTCTGAGAACGCTTTGCAGATAACGTACGATTATAATTCTTTATGGTTGTCTTTTCGTCCTACTCTGTGGGCTTGGGCTTTAGCGGTGGTTGGATGTGTTATTGTAGCTGTCTGGAGAAGACCTAAAACTTCAGCACCACTAAGAATTGTTGTGCCAAAATCATCCATCAACCTTAGCCCAGATCACGTTAGAGCATTCATCGAAGCGTACGAAGAGAAGAACAGGATAGCTTCGGAGCTGAAGTCTCTTGATGTAAGAGCACAGAAAGGCAAGATTCCAAGGCGCCAGTACAAAGTGCAGCGGGGAACGTGGGAAGCCCGTTTTGAGGCGCTGTCTAGAAACATCGCTGAATTGAAGAAGCTTTTGCGCAGTGCTGGCGGTAGTTATGCGGATTTGATTCGGCAGCTTGATATTGCAGAAAGCGAGCTTAACGAAGTTGAAACGAACATTAGAAGGGTTGAAGCTCGCTTTAGGGGTGGTGCGCTTTCATTAGAGGATTACAAGAAGTTTCTCGCGGATTACCAGAAGCGGAAAGAAAAAACTGAAACCACTGTTAACGGAATTCTCTTGAGACTACGTGAAGAAATTCATTGACGAACCTAAACGCTTTTATCTTACTGCTTGGTTTTTCAGTAAAATCTACGAGAGGCATAGAATATGGTGAAAATAGTGGTTGATAATGTTAAGTGCACCGGATGCGAAACCTGCGTGAACACTTGCCCCATAGGCGTTTACGAAGTTAAAGATGGCAAATCTGTTCCAGTTAAGATTGAAGAGTGCCTAGTCTGCAGAGCTTGCGAAGTTCAATGCCCCACAGGTGCCATTCAAGTAATCGAGTAAGTTTCCAAGTTCGCAGTCTTTCATTTATTCGGTGCGTGTTTTCTCTCAAGAGGTATTTGAGAGATTCTTCTTTTCTTTATTGATTAATTTTGTCATTTCCGTTTTCTGAAAATTTTAACTCTGCCCGTTTCCGTAAACGTTCTCAAATCCTATCGAGCGTTATTTCTTGGTTGTGTGGTCGAATTGACTGAGAAACAGTTTGGTTACATATTCTTTTGCTGTTCTTTTTTGTTTCTTCGCTATTTTTTTAAGGGCATCATTTATGCCCGTGGAATATTGCACAGCCCGTTTAGGCTTATCTGATATTGATTTGGGCAAGCCTATATCCTCAGCAACCTTCCTCAACACCAGTTTTCTCAGGGAATCCATGTTTTTCTCGATCTTCAATTCCATGGGCAGGTTTACTGCAAATTTGGCGATTTGATATGACGCGAAGGGCAAGCGTAGCTCCACGTCATGGAAATTGCAGATTTTCTCATCTCTTTCAATGTTACTCTCATGAAGCTTAATGATGTCATCAAACATGGTTCTGCTTACCTTTTCTTCTCCATATGATAAGTAATCATTAACGTACCGTTGATAGCCTCCGAAAAGCTCGTCAGCACCCTGCCCCGCCAGCAACACCTGAAATCCTGCTTCCGCCGTCTTTTCCGCCGTCCAATAAAATGGCACCCCAATACTTGCCTTAACGGGGTTGGGTTCCTCAATAAGTTCCACAACCTTAGCGATGACTTTTTCAACATCAGCTTCCATAAACAGATACGCCTGCAAAGGTAGATTCAAATCATCAGCTGCTTTCTTAGCTTCTTCTGTTTCAGGACGATTTTCCAAGCTTACATGAATCAACTGAACATTCGCCCCGCACTTTTTTGCCAAAAACGCGACGATGCCGCTGTCTAATCCGCCGGAGAACGCCACCGCAACGTCCTTAACACCCATTACTCGCATTCGAACTGAAAGTTCCAGTAGCTTCTGAAGCGTTTCCGCAGCTTTTTGCATGGTTGCCTGTTCTGGTTTTGAATAAACGAGCGTCTTGACGGGGTTAAACTTGAAGCCTTTTCGGCTGACAAACGCCAAATGCCCAGGTGGAAAGGACACTGTTTTTTCTATCCCGAGTTTCCACAAAGTTTTCCTGTCTGAAGCAAGAGCTGCAACGATTCTGTTCTCACCATAATAGAGTGGCTGAACACCCATGGGGTCTCTTCCCGCGATGATTCTTTCTGGCTCCGCTATCAAGAATGAAAAGTAGCCCTCGACCTCCTCGAATAATGCTGCAAATGCCTTGCCGCGGTCTTCTTGCTGCAGTTTTTTGGCAATGAGCTCGGTAATTGAAGTTTGAGTCGGCTGGTATATTCTCCCATCAAAAATGAGCACTGCATCCTCAAACCTAACACATTGAGGCGCAGCATTTGGATGAAATTTTGGGAAGGCGTAACCCACCACTATTGGCGAGTCCAAGCCATGATTTTGTAAGGCATCAATGTTTTTTTCCATTTCAACCATTGAAGGTGACGCTATTCTGAAGCCCGCAGAGCGCTCTATGCGTAATGATTTGAGCACGCTAGCTACCGCCGCTGAGGCGTCGCAGCCTCTCTTGTCTAACACCGCGATTGTTGTTTTCATGTTCCTTTACCCGTTAAAGTTTAGTGTTATTCTGTTATTGCTTTGGTAAAACATTAATCTTTAATCCGCGTATCTTCTCGTCGAGGGATAATGAGATGCCAATTCTACCCATAGACACAGGCCGCTACGGAACAAATGAAATGCGCAGAGTCTTCGAAGAAGAAACGCGTGTTCAAAAAATGCTTGACGTTGAAGCCGCCTTGGCTTTGGCACACGCTGAAGTTGGCGACATACCAAGAAAGGACGCTGAAAAAATCGCGGCTATGGCTTCTTTGAAAAACGTCAAGTTGGACCGCATAAAAGCGATTGAGAAGGAAATAAAGCATGATGTTGCCGCTTTAGTTAGAGCTTTAGCCGAAGCGTGCGGACCAAGCGGCGCTTACGTTCATCTTGGCGCCACAAGCTACGATATTGTGGACACGGCTAACGCTTTGCAGTTGAAAGATGCTTCAGAATTACTCGAGAAAAAACTAGTATGTTTTAAGGGCATATTGCAGGAAAAAACTGCACAATATAAGAACACGGCGATGATGGGGCGCACGCATGGTCAACACGCGCTGCCGATTACTTTAGGGTTCAAGTTTGCTGTTTGGGCGTGTGAAATCTCTCGGCACATTCAAAGACTGCGCGACTGCAAAGACCGCGTTTTCGTTGGAAAGATGAGCGGTGCTGTTGGCACGCAAGCTGGTTTAGGCGAACAAGCCGCGCGCATTCAAGAACTGGTCATGAAGCGATTGGGTATCAGCGCTGCTGAGATTTCGACGCAGATAGTGCAGAGAGACCGTTACGCCGAGTTTGTCTGCCTACTAGCCATAATCGCTTCTTCGCTGGATAATTTCGCCACGGAAATCCGCGAGTTGCAGCGGCCTGAGATTGGAGAGCTCTTTGAGGCTTTTGAAGCGGAGAAGCAGGTTGGCAGTTCCACCATGCCTCACAAGCAGAACCCCGAGACTTGTGAAAGGATATGTGGCTTAGCCAGAATCGTCAGAAGCCTAGTCACTCCGGCGCTTGAGAACGTAGTCACTTGGCATGAGAGGGACCTAACCCAGTCTTCAGCTGAACGCTTCATCTTTCCAGAAGCATGCATCCTTGTTGACTACATGCTATTTCTGATGACCAATGTTGCGGCTAATCTGCGGGTTGATGAGCAACGGATGTTGCAGAACATCGATTTGACTCAGGGGCGTGCCATGTCGGAAGCGGTGATGATGGCTTTGACAAGGAAAGGCGTGAACAGGCAAGAAGCTCATGAGCTGCTTAGGAAATTAGCCATAAAGAGCGAGCTTGAAAAGCGGCACTTCAGAAAGATTCTTCTTGAAGACAAATTTGCGCGCGGCAAGCTAAGCGAGAAAGAAATCGATGACGCTTTGAACCCGAAAAACTATTTGGGCACAGCTGTTAAGCAGGCAGAATCGGTTGCGAAAGACTAAGCTAGTATTCGGTTAACGCTTTTTGCTTCCACTCGTCGCCTTTCTCAAGTTTCTCCCACGTTTCCTTTTTGACGAAACCGCCTACTTGCTCTTTGATTCTCTTAGCTAGTCGCGGCCCAATTAAGGGTAAGTTTGTTAAGTCATCAAGCTCTGCGTGTTTTATGTCTTCGATTGTTTTGTATCCTGCATTGTATATTATTCGTCCGCGCACGCGACCTACCCCTTCCAGCTTCACTATTGGCAGTAGCTCTTTCTTTATCCCTTTGGATACTCGTTCTATCAGCTCAAAGGCTAAGGGCAGAACCTCCTTGTTTCCAAGTAGCGTCGCTAATTCATGTGTAGCGTGGAGTAGCCATTTCGCGTTTTCAATGGTTCTGTAAAGGTCTCCAGGCTGCACTCTGAACCGTTCCATCAGGGTGTCCTCGTTCGTTTCTTCGATCCAACTTTTCAGAACTATGGCTGTTTTTACTTCGCCTAGAAACTCCTCGTAGGCTATGTGGTCATCCCACTCGTTAGGCACTTCCACAAAGAATTCTTCTCGGTGTTCTTCCATGAGCACTGCCATTTCATCCAGCTCATGTGAATAAGGTCTCATTACGGGACCCATGTCTGGCGTGTGCGCGATCAGGTGTAGCAGGCTTAATTCTGTTAAGTAGGCAGGCTTTTGTCTTAACGCGTCACGGATTACAACCGCTGAAACTGGATCTATGTAAAGTTCGCTTACGCGTTTTCCAAATTTCGTGGCGTAAATGTTTTCTCCAGTGAGTTCCAGCATTTCCTCGTCGTACAAGTACTTTAGAATTTTAGCTATGATGCTTTTGATGGCTTTCACGTCATACTGGTACGCGTAGAAGGTTTTTCCGAAAAAATCGTAGATGCCGTTTTCCGTCTTAGCAAAGTCCGACGCGACCGTTGCTAGAACGTGACCCCTAATTATTTTTTCAACGGCAAGCCGTGACCATATTCTCTCTGGACGCGCGAGAACATAGTTATCCATCAAATAGTCCGCTTCATCGGCGGTCTTGGCGATAAGTACAGCCTCGCCTACTTTGTCGTATTTGGGTCTTCCCGCTCGACCCGCCATCTGCTTGTACTCTAAAACGGCTATGGGATAATAGCCGTAGCCTGCCTCGTAACGTCTGTAATCCTGAATGACCACGGTGCGGGCTGGAAGGTTCACGCCGAAAGCCAATGTTGGCGTTGCAGTTAACACTTTAATTTTTCCCTGCCGAAACAGATCCTCAATTAGCTTGCGGTGGGCTCCAGCTAAGCCTGCGTGATGGAAAGCCGTGCCGCACTTGACAAGGTCTGCTAATGATTCGCTGATGCGTGTTCTTTCGCCTGCAGACAGGATTTTTTCCGCTTCGTGTTCCAGAGTCCGCTTAATGGGTCTGGATAACACTTCACTTGTGTGTTCTGCAATGTTCTTCGCCAGTGTTACGGAGTTTTTTCTTGTCGACGCAAAAACGAGCGCTTGCCCGCCAGTTTTTATCGTGTTCAATGCCAGATTTATGGCGCCGTTCTTTGTTTTTTTCTCGATTTTTCGGGCATCTCCGTCTTTGTACTGGATTTCATCATGCAGAAGCACGCCTTCTCTTAAGGGGACTGGTCGCCACTCAGTTATGACGTAATTAGCTTTGATCCAGCCTGCAATTTCTTCAACGTTATTTATCGTTGCGCTCAACGCTAGAATTTGCATTTCTGGATTAATCTGCATGAGCCTCGCCAGCACGATTTCAAGTGTCGGTCCCCGTTCTGCCTCATTTAGCAAGTGTACTTCATCGGCAACTATCAAGGAAATCTCATCCATCCACTTTGCTCTGTGTCTCAGAAGTGAATCCGCTTTCTCGTTGGTTGTTATTATTATGTCGTATCTCTCCAGCCAGGGGTCGCTGCTGTCAAAATCGCCGGTGCTGATGCCTATGCTGACTCGTTTTCCATCTGCTTTCCTAAGCGAAGCGTACTTTTTGAACTCGTCAAACTTTTCGTTCGCCAAAGCCCTCAGCGGCGTTAGATAAACTGTTTTTCCATTCTTCTCTAGAACATGTTTGAGGCTGCAGAGTTCCGCTATCAACGTTTTTCCAGACGCTGTGGGACTGGCTAAAACGAGGTTTTTGCCTTCAAGGACACCTGCTCGTATGGCTTCTTCTTGTGGAGGATACAACTCGGCGATTCCGCTTCGGAGCGTGACTTCTTTGAGTTGTTCTGGAATCGGCAAGTCGGTTACTTTCACTTGTTTACGCCATCGTTCTGTTTTTCTGAAAAAACATTAAGAGAACGCTGACTTATAGTGTTAATCGCGGTTTTGCTGATTTTTTAGGTTGTACTGTTGTGCGATTTTTTCTATAGCCCCCTTATATAAAGCGTCAACAATGAATAAGAACAATCTTACTTATGTTCACACCGTGTGAGAACCCTCAAGCCCAAAAACTTCGGGTTTGTTTCCATTTCTCAACAAAACTAACAACTTTTCCCATTTACCTTGATGCCGATTTTGCAAGTATACAAAAGGCACAAGCGTTAATTGCTAATCTTTCTATAATAGATCATGTTAACTGATTATACATGTGGAAGGTGTCTGGGGTGCTGCCTGATTATCCAGAGACAAAAAGGCATCTGCAAAAAGAGTTCACAGCCGCCATAAAAAAAGAAACCAGGAAGGACCCTGTTATATCGATGATTCACTTTCGCGAAAGCTATGAGGGTGATTCATTCAGATTTACCACTGAAGATGGCTTTTCTCAGAAAGGCACGTACGAAGAAATATCCACTAAATTCGAAATTACAAAAGATGAAGTAGTGAAAAGAGGGCCAGAGGCTTATTTTTCAAGAGTACAAAAAATCGCGGAAGAGTGGGTAGGACTACAGTCACGACTTTTATTTCAGAAGATGGACGAGGTGACCGAAATAACGGGCAATATAGTTGATGCTAAATCCAAACCGCTTTCTCCTGAATTAATATTGGCTGCACTGGATAAAGTGGCAATTAGCTTTGATGAGTTTGGCAACGCAATTCTTCCCGCTTTAGTCGTGCATCCTGACAAACTTGAAGGAATGAAGAAAGAATTTCAAAAGTATGAATCAGATCCTCTTTTCACGGTAAAATACAAGCTAAAGTATAAGCTAATAATCGACAAAAAGAGGCAAGAGTGGCTTGATAGAGAGAGCGATAGAAAACTGGTTGACTAGTACAAATGAACGAGGATACGAGATTCCTTTTTGTCAATATTTAATTTCGGAAGGATATACAATCCTTGGGATTTCATTTCACGGTCAAGTGGAGCAAGGTAAGGATATAATTGCCCTCAATAAGAATGGCACCCCTTGCGCGTTTCAACTTAAATCTGGCAACATCAATCAACGCGTTTGGAACAACATTAAGTCTGAAATTGATGATTTATTGGAAATGCCAATTAAACATCCAAAAGTAGACAAACAGTCAAAACGCGAATGTTTTCTTGTCACTAATGGGATAATTAATGACAAGTTAAAAAAAGATATAGTGGATAGGAATGTTGGCTTAAGAAAAAGAAAGCTTCCCGATCTTAAGATATATGATGGACCAGAACTTCTAAGCAAGTTTATCCGCGTTAACGGGACATTTCTTCCAACAAAACCGCCTGATTTGAAGGTATTTCTTGAGTTACTTATGTCTGACGGCCATGAATTGCCCGATAAGAGACTACTCTCAAGGTTTTTGGAATCTGTGTTATTCACAAAAAGAGAAACCGAACCGCAGCTTAGGCGAAAGATTGCCAGCAGCATTCTATTGAATCAATACGTGATGGAACCCTACGAATCACAAAAAAACCATATAGCACTAATTGAAGGCTGGGTTATTCTTTACAGTCTTGTCCTTGGCGTGGTAGAAAAGTTCCAACTAGCAGAGCGTAATTGGGCTCAATCCTTGAAGATAGTGTTGGATAAAATTAACTACCAGTTGAGCGCCCTTAAAGAGGAATTCTTTTCGAGAACCGACTATTTAGAAGGAACATGGGACGGTGCTTTATTTTACAAGTCAAGATTAACAACAGTGATAGGATGGCTAGCGGCATTCGAGCTTTGTATGAAAAGCACCGATGCCAATTACACCATAGACCGCCGAGTTTACGATTCTGTGAAGAAATTCTATGGGTCGGAAACATGGTTTTGGGGTGAGTCAGCCACTCCTTTGTTCATAATGATGAGCAAACTGGCAATCGCATTTGGTGATACTTTTTTGTCAAACAAAATCATATGCGATTTGATAATTGACATAGTTTTCAAGAATGGTCTTCAAGAAGAAAGCGCTTTGCCTGCTCCCTATTATTCGGTGAAACAAATCATAAATCATTTTTATGGACCTACAGATGAAAAGATGGATTTGAGTTCCTTTTCAGGTGAATCGTATCATCTAGCAGTTCTGGTTGACATTTTAGTGCGTAGAAATAGACGAGATTTATTGAATGAAGTTTGGAAGGGATTAACCAATATCTATAATTCCGAATTTATGCCTAAACCTTCATGGGCAATTCTCAGGTGGCAGTGTGATGAAGGCGAGTCGATGGGCTTTCCTTTTAAGAAGCCTCAAAGTTGGAAAGAACTTCAGAAAGATGCATGGGATATGAACAATCTGGACCTGCCAAAAAGCTTGGCAAATCCTTTTTGCTACTATTTTCTGGTTTGCTATCCTCACCGACTCAATAGACATACGGGCAAGTTGTTGGATTCGCTACTTAATAAGAAGGTTCTGGCAACAAAATTGCAATGAAAGCGTCGCTTTCGTAACAGCAGTAGACCCAATCGAAACTCAACCATTCGTGATGGCAACTCCACGGTTACGTTTTTCTACTTGAACCTGCAAATACTAGCTACAGACGAATGTCTATTCCTCTTGCAGGTTGTGGTTTGTTTGGTTGAAAACGTTAAAGAACTCCTCAAAGCGCATGAAGGTATAACCCACGAAGTCTACCTCGACAACGAAAACAGCACCATGGTTCCCCAAGAAGTAGTGGACGCCATGTTGCCCTATTACAATCAACGAGCTTACGGCAATCCAACTCTCACGCATAAACCCGGCTGGGAAGCTTTCGAAACAATAATGGAATCAGCCCAGAAAATCTCCAAGTTCTTAGGCGCAAAAATTCTAGAGGAAATAACCTTCACCCCCGGAGAAACAGAAGCCAACAACTTAGCCCTATTGGGATCAGCCTTCGCCATGAAAAATAAGGGCAAAAAAATCGTAATTTCCGAAATCGAACCCATAAACGTCTTACACGTCACGGAAATGCTGCAGAAATACGGGTTCACTACAACCAAAATCCCAGTTGACAGGGAAGGCTTCCTGAACCTTGAGAAATTGCAGGAAACCGTAGACAAAGAAACAATTCTGGTGAGCGTGTCAGCTGTTAATAACGAGGTTGGAACAATAGCACCGATAAAAGAAGCACTGGAAATAGTCAAAGACAAAAACCCAGAAACACTTTTCCACACAGACGCCTCAGACGCCTACGGCAGAATACCCCTAAACGTGCAAGACCCAAAAGTGGACCTAGCAACAGTAAGCAGCTACAAAATACTAGGACCCCGCGGAATCGGCGCACTGTACATTAGAGAAGGCGTAAACGTAGATAGGATTCTAGAAGGCCAGATAGGGACACAAAAGCTTTGGCCAGGAGTTGAAAACACACCGCTCATCGTTGGTTTCACAAAAGCGTCCGAATTGGCTTTTCAAAATTTCGAGGCAAATACAAATCGCATGCGCAGCTTAAGGGACAAACTGGTAGATGGAATATTTGAGAAACTCTCTGACGTGAAGCTCAACGGCGCAAAAGGGGACAGAAGAGCGCCTGACAATGCGAACATAAGCTTTCTACGATGTGAGGGCGAAGCGTTGACTATTGAACTAAGCCTCGCAGGCATTTACGTGTCCAGTGGCAGTGCATGCAGCAGAAGGCTCCTTCAGCCAAGCCATGTTCTCGTCGCTATAGGCCGGAAATTCAGCGAAGCCCACGGTAGCATACTGATGAAGACAACGCGGTACCAAACAGAAGAGGATATAACTTATGTCTTAGAAGTTATCCCTAAAGCTGTAGAAAGAATAAGAGGAATAGTTGGCTCCACAGGAGTTGATTAAAATGTCGCGTATACCCTTACCTTACAATCCAAAAGTTCTTGACCTGTTCAGACATCCTAAAAACCTTGGAAAGATGGAAGACGCCACGGTCATCGCCGTTGCAGGGAATCCTGCCTGCGGAGACATGATAACCTTCTACCTGAAAATCACCGAGCAAGAAATCATAGAAAGAGCATCCTTTGAAAGCTATGGTTGCGCCGCGAACATAGCCACTTCAAGCATCGTCACCGAGATGGTCAAAGGTGTCAGCCTTGAGAGTGCATGGAAAGACATTACATGGAAAAAAGTAACCGAAGAAGTGGGCGGCTTGCCAACCATCAAATTCCACTGCGGTGTTCTTGCCGTGGGCGCTCTGAAACGAGCAATCAGGAAATACTACGAGAACAAAAGTGTTAACCCTGATTGGCTGCCGCAGGAATTGACTTTCGAGGAGAAACAGGCGGTAGAAGAGGAAGAACTGGCAAAAATGCTTGCAAAGAGACTGAAGGCAGCGGAGGAAAAATAATCCTCGATCCCTACAGGATTCGCGAAGACTTTCCAATATTAAAACGAAAAATAAACAATAACCCCCTCATCTACTTTGACAACGCAGCAACCACGCAGAAACCCAAACAAGTAATCGAAGCCATAACGAACTTTTATGAAAACCACAACGCCAACGTCCACCGAGCAGTTTACACGCTTTCTCAAGAAGCCACAGAAATGCATGAAAACGCCCGAGAAAAGATTGCGCGATTTATAAAAGCAAAAGAACCGGCGGAAATAGTCTTTGTAAGAGGTACCACAGAAGCAATCAATCTCGTTGCGTATTCCTGGGGGCTTCGCAACCTGAAAAAAGGCGACGAGGTTTTAGTTTCGTTGATGGAGCACCACAGCAACATCGTCCCATGGGAAATTCTCTCAAAAATGAACGGGTTCACAATCAAATACGCAAAAGTAAACAATGATGGCACATTGAACTATGAGGATTTTGAGAGCAAATTTTCCAGCAAGACCAAGATTGCTTGTCTAAGTCACGTTTCGAACGTCAGCGGCGTAGTTAATGATGTCAAAAGAATCGCTAAAGTTGCCCATGACCATGGCGCATTGATGCTGGTAGACGGCGCGCAATCCGTTCCTCACATGGCTGTTGACGTTAAAGATTTAGATATGGATTTCCTCGCTTTTTCTGGGCACAAAATGTTGGGGCCAACAGGCATCGGTGCTCTGTACGGCAAAAAAGAACTTCTTGAGAAGATGGCGCCGTTCCAAGGTGGAGGAGAAATGATAAAGGAAGTGTCTTTCAGCCAAGCAAAAGAACGATGCGACATAAGCTGGAATGATCCTCCATGGAAGTTTGAAGCTGGAACGCCTAACATATGCGGCGGAATCGCTTTGATGGAAGCGATCAAATACCTTGAAAAAATAAGCATTACAGAAGTGCTGAAGCATGAAAAGCAGCTAGCCGAGTATGCTGTTAAGCGCATGCGCGAATGCAGCAAAGTTACGCTTCACGGACCCGCCGACCTGTCTTTGAGGTGTGGAATAATACCCTTCAGTGTGGAAGGTTTATCTTCGCATGATGTGGCACTTTTCTTTGATAATTACGGAATCATGATACGTAGCGGTTTTCATTGCGCACAGCCCCTGCATCAAGTTTTCAAGTTGCAGTCTTCTGCGCGAGCAAGCTTTTACATTTACAACACGCGTGAAGAAATTGACCGCTTTATAGAAGCCCTAAAGGAGATTGAGCAGGTCTAATGCCCAGCGTGGAAGATTACGTGGCGAGAATCGAAGGGACATGCGGCGAAGAAAAGGACATAATAGTCGTATTCAAATACGACAAAAAAGATGAAGCCATAGCAAACATCCTCAAGAAAGCCCAGTTGAAGAACTCTCTTTCAGGGATTATTTTTGAATTAGCCTTTCGAGACATTTCATTCCGCGTTTACTCAAGCGGAAAAGCCATCTTTCGAGGCATAAAAAGTAAAGAAGCGCTGAACAATATCTTGGCCGCTCTTTTGCTTTAACGCGTATGTGAAGCGGACATTGCTCGAAAATCTTGTGTATTGTACTTACTGCCGCCTTGAAGGCGTATTTCAGCCATATCAGATGCGATTTGAAGCAATGTTTTTTCTTCGTTATAGTCGAAGGATAGTCATTAGTTTTTCGATGATGTTTAGGATGAGGCTTGCTATGCGTGCGAGTGGTCCTAGGACGGTTATTGTGTTGCGAATGTTGTCGATGTCGGATTTGGTGATTGCTCTGGTGAGCACGATGGCGATGATGAAGGCGAGCAGGAAAACTATGGCGCCGACGATTAGGGCTGTCAGGTTGCTGAATGCGAGCTGAGTGATGAGGGCGTAGGTGATTGCCGAAGCTGTGGCGCCTGATAGGAGTATTTTGGCTGATGATGCCCAGTCTACGGTTACGTCGTATTGTTTTTTGAGCCAGCGGAGTGCGATGATGAGGCTGGGGATTCCGGCTGTTAGTGTGGTTATGATGAGGCCTAGGACGCCGAATTGGCTGATGAGTAGTATGCTGAGGGGGAAGCCTATGGCGAAGGTGATTAGGCTTAGTTTTAGGTTGAATTTGGTTTGGCCTTGGCTGTTTATGAGGTTGCCGATGCTGAGGCTTCCGAGGGCGGTGTACAGGTA
>Ga0315289_10006266_pt1 | contig 17502 bp, 11 predicted proteins | sample YL17G11_40_MG_FD_203452 | JGI IMG/M metagenome (GOLD analysis project Ga0315289, IMG submission 203452) | Sediment microbial communities from Yellowstone Lake, YNP, Wyoming, USA - YL17G11_40 | ecosystem: Environmental > Aquatic > Freshwater > Lake > Sediment | place: USA: Wyoming | collected... | reverse complement strand
TCCGAAGACTCGATCTGCCTCTTCGTCGTCCAGCCGGGCGAGAAGAACGCCTACGACCAGGCGCTGCTCGCCGAGGCGCTCCTGGTGGAGCACGGCGTGCGCAGCGTGCGGGTGACGCTGCGGGAGGTCGCCGAGCGGGGCGAGCTGCGGCGCCCCGGCGGCGGCGGCGGCAGCGGCGGCGGGGGGGCTCGAGAGGCCCGAGCGCCCCTCTTCCTCGACGGCAAGCGCGTCGCGGTGGCCTACCTCCGCTCAGGCTACGGCCCCGGCGACTACCCCACGGAGCTGGAGTGGGGGGCGCGCGAGCTCCTCGAGCGCTCCGACGCGGCGCTGTGCCCCTCCGTGGCGCTGCAGCTCGCCGGCGCCAAGAAGGTGCAGCAGGCCCTGGCCGCCCCCGGCGCCGCGGAGCGGTTCCTCGCCGGGGACCCCGCCGCGGCCCGGCTCGTCAGGGCGCACTTCGCCGGGCTGTGGGGCCTCGACGGCGCCGCACCCGAGGAGGAGGCCGCCGCGAACGAGGCCCTCGCGGGGGCGCTGGCCCGGCCCCAGGACTTTGTGCTCAAGCCGCAGCGCGAGGGCGGCGGCAACAACCTCTACGGCGAGCAGCTCCGGGCCGAGGTCGTCCGGCGCGGCTCCAAGGCGGGCCCCGCGCTCGCGGGCTTCATCCTGATGCAGCGCATCCTCCCCGCGACGCACAAGGCGCTGCTGGTGAGGAACGGGACGGCGGCGAGCGTCGACGCCGTCTCCGAGCTGGGGGTCTTCGGCGTCCACCTCCGGCGCGGGGGGCGAGTCCTGCGCAACGAGCGCGCCGGCCACCTGCTGCGGACCAAGCCCTCCGACGCCGACGAGGGCGGCGTGGCGAGCGGGTTCGCCGTGCTGGACTCGCCGATGCTGGTCGATGACGCCGACGCGGAATAGAGAGAGAAAAGGGAGAGAGCAGGAGAGGGGCGCGGCTGTTGTTGTAGAAGAAAGGAAAAAAAACGAATGGAAAAATTGAAAGGAAAGACTTTTTTCGCTGCTACCCATGCCTCTCTCTGCCGCTGCCGCAGTCGCCGCTGCCACGCCCGCGCTCGTCAGAGCCCGGACGGCCGCAGAGGTCGCCGCCGACAGAGCCTTTGGATATTTGTTCTAGCTCTCTTTTTCGAAACACACACACACACGCACACACACACACACACTTCTCTTTCTCTCTTTCGCTCCCTTTTACTCGGAGAAGAGCGGGTTCTTCGCCGTCGTCGAGGCCAAGCTCGTATCAGCAGCAGCAGCAGCAGCAGCAGCAGCAGCGGGCGAGACGACGGAAACGGCAGCAGCAGCGGCCCCGCCGCCGGAGCCGCTGCTCAGCGCCTCCTTCAGCCTCGAGAACGCGGCCGCGTGCGCCCGCAGCTCGCCGCCAAACGCCTGCGCCGCCTCGCGCAGCCCTGCCTCGGCCGCCCTCCTCCGCCTCCTCTCCCCCCTCGCGGCGGCCAGGGCCGCGTCCCCGGCGGCGCGGGCCTCGCCCTCGCGGGAGGCGGCGGCCTCGGCGGCCGCCTCGGCGGCCAGGGCGCGGGCTTCGGCCCTCGCAGCGGCGGCGGCGGCCCGCTCCCCCGCCGCGGCGGCCTCGGCCCGCCAGGACGCCTCGAGCCCCTCGGCTGCGGCGCGCCACCTCGCCTCTCCCCGCTCGAGCTCGGAGAGCGCGGCGGCCGCCCTCTCCCTCCCGGTCTCGACGGCGGCGGCGGAGCTCGCGCGGAGGGCGGAGAGCTCGGCCTCCGAGGCCTCGGCGCGCTCGCGCTCGGCCGCGGCCCGCCCGAGCTCGGCGGAGAGCTCGAGCTCGAGGCCTCGGAGCCTGCGGCGGAGCGAGTTCGCCGTCTCCCGCGCCTCGAGGGCCTCCTTCCTCGAGGCGCGGAGGTGTGACGAGGCCTCGGCGGCCCGGGCCGCGATGGCGGCGGCGGCCTCGGCGAGCGAGGCGTCGTCGTCGGGCGAGGGGGGAGAGGGGCGGGAGGGAGGAGGGGCGGCGGCGGCGGCGGCGGCGGCGGCAGTGGCGGGCGCGGACGGCGCCCCGGACGGCGGCGGAGGCGCCGCTCCGAGCGAGGCTCTGATCCTTCGCTGCGGCAGGGCTTCCTCCCCCTGCTCCCTCTCGCTTTCGTCGTCGTTGCTGTCGTCGAAAAAGTGGTCTTCTTTGTTGAGCTTGCTCCTCTGCGGGAAGAGAGAAGGAGGAGGCGGGGCCAAGCCCCTCTGCAGGAGCTGGAGCTGCTTGCCCCGGAGCGGGGAGAGCAGCAGCGGAGGAGAGAAGGAGGCGCCGTCGGCGAGGGAAGTCAGAGGAGGAGGAGGGGGAGGAGGAGGCTGCTGCGTTTGCTTCCTCTTGCTGCTCTTCGATGAATCGACTGCTCTCCCGAGGAAACCGTCGATGTCTGACTCATAGCTGTAGCGCATTCCTGTTAATCGAGGAGATTAAGGAGGAGGAGGAGATTGAGGAGGAGGAGGAGGAGGAGGAGGAGGGAGAGGAGGGAGAGGAGATGAAAAACGAGAAAACCCCAAAAAAAGAAAGGGAAAAAAAAGGCGGGCTTTGGGGTAGTTTTTTTTGTCGGGTAAACTTCAAAGCTTCCCCTCCTCCTCTTTGATGATGTAGAAACGCACTTGGATCTCAGAGTGGAAGAGCTGCTACTGGGGAGGGAAAGGCGGATCTGGAGATGGAAGGGATGCAATGGGTGAGAGCGAGCGAGCAAACGGCGGGCGTTACCGAGGGAGAGGAAGAGGTCCTCGAGGAAAGGAAAAAAAAGTGAAGGCAAAAGCAGAAAAAAACAGAGCGAGCGAGCGAGCGAGCGAGCGAGCGAGCGAGCGAGCGAGCGAGCGAGCGAGCGAGCGAGAGCGGTCAGTTTCCTCTTCTTTCCGACTCTTAGCTCTCTCGGTCGTTCTCTCCCGCTTCCATTTCATTATCCGAAGCTCGTGACACGCTCCCTCTTCGTCCTTGTGTCCAGCGTATGCATCACTAGCACGCACAGCCAGAGGGAGAGAGCGAAGGAGAGAGAGGGTGAGAGAGAGAGAAGAGAGATCAGGGCGTCGGCGGCATCAAAATCTTAGTAAAAACAAAAGGACTCCATGCGCTGGCGCCAGGCCGCACGAGACCTCGAGGACCCGGAGATCGCTGCGGACGCGGACGCCGAGCATCTCGAGCGCGCCATACCTCTGAGGCAGCAGCAGCCGGGGGCGAGCTCGAGCCATCCCCCTCCTCAGCGCCATGCTCCCACTCCTTCTTCTTCTTCCTCCTCGAGCTCCTCGAGGGCGACAACGAATCCGGCGGCCAGCGAAACTTTTCACAATCCCTCCACGCATCATCGAGGTGGCAGGCACGGCCTGCTCCCGCCGCCGCCTCCCTGGGCTGCGCTGGTCCGAGAAATCGAGCTCGACCGGAGGGGCAGCGGCGGCGGCGAAGGGGGAGACTCTGCTCACCGAGCGAGCAGTCATCATCCGCCGCCGTCGTCGACGTCGTCGACCGGCGGCGGCGGCAGCGGCGACCCCGGCAGCGGCCACGAAGAGGCCGGCGACGACGCCGGCGAGGAGGCAGGCGAGGGCGCCGAGGCCGAGGATGCCCTCGAGTCCGCCAAGCTCCTCCTCGCCGGGGGCATCGCCGGCGCCGTCTCCAAGACGGCCACCGCCCCCCTTGCCCGCCTGACGATCCTCTACCAGGTGCAGGGCATGGCGGCGGCGGCGGGCGGAGCGGGCGCCGCGGCGGCCCCTGCGGCGGCCTCTGCGGCGGCGGCGGGCTCGGCGGGGGCGGCCTCGGCGGCGGCGGCGGCGGCGGCGGCTGCTTCTTCTTCTTCGGCGGCGGCGGCCTCTGCGGCCACCGTGAGCCCCATCGCGGGGCTGCCCCTGCGCCAGGCCCTCCGCGCCGTCGTCGAGCGCGAGGGGGTCGCCTCGCTCTGGAGGGGCAACCTCGTCACGGTGCTGCACAGGCTGCCCTACTCGGCCGTCAACTTCTGGGCCTACGAGCGCCTGTCGGAGGCGTGGATCGCCGAGGAGGACCGGAGGGGCGGCGAGGCCGAGGGGGGCGCGGGCGGCGGCGGCGGGAGCGACGGCGGGGGCGGGGGCGAGGCGCCGCTGGCGACGATGGCCAACTCCGACACGGCGCGCCGGCTCGCGTGCGGCGGCGCGGCCGGCATGATGGCGTGCACCCTCGCCTACCCGCTCGACCTCGTCCGCACGCGCCTCGCCGCGAGCTCTTCCCCGGCGTTCAGCAGCGGCTCCAACAGCAGCGGCGGAGGGGGCAGCGGCGGAGGAGGCCCGGCGGCGGCGAGGGTCCGACAGCAGCCGCCGAGGCTCTCGGTCGCGAGGACGCTCGGCGACGTCGTCCGCGCCGACGGCCCGCGAGGGCTCTATCGGGGCCTGGGGGCCACCTTGGCACAGGTGGGGCCCTCGCTGGCGCTCAACTACACGGCGTACGGGGCGCTGCGGGCCAAGTGGATGAGCGGGAAGCAGCCCGGGGAGCCCCCGACGGTAAGGAAATGAGAACGTTTGGTTTTTGGGTTCTTTTTGTTTCGTTCGGCGCCCCGGCGCTTCTAAAAAAAACAGCCTCTTCTTCTTCGTCGTCGTCTTCTTCTCACCCTTTCTTCCGCCCCGCTTTTCCACTCTCCTGGGGGAAAACCCCAATACAGATAATGATGTCGCTGGTCTGCGGCGCGGCAGCGGGCCTCATCAGCTCCACCGCGACGTTCCCGCTCGACCTCGTCAGGCGCAGGATGCAGCTCGGCGGCGGAGGGAGCCCTTCGGGCTCTTCCTCGGCAGCGAAGCCGCCTCGCCCTACCTACGCTGGCGTCGTCCGGGACGTCCTCTCCCGGGCAGGTCCCGCCGGGTTTTATGCGGGTATCATGCCCGAGTACTACAAGGTGGCGCCCGGGGTAGCGATCGGGTTCTGCACGTACGAGGCGTGTCGAGAATTATTGGGGGTGAGCCCGTCGCTTGCGTTTCGGTAGAAGAAAAAAAGGGAGGAAAACTTCGGTTTTTTTCCCTTTTTCCTTCCTTACCTTTTTGTCGACCGCTCTCTCTCTCCGCACGCGCGTCCCAGAAAAAACGTATTAAAAAAACGAGCGACGCTGCCTCATCTCCACGCTCTCGACCCCCCTCCCTTAGCTGTAAAACAAGAAGAATGAACAAGAGATAAAGAAGGGGAAAGCGTTTTTTGTTTTTCGAAAAAGTCGAGGGCGCGCGAGAACTCGCACAGAAATACGCTCGAGAGAGAACAAGAGCATTGAATTTTCTCCGTTTCCTCTTTTCCTCCGACTCGATACCCATGCGCTCCGCCGCAGCCAGGAGCACAGTCCGGCGATACGCACGACTCCGAGCGCGAAGTGGCTCGATATCAGTGGCAGCGAAATTGCCGACGGTGCGTTGCAATTGGGGACTGGGAACGATCGGCGCTTTTTGCTTTCATCGTCATCGTCGGATGGTCGTCATCGTCGGGGGGGGGGTCCGCTTCCTTCTCACCCACTCGGAAAAACAAGTACCTCCCCTCTCCACCTCGCAGCCCTCCGACCGCGCCCTCGCGACCGACGACCCCATCATCGTCGCCACCAAGGCCCTCATCGCCCGCTCGGGGCGAGCCCCCTCGGACGTCGCCTCGCTCGCGCAGGGCGTAGTCCACTGGCAGCCCCCGGCCGCCGCGCTCGAGGCAGCCGCCCGCGGCGCGGCCGCCGCCTCCTCCTCCTCCTACGGGCCCGCCCGCGGCCTCCCGGAGCTTGTCGACGCCCTGGGCAGAAGGCTGACCGACTTTAGCGGCCTGCCCGAGAACGCGTACGAGCCGATGGTCACGGCGGGGGCGAACCAGGCCTTTGCGAACATCGTGCTAGCCTGCCTCGACGCCTCGGACGCCGCGGTGCTGTTCGCGCCCTACTACTTCAACCACCTGATGATGCTCACCGCCTCCGGGATCCCCAGACAAAACGTGCTGGTGGGTCCCAGGAGCGCAGACACGATGCTCCCGGACCTCGACTGGCTCGAGGAGACGCTGTTCCCGTCGTCCGGGAGGGGCGGAAGCGGAGCGTCGGGGGAGAAGAGGGGCGGGGCGCCCAAGCCCAAGCTGGTCGTCCTCGTCAACCCGTGCAACCCGACCGGCGTCGTCCTGCCGAGGGATCTGCTCCAGCGCGCCTCCGACCTCTGCGCCAAGGCCGGGACCTGGCTCGTCGTCGACAACACCTACGACCACTTCGTGTACGGCGGCGCGGAGCACGAGATGCCGCTGGAGGCGCCGCACGTGCTCCACGTCTCGAGCTTCAGCAAGGCGTACGGCATGGCGGGGTGGCGCGTCGGGTGGCTCGCGTCGCACAGGGACTCCGGGCTGGGCCCCTCGCTGCTCAAGGTCCAGGACACCGTGCCGATCTGCGCGCCGCAGCTGAGCCAGCGCGTGGCGCTGGCCGCGCTGGAGGGGCCCGGGGCGGGGGCCGCGTGGGTGGCGGCGCGCGTGCGCGGGCTCGAGGGGAACCGGGCGGCGGTCAAGGCCGCGCTCGCCCCGCTGGACGCGCTCGCCGCCGCCGAGGAGGGGGGCAGCGGCGGCGGGTCCTCCGGCGCTCTGGGCGCCGCCCGCGGCGCCATCTACCTGTGGTCGCGCCTGCCCGCGTCGCTGCTGCGCGGGGGCGCGCGCGGGGGCGGGCCGACGGACGCCGCGGTCGTCGAGTGGCTCGTCAGGAGGCACGGCGTCTGCCTCGTGCCGGGGTCGGCGTGCGGCGCCCCCGGGAGGGTGCGGGCCGCGTTCGCGAACCTGGAGCCGGAGGCGTGCGAGCGGGCCGCGGGGAGGCTGGCGAGCGGCGTGGAGGAGCTGCTGGAGCACGCGAGGAAGGGCGAAGGAGGGGAGCTGCCGCTGTAAGACAGGGCGGATGATTTTTTTTCTCTCTCTCCTCTGTGAACGCACCTTTGCCAAAAGCCTGAGATTTTTTCTGAAACAACCATTTTCGCGCGCTCCGCGAGGTCGTCCCTCTCGACCTTTGCGTCGAAGCAATCCTCGCGCGCGCTCCCTCTTCCTGTCTCTCAGTCAGCATGCGCCCAAAGTCCCAGTACGAGAACTCGTACGCATGCCTCTTGGCCGAGGTTCTGGAAGAAGGAGAAGCCAAGGAGGAGGAGGAGAGTTCGACGGCGACGCGAGGCGAGCTCGCTTCGATCAGAGCTGCGAATTGCGTCGTCGAGTTTGCTTCTTCCTCGGTTCGGCGGCGGCGGCGGCGGGCAAGCGCTGCTGCCGCCGCCGCCGCCGCTCCGACCTCGACCCCGACCCCGAAGCCCCCTCCCCCCGCGCCGGCGCCGGCGCCGGCGCCGGCGCCGTCCCGCCTCGTCGAGCGCGACGACGCCTCTCTGCCCGACGTCCTCAGGTTCAACAGGTTCGTCCAGACGGGCTACCGCAGGGCCCCGCTCTCGCGGAGGCAGTGCCTCTGCTCGCTCTCGTACGCCCACAACGAGAGCTTCAACGTGCTCTCGCACCTGGCGCCACTGCTGCTGCTCTCGCTCGCCCTGGCCTCGGGGCACCTCTCCTCGTACACGTGGCCCCAGAGCGAAGAAGAAGGCGACTGGTCGCTCCTCGCGCACGCGCTGCCGGCGCTCCTGTGCCTGGCGGGCAGCGTCGTCTACCACCTGATGATGGCGGACTCGGCGAGGTACGCGGCCTACCTCCGCGCCGACGTCTGCGGCGTGCTCGCGCTCGTCGTCGACGGCACCAGGGCGATGGCTAGCAGGCCTGTGGGCTGCCTCGCCGGCGGCGGCGCCGGCTCGGGCCCGCTGGCGCTGCTGCGGGAGGCGCTGGCCTCTCCCCGGGCGGCGGCGGCGGCGGCGGCGGCGGCGGCGGCGGCGGCGTGGTCGCCCGGGGCTCCTCGGCTCCCGCCTCCCCCCCCTCTCTCCTGGTCCTCGGGCGCCCTGGCCCGCGACGCCGCGCTCGTCGCCCTCGCCGCGCTCGTCGCCTTCGCGGCCGCGAGGGCGCTGAGGGGCAGGACCGCCGCCGAGAGGGGGCTGCCGCTGCTCGCGCTCCTGCTGGCGCGCCTGGCTTTACTCGCCGCGCGCGCCGCAGAGGTCGGGGCGGGCCCCCTCCCTGGTTCCCCGGGGGCGGCCTCGCTGCGGTCGTCGCTGGGCTGGTACGCTCGCGCCGAGGCTGCTTCCGTGTCGGGGGGGCTGGTCAACGTCCTGAGGGTGCCCGAGAGGTGGGTCAGGCCGCTCCCGCCGCCTGGTCGCGGGGGGAGAGGCGCCGAGGCCGCTCGCTGCGCCGCCGCCGCCGGCGACGGCAGAGACCCCGGAGAGAGCCGCGAAGAGAACCCCGGAGAAGAGGGTCCGAGGTTCAGACTCGTCGACTTCGCCTTCAACTCGCACAATCTCATGCACCTGCTGTCGCTGGTCGCCCTGGGATGCTACCACGCCGCCGCGGCCGAGGACAGGAGGCACTGGCTCGCGCACGGGTGCGGGACCGGCGCCGCCGCGGCTTCGGCTCGCTAGGGGAGTTTTGTTTTTCCCTTCTTGGTGCCGTCGCTGTCGTTGTTTTTTGTTTCAACCTGTCCCACCGCACTTTTTTCCTGTCTAGAAAGATGGGTTCTCTCGCTCTCGCTGTCTATGCGCAGAGAAAGCAAAGTCCCCCTGTCCGCCTCTCCCCGAACGAAATGGAAAAAGAAAAAAGAAAATGTACTAAAATCACAGTTTTGGAAGAAGAAAACGAAAGAAAAAAAGGTTTGTTTCATGTTTCTCAGTCCTTTTCCCGTGCCGCCGCCTCTTTCATCGCCTCTTTCTTTGCCCGCTCCCGCAGCTCCGTGCTCGAAACGTCCGCCCTGAACGCCCCCTCGGGGATCTCCCTGAACAGCCCCAGCGACGCCACGGCCCTCGCTGCGGGCGAGGAGGCGAGCGCGCCGCTGCCCGAGAGCGTGAGGAAGCTTTCTCTCACGCCTCCTCCGCCGCCGTCGTCGCCGTCCTTCGCCGCTTTCCTCCCGGCGACGAAGACCCTGGCCCCTCGGGCAGCGATCCCCCCCATGCTCAGCCCCAGCCCCGCGTCGGAGCCCCCAAAGTAGTACTTCGGGTCAAGCAGCCGCACGGCGGTGTCGACCCCGACCGCGAACGAGGCTCCGCGGCCAAAGAGAGAGGCTTTTTCTTCAAACAGCGGCGCGCGGGTGAGGACGACGCGGCTGAATCGAAGTTTCGAATTCGAAAACTGCTCGACGCGCCGCCGCACTTCTGCTTCCGTCAGGGTGCCCTTGTCGGCGTTGACGACGGAGAGCTCGAAGGCGCCCTCGATCGGCAGGAGGGAGGAAGAAGAGGAAGAAGGAGCGCCGTTTCCTGTTGTCGCGACGGCGTCGGCACCTCCGCTCTCCCTCGCCGCCGCCGCCGCCTCCGCCTCCGCGGCCGCCACCGCCGCCGCCAGGAGCCCCTCGTGCCCTGCGTGCAGCGGGTTGAACGAACCGCTCAGGTAGACCCTCCCGCGCCCCCTGGGAGCGTCGACGACGGCAGGAAAGCCGGCGCCGAGCTCGACGCTGGAGGCGCGGCCGGCGAGCAGCGCCGCGACGGGGTCCTCCGCGGCCTCGAAGCGCTCCTCGAAGTCTCGGAGCTGCCCGACGTCCCCCCCTCCCGAGCCGCCGCCCGTCGGGCTGAGGGAGGCGAGCGCCTCGCACCCGACTGCGGCGCCCAGCGTCCGGAGCAGCAGCCTCGAGGCCAGGGCGTCCTGCGCCTCCCTGGGAGGAGGAAGGGCGGGGGCGGGGTCTCCACGCGGCGGACGCAGGAGCTCCGCCGACGCGGAGAAGACACCCGCGGCCCCGTGCGCCGCCACGAAGACGCGGTCCGAGCCAGCCCTCTCCCTGCCTGTCGCCAGCGCGCAGCTGCACCCGACACCAAGGATGTCCTGAGGAGATTCGAAGGGGGAGGAGGAGGAGGAGGAGGAGGAAGAGGAAGAAGGGAACGGGGAGAGCTGCGCCGCTTGGCGGTAGGCTGCCTCCGCGAGCGCCGCGGCCGCTGGCGCGCTCGCAAGCGAGCGGGGCAGCGAGAGGGGAGAGGAGGAGGAAGAAGGACAATCCGATTCCCCCCCGAGAGCATCTGCCCAGGAGCGCACTCCACCGTAGGGCACACGGGCCTCGATGACGGTGTTGGAGGCTCCCGGGACGGTCAGCAGCCAGGACAGAGCCTGTAAATGGGGGAGGAGGAAGAAGGAGGAAAGAGGTGAGAACGTCGAAGAGGTCGAGGTCGCGAATGAAAAAAAAACGAATGGCATCGAGATTCCAACTAAAAAAACCTCCACTAAAAGCTGTCCTTTACCTGTGCTGCCCCGCCCGTCGCGTACACGACGACCTTGTGACTCTTCTCCGCGTGGAAGCGCTCGATGGCGGCGCGGACGTCGGGCTCCATCGACGAGGCTGAAGAGTTTGACGAGGCCGACGACGATGAGTTCGCCGACGCTGACGCCGACGCCGACGCTGACGCCGAAGAAGAAGAAAACGGCGCCGCTCTCTGTCGAGAAGGATTGAGGAACGCAGACGCGGCGAGACAGTTCCTGCTGCTGCTCTCGTCGCCGAAGCGAAAAGCAGGAGATGAACTGTGCGTCCTGCCGTGAGGCGAAACGGCGCTCGCCGCCGCGCCAGCCAAGGGACTGCGGCGAAAGAGAAGCATGAAATAAATGTTTTTTTTTTTTTTCAGTCTCTCACAGTCGTCCTATCCTTTCTCTCCCAACCTCCCTCGCTGGACCTCGCGACCTCGTGCGTCCGCGCAAGATCTCGCGCGCGCTCCGCTCTTTCTTCTCCCACAACAACGGAATAAAGCCACTCTTGCTCAAGGAAGAATGAGCGCCGCGCTTTCGTCTCGGCCCCTCCTCGGCAAGGCCTCGGCCCCGTTCTCGGTGACGACGACGACGGGAACGGCGACGACGACGCCCTCCTCTCGAACGAATGCCTCTGCCGACTCCGCGTCGTTCTCCTCTTCCGCTCCTTCTTACGTCTCGACGTCTCGCATCCTCGCCAATGGCACGTCTTCTCAGGGACTGTGGCTCGACCGGAGCGCGCTGGCGCACGACATCCTCGTCGGGCAGGTGAGAGCGAAGTGAAAGAAGGAGACTTGAGGAAGGCGCCCCTCGAGAGGAAAGCGAGCGTCGAAAAACATTTCACAGCGAGGCATGCGAGTTTTTCCGTGCTGTCGTGGAGTCTCCCCTCCCTTTCTTTGCTCTTGATTATTCATCCAGAATCAAGACGAGATCAATTTTCTTTTTTGAATCGAAGAAGAGGGCAGGGAAAACGCAAGGAGAGCTCGCTGGAAGCGAAACCCCAGCGCGATGAAAACGAGGAAAAGAAACGAAAAAACGCGCTGACGACGCCAAACTTTTCGACCTCCCTCCAACCACTTTTTTTTACCCCCCCCCAAAAAAAACAGAACTTTGTCGTCCACCGCCCGCGCCGAGGAGGGCCGGGCCTCGTGCCCTCCCCTCGCCTCCCGGCGTTCGCGAGGACGATGAGGCCGGGGGGAGGAGCAGAGGGCGGCGGCGCTGCGGAGGAGAAGCAGCTGCTTCGGTCCCTCGAATCGTCCTCGCGCTTCGGACGTCGCTCGGGCCCGCCGGCGCGCGGGGGGGGCTCCTCCGCCGCCGCCGCCGCCACGTCGTCCCGCTCCCTCCTGCTGTCCGCCGCCGCCGGAGGGGACGCTGCGGCGGCCTTCTTCGACGTCACCGAGTACTCCGTCGTCGAGTCTTCTTTTTCGTCCTCGAGCAGCGACGCTCCCGCGGCTCCCGCTCCCGCCGCCCCGCCGCCGCCGAGGGTCTTTTTCCTCGGCACCGGCGGCGGCCTCGCCGCCCCCGGCGGCGGCGCCTTCGCCCCCTCCGCGGCCCCCTCCCCCTCCCCGCCGGCCGCCGGCGGCAATCCTCGCCGCACCCGCAGGCTCGCCTGGACCTGCAACCTCTGCGGCGGGCGCGAGGTGTCCCCGGTCAACCCTCTGGCCTGGGAGAAGGGGTCGGTGTTCATCCGCTGCGCGCGCTGCGACGTCGTGCACAAGGTCAGGGACAACCTCAAGATCTTCCACGAGCTGGCGGGGCAGGTCTACCCGGTCGGCGGGGCGGGGGGGCGCGGGGGGGGCGCGCTGCCTCCCGAGGCCGCTGCGGCCGCGGAGGCGGCGCTGCGCAAGTGGAACCAGGGGAACTGAGAGAGGATCGTCGCAGCTTGGAGAGCACCGTTCGAGCAGGGAGAGAGAGAGCGAGAGGCGGGACAGGCTGTAAAGAAAAAAAGTTTCATTCGGTTGCAGCGACAAAAACAAAACCTCCACTCAAAACTTGCGCCGCTTCCACTGCCCGCCCTGGCCCCCGCTCCTCGCGTCCGCTGCCTGCTGCTCCATGAACGCGAGCCCGGCGCGCCTGGCCGCCTTCCGCTCGCCCGCCACGGCCCTGGCGTCCCCCTCCCTCGCCGCGGCGACGAAGGCGGCGTCCTTGCGCAGCTCGCGCATCGCGCCACGCCGCTCGCGCGAGACCGACCTCTTGAGCGCGCGCTGCGCCGCGCGCTCGCGGTCCGGGTCCGCGTCTCGCCCCGGCGCGAAGTCCTCGTCGAAGCGCGGGTTGAGCGTCTGGACCCCCCCGGCCGAGGCGGAGAGCGAGCGCGAGGGCGAGGGCGAGGCGCACGCGGAGCTCCCCCTGCCGCGGAAGAGCGGTGAGCGCGAGCGGAGCGTCTCGGCCGCCGCGGAGCGCAGGGCCGACAGCGCCGAGGCCGCGGCCTCGCGGAGCGACGAGCGCAGCGGAGAGGGGGAGCGAGCCCCGCCCCCCGCCCTCTCTGAAACCTGGGACAGGAAGAGCTCGACAGCGCCTGTCGCCGCGGCGAGCGCCTCGGGCGCCGCCGGCGCGCCCCGCTGGCCCTGCGCGGCCCGCTCGAGCAGCGCCAGCGCGGCCCGGGTGCAGCGGGCGGGGTAGAGGAGGCCGGAGGGGCCGTCGGCGGCGTAGGGCCCGTCGCGCGAGAGGACCGCGGCGGGGTCGAGGGAGAGGTCGAGCGGGGTCTCTCGCTCCTCTCCTTCCTTCTTCTCCTTGTTCTTGTTGTTCTTCTTCTTCTGCTGCTGCTGCTGCTCCCCGGCGCCGCCGTCGTCGCCGCCGTCGAGGACGCTCCAAGCCCCGGCGGGCAGCCTCCAGCGGCCCCCGGGAGGGCAGGAGGAGGAGGAGGGGGAGGAGGGGAAGGCCCTGCGGACGACCTCCGCGGCGAACTCGACGGGCTCCGGCGCCCAGGCAGCGATCGGAGCCGACGGAGAAGAGGAGGAAGGCGAGGCCGAGGCCGAGGCCGGGGCAAAGGAGACGACCCCCTCGCAGGCCTGCTGCAGCGCCGTCGCGAGCAGCAGGCCGCTGCCGACGTCTCGCCGCTCGGCGATGGGGCACAGCGCGAGCGGCGCCGCCGCGAGCAGCGCCGCCGCGGCCGAGGCGGGGTGGCCCCCGGTGCCGCTCCCGGGCTCGGAGCCGTCGACCAGCGGGAACAGCGCGCCGCAGAAGAGCGCGAGGAGGGCGGCGTCGCGCGCCTCGGGCCAAGGCGACTGCAGGGGGCCCCGCGCCGCCCCGCCCCGCGCCTTGCCGCCGGCCGCGGCGAGCCGCGACAGCAGCCTCCGCCGCGCGCGGTCGAGCCGCGCCCTCGCGACGGCGACGGCGTAGTAGGGGACCTCGGCGGCGACGCAGGCGGCCTCGGCGGCCAGGGCGTCGAGGAGCGGGAGGTCGGGCCGCCGCCGCGGCGGCGAGGGGGCAGAGGGCGCGCCGCCGCCGGCCTCGTCGGCAAAGGCGCGGACCAGGTGCGCGAACAGCGCCTGCAGCCCCCTCCGCTTGTCCGCGGCGAGCCTCCCCCCGGCGGCGCCGCGGTAGGCGGCGACGCGTTGCGCCAGCGTGGCCGCGGAGACGTCGCCGGGAAGGCCGACGGCGGCGGCGAAGGTGGAGTAAGAGAGCGGGTCTTGCTCGTCTTCTGCGGCTCCGGCCTCAGGCGTCGGAGGAGCGGCGGGGGCGGCGGCGGGCTCGCCCTCTTCTCCTCCCTCCTCCTCCTCCTTGCTCTCAGACTCGCTCTCGTCGCCCTCTCCCTCTTCTTCTTCGGAAGCAGAAGCAGAGGAAACGGGAGAGGGAGGGGAAGAGAGGCGGGGGACGCGGGGGGCGAGGGCGGCCTCGCCCTCCCCGCCACGCTCGCGCTCGAGCTCGCGCTCGTCATCGCTCGAGGAGCCCGCCGCCTCGACGGCCGCCTTCTCCCTCTTCTGCGCCTCCGCCCCCTCCTCGCCCTCGCCGCCGCTCTCGCCGCCGCTCTCGCCGCCGCTCTCGCCTTCCTCCTCGTCCTCCTCCTCGTGGTCGTCGCCGCTGCCGCTCTCCTCCCCTTCCCCTTCGCTTCCTCCCGCCTCGTCGCTGTCGCCGTCGCCGCCGCCGCCTGCCTGCTCCCTCGCTCTGCGCGCCTCCTTGGCCATCCCGTGCCGCTCCATCAGCTCCGCCATCGCCCTGCCCAGACTCTGCTGCAAGGGGTCCTCGGCGCGCACGGCGGCGGAGACGGCGGCGGCGCGGCGGGCGCCGACGGTGCCCGGGGCGGGCTTCGGGAGGAGCCGCTCGGCGTCGTCCTCCGAGTCGGGGGCGTTTCCTGCGTCGGGGGCGTCGCTGTCGCTCCCGTCGCCGCCGTCGCCGCCGTCGTCGTCGTCGTCGTCGTCGTCGCCGCTTCCTCCTCCTCCCTTCCCCGCGTTTGTCTTCTTCTCGACCCTCTGGCGCCTCAGTGCCCGGAGCTTCTCGAGCTCCTTGCGGGCGCGCCTCGCGGCGAACCCCCCTCCGGCCCCCGCGGCCGCCGCGGCCTCCAGGAAGGCCTCGTCGGCGTCGTTGTCTCCGCCGTCCTCTCCTTCGTCGTCGATGTCGAGGTCGAGGTCGAGATCCTCGGCGCTCCGGGCCCCCCCTTTGACGGCAGCGGCGGCGGCAGCGGCGGCGGCGGCGGCGGCCCTCTTGCCCGCGACCCCGGGCTCCCTCGCGGCGGCCAGGGCCGCCAGCGCGGCGGCCCGGGCCCTGCCGCCGTCGCGGAGCTCGCCGTCGGCGACCGGCCGGTCCAGCGCCGGCGCCGCGCGGCCGGCGTCCCCCTTCGCCGCCGCGGCGGCCGCGGTCAGCTCCCTGCGGATCGAGTCGTACTTCGGGTCCGACGTCCCCGTGCCCGCGTACTCTCCCTTATCCTCCCTCTTGTCGCGCGGGGCGAGCCCTCCGGAGGCGGCGATGGCGGCGAAGGCCTCGTCGAGAGCGTCCGTCGCGGCGGCGTCGTCCTCGCGCGCGGCGCGCTTGGCGGCCTTGTGCATCTTCGACTTGGCGATCAGCTCCCCCATTACCTCCTTCTTCGTCTTGTGCTGCTGCTCCTGGGTCCCGTCTCCTCCTCCTTCCTCTCCGCCGCGGGAGCTCTTGACGAAGCCGCCGCCGAAGTGGGCGGCGGTGACGTGCGCGGCGTCCAGCTCCTCGTGGTCGTCGTCCGAGTTGTCGGGGGCGTCGTCAAAGTCGTCGTCGTCAGCGAGGGAGCGCCCCCCGTGGGTGAGCTGGATCCTTCCGCCCCTCCCAAGGGCGCCGTCGCCGTAGCCGTTGCCGTCGCCGTCCTCGTCGTCGTCGTCGTCGTCGGCCAGCGAGAACGCCGCGGCCTTGGCCTCCCTCGCGCGCTGTCGCTGCAGGAGGAGCAAAGCCTTCTCGTCCTCGTCCAGTCCGACCTCGGCGTCGCCGAACCGGCGGTCGACGAAGGCGTTGCTTCGCTGCTGCTCGCGGTACTCGACGAGCAGGGTGCGCTTGCGCTGTTTTTTTTTTTTTTTGAGGGCGGGGGGTGGGGTGAGCAAAAGAATTAAAGAAAAACATCGAGGTCTCGTCCTCTAGCCGTGGCGTCGGCGGCGGCCATGCCTCTTTCCTCAATTCAACGAATTCCAAATTCCAATCTCACCTTCTCCGTCGCGTCGTTCCTCATCACGCGCGTCTTGGTCTTCTTGGCCCCGAGGATGTCAAACTTGGTGTGCACGCGGATGCGCTCGAACGGGTTATTGGCGGCCGCGTCGGCGGCGGTCGCGGCGCGACCGCGGCGCGGGCCGAGCTTGCCGCCGCCGATGCCGGCGGCCGCCGACGCCGACGAAGAGGCGTTCCACCCTCCGCGCCGGACGGTCTTCTTCCTTTTCCCTCCGGGTGCCATGACTTAGGACGAAGGCGTGTCGAGAAGGGTGGGGGTGGGGTGGGGGGTCTTCTAAGCAGTGACTGACGCTAGTGCTGAATGAGCGCTTAATGGGAAGACGAAACTAGTAAGTGCCCGACGGCGCTACCTCGAATTAAATTCAATTTTTTTTCTTACTCGACGAGTCGTCCCTTTTCAACTGCTCTTCTTCCTCGTCCTCTTGGCCCTCGCCGCGGCGTCCCTCGCGGCCTCCTCGGCCACCATGGCGACCTCCGCGGCCTCCGCAGCGGCCTCCTTGGCGTCCACCTCCTTCGCCCTGGCCTTTCGAAGGGCCTCCGGGTCGGCGGCGACGGCCTCCTCGTAGGGCAGCCTCGCCTTGCGCTTCTTTTCTGCCTCTTTGGCCGCTTTGCCCCTCGCGCGCTCGTCGAGCTCGGTGCCGTCGGCGGCGTGCGTCGGGTCGCCGGCCTCGTCGAACCTCGAGAACTTGTCCTTCAGGGCTGCCTGGACCGTGGGGGCCTGTTCGGCTCTCTCCAGCTTCTCGAGCTCGCGCGACGCCGCCGCGGCCGCGGCGGCAGCCTTGCGTGCCCGCGCCGCAGCCGCGGCGGCGTCGCGCGCGGAGGCCTCTGCGGCTAGAGCCTCGGGCGCGTCCGCGGACCAGAACGAGCCCACACCGTCGGCGTCGTCCTCGAGGCGGACGCCCGAGGAGGCCAGAGCGCCGTCGCGGCAGCCGTCGGCGGCCTTCATCAAGTTTGAGGAGGCGGCGGAGACCGCCAGAGCGGCAGCAGAGGCAGCAGTTCCGTCGCCTGCTCCTCCTCCTCCTTCCTCAGCAGCAGCAGCAGTAGATGCCTTTGCCGCCTCCGCCGCGGCCATCCTGACGGCAGAGAGCATCGCGGAGAGGGCGTCGAGGAAGGGGGCGGCGGTGGGGTCATCGGAGGCTTGCACGTCGTCGTCGCCGTCGTCGCCGCCGTCGTCGTCGTCTTCCTTCTTTGACGACGACGATGCTCCCGCTTTCGGCAGCGGCGCCCAGGCCTTGCCGCCCTCCTCCAGCAGCAGCTCAACGCCGAGCTGCGCTCTGGCGTCGTCCTTGGCCGCGGAAGCGGCAGCCCGCAGGCTTGAAGCGAACTTCGAGGCTGCGGCCGAGACCTCGGCCCCCTCGGCCCCATTTTTCCCGGCCGCTGCGGCGGCGGCCTTGGCGGCGCCGCGCGCCGCTGCACGAAGCGCGACGACGGCGTCGACGCTTCTGCTCGCCGCGGCCGACAGCTCCCTCTCCCCTCCCAGGCCGGCCTCGTCGCCTCCGGCGCCGCACGAGGAGATGCCCAGGCACCCCAGGATGCGGGTGGCGACGGAGGCGGCGCGGGACAGGAGGAGCGCGCGGGGGTGCCTGGGCGGCAGGGCGGCCGAGGAGGCGGCGCCGGGCGCCAGGGAGCCCCTCTGCTGCTGCTGCTGCTGCTGC
>Ga0315289_10006264_pt1 | contig 17505 bp, 21 predicted proteins | sample YL17G11_40_MG_FD_203452 | JGI IMG/M metagenome (GOLD analysis project Ga0315289, IMG submission 203452) | Sediment microbial communities from Yellowstone Lake, YNP, Wyoming, USA - YL17G11_40 | ecosystem: Environmental > Aquatic > Freshwater > Lake > Sediment | place: USA: Wyoming | collected... | reverse complement strand
CGCGGTCATTCCTGAAGTTGAGGGAAGCGCCTACATCACAGGGAGAAGCGAGTTCCTCATCGACCCGCGCGACCCGCTCCGGCACGGGTTCATCCTCCGCTGAGCCCCTCCTAGCGGATTCGCGACTCCGTTTCGCTCCCTTGAGCTACAGGACACACCCGGCCCTCACAGGGAAGGCGGAGCATCGCCTCCGGCCCCACGACCACGCCCGCCGCGGGGACGTCCTCACGCACCACGGCCCCGGCCCCGATCTTCGCCTCGCGGCCCACACGGATCGGCCCCAGGAGAACCGCGTGGGCGCCGAGCACGACCCCGTCCCCGATCGTCGGGTGGCGCTTCACGTCCTCGAAGCGCACCCCGCCGAGGGTCACGCCCTGGTAGATCAGGACGTCGTCCCCCACCTCCGCCGTCTCCCCGATCACGACCCCGCTCCCGTGGTCGATGAACACGCGCCGGCCGATCCGCGCTCCCGGGTGGATCTCGACGCCGGTCGCGAACCTCACGCCATGCGAGAGGAGCCGCGCCACGAGGCGCAGTCGTCGCCTCCACAGGAAGTGAGAGACGCGGTGCCCCCACAGGGCGTGGACGCCCGGGTAGCAGAGAACGACCTCAAGCGAGCTCTTCGCCGCCGGGTCCCTGGCGAGCGCCGTCCGCACGTCTTCGCGCACTCGCCTAAACACGGTCCGTCTCCCAGAGCGCGGTCGAGAGGTAGCGCTCCCCGCCGTCGGGGAGGATCACTACGATCGTCTTCCCTCGGCTCTCGCGGCGCCTAGCGACCTCGAGCGTGGCCCACATCGCCGCCCCCCCGGAGATCCCGGTGAAGATCCCCTCTTCCTTCGCCAGCCGCCGCGCGGTGGCGAAGGCGTCCTCGTCGCGGACCGCCACGACTTCGTCGACCAAAGAGAGGTCGAGGACCTTCGGGACGAACCCGGCCCCGATCCCCTGGATCGCGTGCGGACCCGTCCTCCCTTGCGTGAGGAGCGGCGATCCCGCGGGCTCTACCCCCACGGCGCGCACGCTTGGCTTCTTCGACTTCAGGAACCGCGCGACGCCGGTGATCGTTCCTCCGGTCCCGATCCCCGCGACGATCACATCGACCGCCCCACCCGTATCCTCCCAGATCTCCGGGCCGGTCGTCTGTTCGTGGACGCGCGGGTTCGCCGGATTCTCGAACTGCCCCGGCGTGAACGCTCCCGCCGTGCTGGACGCCAAGCGATTGGCCTCCGCGACCGCCCCGGTCATACCGAGCGATCCCGGAGTCAGGACCACGTGCGCTCCGAGCGCCCGCAGGATCCGTCGCCGCTCGACGCTCATCGTGTCCGGCATGGTGAGCGAGAGCCGGTACCCGCGCACCGCGCAGACGAGGGCGAGCCCGATCCCGGTGTTCCCGGAGGTCGGCTCGATCACGACGCTTCCCGAATGGAGAAGGCCGCGATCCTCCGCGTCCTTCACCATGGCCCAGGCGATGCGGTCCTTGACGCTCCCCATCGGGTTCGTCGACTCAAGCTTGCCGAGAACCGTCACCCCGGACCCGGCCGCGAGGCGCGCCAGGCGGACGAGCGGAGTCCCCCCGATCGACTCAAGGATGCCGCGTTCAGTGGTCATCGCGAACCCTCCCACGGATCTGGAAACGAGCGCCCTCCAGGAAGAGGAATCAAGAGGAAGAAGCCTTGCCTAGAGAGAGACGAAGGAGCGCCGCTACCTGCGGCCGCACGAGGAAGAAGACGTGAGGCGAGGACAAAGGGAACCACCCGCCCGTCGACCGGCCCGTCTCCCTGTCATCGCACTCACCTCCTGTCGTGGATGAGGCTACGCTACACCATTTGCTGCACGCCGTCAAGCGCGCCGTCGCGTCTCTCCTCGCAGTGAAGCGGGATACCAAGACGATGGGAGCAAGATGCCCGTTCCAAGGAAGCGCTGACGCTCGTCAAACCGTCGGCGCGGCGCGCCGAGGCGCGGGTCAACACCCGCAGCGGCGCCCTGTCTCGCCGAGCTCCTGTCCGGAGGAGCACGCTAAGCGACCCGACCGGGCGTCGAATCGAGACGTTCGTCCTCCGACCCCTACGCCGACGGGCCGCTGCACCTGCAAGCCCGGGCGCATCTACGGAATGCTGATATGGCCCCGGGCCTCCAGCCACCTGCCCGCCCGCACAAGAAGGGCTCTCGCCTCGGCGGCCGCCTGTTCTGCTTGGCTGGGAGATACGTCGTGCGCCCCCTCGTAAAGGGCTCTGTGCCGGAGGGTCCGCAGGATCTGGTAGTAGTCGACATGCACCGACTCGAGGCCTACAGTCTCGCGCAACGTGTTGATGGTCACGAGGTGCTTCCCGGGCCGGTTCGTCGGCCGCAGCTCGGAGGCTCTGAGCGCGGCCAGCGCGCAGTTCAGGATCGCTTCATAGGCTTGCTCAAGACGGATCTCTGGGTGGTTCGTCGCGTTCTCTGCCGCCTCGCCCCGGCGTCGGGCCGCCTCAAACAGCCGGGAGACCTCACCCGCCGCTGGCCGGATCCCCTCGAGCTCCCCGCGCAAGACCCTATCCTCGAGGCTCATGGCGTGCCTCCGATGAGGTCAAGGCGCGCGCCGCCATGGACGCGTGAGACGAACGAGTCTCTTTCTTCGAGCGCCTTTCGGTACTCATCCGGCCGGTACACGATTGGGTTCACGACCCGCCGGAGGGTCTCTCCCGCCCTGACGAGTGGCGAACCTAGATCCTTGAGCGAGACGTCGCCCACGACCATCAGGTCCACGTCACTCTCCGCGCGCTCTTCACCCCGAGCATGGCTCCCGTAGACGTAGGCTAGATCTATGCGATCTGCAAAGGGGGCAAGCGCCGCCCGCAGAACGGACGCGAGCCCGGCGGTCTTGCGGACGATCGAGCGCAGTTCGTCGTAGATTGGGCACGCTGGGTTCAGCCGGTAGATCACCTGCCGCCCGACCTGGGTCGAGACGAGGACCCCGGCGTCACGGAGCGAATGGAGCTCCCGCATCAAGTGTCGGCTGTTCACGCCTGTCCTGCGCTCCAGCTCGCGGAGGTGGAGCCCCTCGCTCGCGGAGGCGAGGTGAGTCAGGACCGCCATGCGCGTCCTCGAGAACAGGGCCTTGGCCAGGCCGCTCGCAGACATCATGTCTGCAATTGTAGACATTCTGTCTTCACCGTCAAGTGCAGGCCTTCTCGAGAGGCAAGATTCCGCTCCCTCTCAGCGACCGGCGGACTACCCATCGACTTCCTTGATTCCTCCCACAAGTCCGCGCTAGACTGATCGCCAGCATGAAAGCGCCCCTGGACGTCCTGACGCTCGTCGAGCGGTTCACAGAGCACCGCGACGCCTACCTCTCTGCTTCGTACAACGAGGCCACGCTGCGCCGGGAGTTCCTGGAGCCTTTGTTTGCGGCGATGGGCTGGGACGTCGACAACACCAAGAACTACGCCGAGGCGTACAAAGAGGTCGTCCACGAGGACGCGCTCAAGGTCTCCGGGGCGACCAAGGCCCCGGACTACGCTTTCCGCCTGGGCGGGGCGCGCAAGTTCTTCGTCGAGGCGAAGAAGCCCTCCGTCGACGTGAAGGGGGACCCTTCTCCCGCCTACCAGCTTCGGCGCTACGCCTGGTCGGCGAAGCTCCCCCTCTCGATTCTCTCCGATTTCCACGAGTTCGCGGTCTACGACTGCACGAAGAAGCCGAGTCCTACCGACACCTCCGCCACAGCGCGGATCCTCTACCTCACCTACGAGGACTACGCCGACCGCTGGGAGGAGATCGCCGGGCTCTTTTCCCCTAAGGCGATCCAGAAGGGGGCATTCGACCAATTCGCCGCCTCCGCCAAGGGAAAGAAGGGGACCGCGGCCGTCGACGACGCCTTCCTCGACGAGATCGAGGCCTGGCGCGACCTTCTGGCTCACAACCTCGCCCTGCGGAACCCCGAGCTCTCCCAGCGCGAGCTGAACGACGCCGTGCAGACGACGATCGACCGGATCATCTTCCTCCGTATCTGCGAGGACCGCGGGATTGAGAACTACGGCGCACTTCAGAGCCTCCTCAACGGGACCCGCGTTTACCCGCGCCTGGTCGAGCTCTTCCGCACCGCCGACGACCGGTACAACTCCGGCCTCTTCCACTTCAGGGCCGAGAAGGACCGCCCCGGCGCTCCGGACACCCTCACCCTCTCGCTTGAGATCGACGACAAGGTCCTCAAAGAGATCCTCGGCTCCCTCTACTACCCGGTGAGCCCGTACGAGTTCTCCGTCCTCCCGGCCGACCTCCTCGGCCACGTCTACGAGCAGTTCCTGGGCAAGGTCATTCGTCTCACGCCGGGGCACCGCGCCGTGGTCGAGGAGAAGCCCGAGGTGAAGAAGGCGGGCGGGGTCTACTACACCCCGACCTACATCGTCGACTACATCGTGAAGAACACCGTCGGGAAGCTCCTCGAGAACAAGACGCCCAAGGAGGCGGCGACGCTGCGCGTCCTCGACCCGGCCTGCGGCTCGGGGTCCTTCCTCCTCGGCGCCTACCAGTGCCTCCTCGACTGGCATCTCGCCTGGTACGCGGAGAACGAGCCAGAGAAGTGGGCACGCGGCCGCTCGCCCAGGCTCTTCCGCGTCCCGAAGGGCGATTGGCGCCTGACGACCGCGGAACGGAAGCGCATCCTCCTCGACCACCTCTATGGCGACGACATCGACCCCCAGGCCGTCGAGGTGACCAAGCTCTCCCTCCTCCTCAAGGTCCTCGAGGGAGAGAACGCGGAGACCCTCGGCAAGACCCTCAAGCTCCTGCACGAGCGCGCCCTCCCCGACCTCGGGAGGAACATCCAGTGCGGAAACTCCCTCATCGGGACCGACTTCTACGACGACCACCCGCTCGAGACCCTGAGCGAGGAGGAGCGCTACCGCATCAACGCCTTCGACTGGGAGACCGCCTTCCCCGAGATCATGAAGAAAGGCGGCTTCGACGCCGTGATCGGGAATCCGCCGTACGTCCGAGTCCAGGAGATGATTGAGTGGGCACCTCTTGAGACCCAGTTCCTGAAGGACAGCTATGCCTCGGCCGGCGGAGGCAACTACGACATCTACGCGGTGTTTGCCGAGCGCGGGCTCTCACTGCTACGCGGAAGCGGCCAACTGGGATTCATCATGCCTCAGAAGTTCTGGCAAGCGAACTATGCAAGGCCCCTAAGGGCCGTGCTGACAGGCGGCCGGCACGTCGCCGAGATCGTGAGCTTCGCGACCAACCGGGTCTTCGCCTCGGCCTTCGTCAACACATGTATTCTCCTCCTCTCGAAGGCGCCGTCCCCGTCCGTCAGGTACCGCGAGGTCCGCCTCCCGGAAGGTTCCCGTTCGCTGGCGGACAGTCTGACAAACGCCCCTGCCTCCGTCATCCCGGCCCGCTCACTGACTGAGGCGCCATGGATCCTCAAGCCTGCCCGCATCTTGTCTCTCCTGGAGAAGATCCGAAGCAAGGGAGTCGCGCTCGGAGTCTGCACCGAACGCATCTTCCAGGGACTGAAGACATCCGCCGACAGAATCTACGTTCTCGACCTTATCGCCGAGGAGGGGAAGGTCGTCCTGGCACACTCAAGGCAACTCGGAAGAGACGTTGAGATTGAGGCCATTCTGTGCCGGAAGCTAGTCAAGGGAACCGAGATGCGTCGGTTTGTTGCCCTCCCGCCGAGGCGTGTTCTGCTCTTCCCGTACTCGAATGGCGGAGAGTCTGCGGGCCTCATCCCAGAAGACGTGCTCGAGCAACGAACCCCGCGCGCGTACGCCTACCTCAAGGAGAACGAGCGACAGCTTCGGGCTCGAGAAGGTTCCAGCATGGACCACGCTGGCTGGTATGCCTATGGTCGCACGCAGGCCCTCGACGTTGTAGCCCTTCCGAAGCTCATGACGCCGGATCTCGCCCCTCGCAGTACGTTTCTGATTGACCCTTCTGGAGACCTCTTCCTCCTTGGCGGCGCTGCGGGCGGGTACGGCATTCTCCCCAGAGCGGAGTTCGACCCGAAGTATCTACTGGGGCTGCTGAACAGCAGAGTGCTCGACTTCTTCATCACTCGCTCCGGTCAGCAGATGGAAAGCGGCTACTTCGGCTTCGAGGCTCGGTTCATCCGCTCCACCCCAGTGCATCCTCTGACCGATCGGGTCAGGCCGACTACGAACAACGTGATCGATCTGGTTGGGGCCCAGATCCTGCTTACTACCTCGTTGCGAGCCGCCAAGACCGACCACGAGAAGGCCGTTCTCCAGCGCCAGATCGACGCGACAGACCGGAAGATTGACGAGCTCGTCTACAAGCTCTACGACCTCACCGACGAGGACATCAGGCTCGTCGAGGAGAGCAAGTGACTCCTGGGTCCCAAAGCCCGACCCTCAACGTCATCGAGGGGTATATGATCCCCCTGCCTCAGGCTGGCGCCCACACGGCATGGAGCCGAGTTTCATCCCTGGACGATTCGACCGCATCACACTCAGGTCCCTTCGCCAGGACACGCGCTGGGGTGCACCTCATCGAAGTGCTGAGGTCGCCGTTTCTGTGCCGGTTCCGCCTTCTGGACACAGGAAGAACAACCCCCAAGGACGTTCATGATCGTGCCTTCCCAGCCGCAGCCAATGTGCACGACTACTTGCACGAGCAGTCCTGCCAGTGTCTCCGGGGTATGCAAGAGGCTGGAAAGTGAGTTGGGATTTCGCCGAACTACGTAGGCTATGTCGGGCAAGAAAGCGTCCCGACCCTCGGACTTACACAAACGCCCTTCAGTGGAAGTGTGAGCGAGCGGATCTCCACGCCAAGGCAGCCCAGCTCGCCCGTAAGCGACTCACACCCGCCAACACCAAGGTCTGGGTCGACTCGCCTGCCGGGCACAAGTGGCAGTCCGTGGAAACGGCGGAGACGGAGGCGGCCGCACAGACCCTGCACTCGATGGGAGACCTGCTCGCCCAGATACTGAACTGCGCGGTTATTCCGACACCTCTCGCCGAGGACAAGGTCGGACTCCATCGAGTGCGGCAGGAGTCCGCCAAACTCGCGAACGCCGGGACACTCGTCCGTGAACTCGATAGTCTGCGGAAGTCGCCCGAGTGGCAGTACATCGAAGCGTTCGTAAACACGATCAAGCATCGACATCTCCTCGACACGGAGTACACGATCACCTCCCGGTCAGCAGCTGCGGAGCCTCAAGGGATCAAGTTTCTGCAGTTCACCTACAATGGCAGGGCCCTCCCTGCCGCCTGGGCGGCTGACATCACTGGCCCATACCGAATGCGGCTGTTCGACCTGATCACCAACGTCGGAAACGCAACCAACGCGTTTCTTCGATAGACCCGTGCAGGCAGGTTAGGGGGCCGCAGGCAAGGGGCGCATCTCGGCTCCTAACATCGCCATTGAGTCGGTTCGGCTCGACCCCGCCCGCGCCGAGAGGGGGGCGCGTCGTGCAATTCCGGGGACGCAATACTCATTTCGCACGCTTCGGACATAGCTTCTTCGGTCGGACGGCTTCGCCGGTAGGGAGAGGCTAGGACATGTCTTCACTCTTGACATGTCATCCGAAGACCTGACCCTCCTTTCTGGACGCTCCCTGCTACTGTGTGATCGCAGGCACAGACTCCACACCGGCTGCACAGCTCGGGAACCCGGAAAGGGTGCTGCACACCAGAGATGGAGATCTATCGGCGGGCTCTCGAGACGAACTCTGTGCCTCCGGGGCCTCCACGAAGGACCTAGGCTGTCAAGGACCGGAATCGAGAGCCAACCTTGCTTAGGCTCCGCTCTGCAGCGACTCAACCATTCCTCGCAGATGTCTCACGTGAACCGCCACGCCCAGCGGAAGCAGGAACTGTGTTTCCTCCAGGATCTGGTTCCTCTCGTCCAGCACGATGGTTATCTGGGAAGGGAGCAGGTGGTAGCTCACGTTGGCAATGACAATTCCCCATACCCGCAAGGCACCCGAGACGACAGGAGCACCGCTTGCTCCTCGCAGCGCGGGGAATGACAGCTCCAGCGCGTCCTCACCTGCTTTGCCGTAGCGGTGTGTCAGATCGACTACCCTCGTGACGTTGCCAAGCCGGGTAGCGGGCGACAAATGCATGACCTTCCCCTGGGAGTACGTTGAGCTGTACTCCAAACAGAACACCGTTTGATTGAGAGTTATCTCGCTGTCCTGGGCAAGCGGCAGAGCCTTCTCAGCCGGATGACCTGGCACCTCAAGCAGGGCTAGGTCAGCCTCTCGGTCAGCTGTCAGAAGACGAGCACGCAGGATTTGATCGGGGTTCCGCGTGGTTGTGATGGCAAATGCCCCATCCCAACCCCGAATCGCATGTTCGGCTGTTGCGAGCAGCGGCCGCTGCCCGACAAACACGCCAGTCCCCAGGAAGACGTGCTTGCCGAGAACCCGTGCCTTGTCGGAATGATCGATCCCCAGTAGCGGAACGATAGCCTCTGAAGGGTCGAACGTCTCAACAGGGAGAACCATGAACCTCGTACCTCCATTCGAGCTGCGCACTGCGCTGCACGTTTCGGGTCCAGCCTCGTAGGCACGACTCCTTCGCACGCCAGGATCTTCCCCGGGCGCCTGTGTCCCAATCGCCTCACGACAGCTTCTCGCAGTCCTCTCCCTGGCCCGTTTGGGTCAAGCACCCTCCCCCAGCTTGCAGTGCTCTCGTCGAGTCCGGTCACCCTTCCCGCGTTCTCTACCTCCCTGGTTGCCTACATCCCACCCCGGCCTTGTCCCATGGTCATCATGGGTGAGAATCTCCATGTGGACGTGGGACGCGTGAATCTCGAAGCACAGGCCCGGGCGAAGTCTTCGCCTCGGATGTGATATCCGAAGACCCGACCCTCGTTGCTCGGCCGTTCCGGAACTCAAGCTCCCGGCTTGCCTGCCTGTTCCAGCATCGCCTAGGATACTGTCCGAAGGCGCCGCAATCCAGGGGGTGAACCTGAATGAACAACGTAGATTCTCTGTTATGGGCTGAGACGGATGGAGCATGTGCCCACTGCGGGCTCAAGGACCAGAGAGTCCTCTCAGTCCATCACATCCACCCGCAGGAGCCGAAGGACGAATCCTACGACAATAAGCTCCTCCTCTGTCACAACTGTCATCACCTTCATCACCAAGGAAAGGGCGCTTCGAAGGAAGACCTGCTCGCCATCAAGGAAAGGCTAATCCGGAAGACGCTCACCCAGCATGGCGTGAACGCAATCAAGACCAGTCGACGTTCGGGTTTTGTGGTTGCCGCTCCCTACCTTGTGAACCACCTCATGGAGCTTGGTCTTCTGCACCAGAAGGAGGTCATCTCCACCGTCAGAACAGACGATCCCCAAGCTGAAGTGGTGGCCGAAGCGATCTACGAACTCACGCTGGCGGGCGCCAAGTTCGCCGAAAAGTGGAAACTAGACTAGGGACGTGCCGGGGCCGCATCTTGATTCTTGACATCCCCATCGAGTCGGTTCGGCTCGACGCCGCCCCGCTGAGGGGCGGCCGATCCCCGAACCTTGCTACCACCCGGCGATTCACCAGATCAGCTGGCCTCCCCAACCCCGTCGGCCCCTGCCTCCGCGAGCGCCTCGCGCCTGTTGACCCAGGATGAGCTCTCCGCCAAGGACCAGGAGGTCCTCGACATCCTCTCTCGCAACCGCTCCTTCAAGGAAGAGGAGGCGCTGAAGTAATAACCTGCATGACACCCGGGGCCGAACGGCGCCAGCGTTCTTCCGCAGTTGGTGATACAGAGAGGCGCCATCCGGTCTCCAGCATGTGCGTCGAGGCAACTTGCACAGGAACCTCTGGCCCGATCTCCTCCGTCCAACCCTTCAGCTTCCAAAGCTTACCGATTCGAGATAACCTCTGAGCATGGAGGAACGCAGAGCTTGGCCGGACCCATCCGTCTTTGGGAGGATCGGACCCCAAGATCCGCCCACGATTGACGTTGAGAGGATGCGGTTCCTGAATCGGGTATGGAACGAACTCGCTCCGAAGCTCACCCCTGCCAAGGCGAACCGCTTACTGACAGAGGTCCTCTTTGAACTTGGCGAAGCTGATCCAAGGCCTACGGGGTTACCGTTTCCAGATTTCTACAGGGCCCTCCGAGACAACGTCAGCGGGTCTGTAGCTCTAGAGTGCCTGCGGTCCGACTGGCGGAGGTCTCTCGTAGCGTTCGAGCTGTACTGCTCAGAGGTAGACGAGTCGGAGCGGCATGCGTTCTCCACGCTTGTCGAGAGGGCGCTCGGTCTCGCGCAGGTAGACCTAGGCATTGAATGGAAAGGGTCAGTCTTCGTCTCACGAGGAGCCAGATTGCTTGACGATCGGCTGCTCATGGACCCACTGGAATGGCTTGGGGACAACCAGGAATTGAGCAAGGTCCGCAGATGCTTCGAACATGCGCTTTCCCTCTATCGTGAGAGCAATGGCGAAGAGAACAAGCTTAAAGACGCTGTTGCGAACGCGTATGAGTCGCTCGAGGCGATGGCAAAGGTTGTTATGGAGGCTGACAAAGACCTCAGCGCGGTGCAAGAGAAGCTCGCGAGTAAGCTGGACCTAGGCAAGCACTTCAAGGCCATCCTCCACGAGTACATTGAGTTCGCCAATCTGTTCCGGCACGCGGAGCCTCTCAGCGATTCGCCCAGGCCCCAACGTCCGCCGCTGACGGACGAAGGCGTAGAGTTCTTCGTGTACTTGACCGGTCTATTCCTACGACTCACTCTGCGGAAGAAGAGGCGACTTCCGGCGCGCGGGTGCATCTCATCTTGATTCTTGACGTCGCCATCAAGCCGGCTCGGCTCGACGCCGCCCGCGCGAAGAAAGGCGGCAGGAGAAGGTGCAGCCCCGCATGTTCACTTGACGACCGCTGCCAGAGCGACAACAATGCAGGAGCATGGAAGAGCGTGAGGCAGTCCTAGCGAAGCTGGAGGGGCATCGGAAGGACCTGTCTCGGCTTGGCGTCAAGTCCCTAGCTCTCTTCGGCTCCACGGCGCGGGGCGACGCCCGGCCGGACAGCGACGTCGATCTCCTCGTGGAGTTCGACCACCCCGTGGGCTTGTTCGCTTTCCTCGAATTGAAGGGCTATCTCGAGCACATTCTCGGCCGCCCGGTCGACCTCGTGACGCCTAACGCCCTCCGGCCTGACTTTCGTGAGGCCGTCCTGCGCGAGGCAGTCTATGCCCGCTAGGGACTGGAAGGCGCGGCTTCAAGACATCGCTCTGGCGATCGGAAAGATCGATCGTTACACCCGCGGGATGACCTCGGACGCCTTCCGGGCGGACGAGAAGACCGTCGACGCGGTCGTTCGGAACCTGGTCGTCATCGGCGAAGCGAGCCGCCATATCCCGGAGGACGTTGAGCAACGCCACCCAGAAATCCCGTGGGACAAGATGCGAGGGATTCGGAACGTCGTTGTGCACGAGTACTTCGGCGTGGACGCGGAGATCCTGTGGGAGACGGCTCGGCACGACCTTCCGCCTCTGCACCCGCTCCTGGAACGCTTGCTGCGCGAGCCATCCTAGCCAATGTGGGGGGCGCACCTTGTTTCTTGATGTCACCATCGAGTCGGCTCGGCGCCGCCCGGCCGAGGGCGGCCGATCCCCGTCCACCCCAGCAGTCGGCTATCCTGGCGATCCGTCGCGCTCCTCGAGCGCGACCTGTCTCGCCCAGGCGATGAAGTCTCGCGCTTGATCGATGAGATCCTCTGCCTCCGTTCTGCTGATGCGCTCGGCCGTTTCGTAGACCGCCTCGTGGCGCTTCACGCGCATGCGATCGAAGTAGTCAACCCACGTTCTGCGTTCGCCCTCCGCGCTAGCGCGGAGGAAGGCGAACGTGTTCTTGTGACTTTCATGGCTCGCCGGGCGGAAGCCGTGTGAGAACATCACCGCCCGTGCCGCGTGCAGGACCGCGTTGTACGCGATGGAGAAGGCCCAGCCGTGATCCACGCTCTGCATGTGCTCGGCCGATGCCAGGTCCTTCGCGGCTCGCTCGAGAGCGGCGCGAACATCCGCCCGGGCCTCATCCTGCTGATAGATTCTCCTCTCGCGAAGAAGCTCATCGACGTTCATCGAGCACTCCCAGGACCACCAGTTTCGGGCCTTTGAGGACCCTCCCGAGGAACCCGGCCTCCTCCTCTCGCCGCCCAGCGTACTCCTCGCGGGAGACGAGAGAGTAGTTGATCGTTCGGCGAAGGACCTCCTCGGCTTGAGCCATCGCCCCATGGAGGGAGACCGGATCGACGTCGCCGATGATCACGAGATCAATGTCGCTTGCCGCTGTCTCGTCCTGCCTGGCGAAGCTGCCGAAGACGAAGGCCGAGTCGATCTGATCCCTAAACCCTTCGAGCGCCTGACGGAGGACATCCACGACGCCCGCCGTCTTCGTGGCCAGGCCTTTGAGCTCAACGAACACCGATGAATCGGGATTCGCGCGGTAGTACTTCTGCCGCCCATCGCGTTCGGAGAGAAGGACCCCCAGGGACTCGAGACGCGCCAGCTCTCGGCTGAGGTTCGTCGAATCCTCGTCGAGAAGAGCGGCTAGCTGACGGACGTAGAACCGCTCGTCGGGGTGCGTGAACAGCCACCCGATCACGCGCGCTCTCAGTCTTGATCCCAGCAATCGCTCCAGCATTGCCCTGTCCTGTGCAGTGCATCGTACTGCGCACGAAGTACATCTTACTGCAAGCGGAGGCCAAGTCAAGACTCCTCCAAAGCGGGGTCGGATCTTGTTTTTTGATCTGGCATCGAGTATGCTGGTGCCATGGCTCGACCCTTGCGTCTAGAGTACCCGGGAGCAGTGTACTACGTCACCGCACGCGGGAATGCCGGACAGGAGATCTTCCTCGATGACGAGGATCGGGAGGCGTTCCTCGAGACCCTCGGCACCGTCGTGGTACGCTTCCACTGGATCGTGCACGCCCACTGCCTGATGACGAACCACTACCACCTTCTCGTCGAGACGCCGGAGGCGAACCTCTCCCGCGGAATGAGACAGCTAAACGGCGTCACCACTCAGGCCTTCAATCGCCGACACGACCGGACCGGGCACGTCCTTGAGGGACGGTTCAAGGCGATTCTCGTCGAGAAGGAGCGCCATCTCTTGGAGCTTGCCCGCTACGTGGTGCTAAATCCCGTGCGGGCGAAGGCTGTCCTGCACCCTCGCTTGTGGAAGTGGTCGAGCTATCGGGCGACCTCGGGAGAGACGAGAGTCCCTGACTTCCTGACGACGGACTGGATCCTCGCTCAGTTCAGCTCCAAGAGAGAACTCCCGCAGCGCGGGTACCGGCGGTTCGTCGCCGAAGGAAAGGGTCTCGCCGTCTGGGAGGACCTGCGCGGTGGGGTGCTCCTGGGGGGCGATGCGTTCGTGAAGAAGCTCTCTCGACTCCTTCATGGCAAGGCGAAGATGAAGGAGATCCCGCAAGCGCAGCGGCGCGCGACGCGACCGTCCCTCGAGAAGCTCTTCCAGGGGAAGACAAAGGACAAGGCCAAGCGCGACCGGGCGATCCACGAGGCCGTCGTGCGCCACGACTACACTCAGAGTGCAATCGCGAGCTACCTTCATCTCCACTACTCGACCGTCAGCCGGATCGTGAAGCAGGTAGACGCCGCTCAAGAGACATCGACAGCGAAGACCTGAACCCGATCTCCTCGATCCGAGCTCGTTCGCGCAACTCGCGTACGCGAAGCCCCCTCTTGTGTTCTGCCTTCGTGTCATGGAGTGGGTTGACACGGCTACCCAAAAAGGGTATGTTCGTACCCCAAATGGGTGCGATAAGGAGCGAGAGCTCGGTCGGGGCAGTGCTCTTCGGGAAGACGCGCCTCGCGGTCCTTACCCTCCTCTTCAGCCACGCGGACCGCGCGTTCTACCTGAGCGAGATCGTGCGTGCGGTTAGGGCAGGAACGGGCGCGGTGCAGCGCGAGCTTGCGCGGCTGACGAGTGCTGGCCTCTTGCGGAGGACCGTGCAAGGGAAGCAGGTCTACTTCCAGGCCAATGCCGACTCCCCCGTCTTCGCCGACCTGAAGGGGCTTGTCGTGAAGACCGCCGGCGTGGTCGACGTGATCCGTGAGGCTCTCGCGCCCGTCGCGGGTCGCGTCCGCCTCGCCTTGGTGTACGGCTCTATCGCGCGCGGGGAGGAGACCGCCTCAAGCGACATCGACCTCTTGGTCGTCGGCAAGGCTTCCCTGTTCGACGTGGTCTCCGCCCTAGCCGGCGCTCAGGAGGTCCTGCACCGCGAGGTGAACCCCGCGGTCTTTCCCCCGGCTGAGTTCAGGAAGAAGGTGCGCGCGGGTGACCCGTTCCTCACGGTCGTCGTCAGTGGCCCGAAGCTGTTCGTGATCGGAGGCGAGCGTGAGCTTGCAGAGCTGGCTTAAGTGAAGGGCTCCTTGTGGCCCACCGGACGAGCTCTCGGGAGATCGCCGAGCTCCTCAACATGGTCCGCCAAGACCTCAGTCAATCCCGGACATCGGGGCTCAGTCGAGATTGGAGCCTCAACATCGCCTACAGCGCCGCCCTCCAGGCCGCAGGTGCCGCCCTGGCCGCGGCGGGCTACCGCGCCCGGCAGGTGAAGGACACTACTACGTCGTTCTCCAGTCTCTCGCTCACACCGTCGGCGTTGATCCCAGCACGGTCCGAAAGCTAGACGCCCTGCGAAAGAGGCGCACATCGCAACCTACACCCGCGCGGGGACCGTCTCCGATCGCGAGGCTCGAGATGCGATCGCCCTGATCGACCGGGTCTGCGCCGAGGCTGAGGCGTGGCTGAAGAAGAACCACCCGGAACTCCTCAAAGACCGAGCCAGAGAGCCGCACCCCTAGAGGCGCTGGCGCGAGCGGCCGAAGGCCCCTCGTGCGGCCGGAACGTCTTCGGTATCCTTCTCCCGATGAACCGCAAGTGCAGCCACCTTTTCCTCCTCTCAGTCGTGCTCGCCGCGCTCTTCGCGGTGGGAACGACGTGGGCCGACGTTCCCGATTTCGCTCGTCTAGACGCCGTCCTCGAGCGCGCCGCGGAGGCTCTCGGAGGCTGCGCGCTCGTCCTGGTCCACGACGGGGAGACGGTGTACGCGAAGGGGTTCGGCGACGTCACTCCCGACGACTCGATCGCCGTCGCGTCGGCGGCCAAGTGGATCTCGGCCGCGGCGCTGATGTCGCTCGTCGGCGAGGGGCTGCTCGAGCTCGACGCCCCCCTATCCCGCTTCCTGCCCTACCTCTCAGACGGAGGCGATCCGGACTACAAGGCGGACATCACCCTACGCATGATCCTTTCTTACACCTCGGGGCTCCCGGCCGTCGTCCCGAGCCTGTACGACCCGACCCTCACCCTCGCCGAGTGCGCCGAGCGGCTCGCGGCCTTTCCCTTCGACACCCAGCCGGGGAAGGTTTTCCGCTACGCCGACCTCCCGATGCAGCTCGCCGGCCGAGCGGCCGAGGTCGTGACTGGGAAGCCGTGGGCGGAGGTCTTCCGCGAGCGGATCGCTCTGCCCCTTGGGATGTCTGGGACGAACTACGACGTCCCCGGTCCCACCGAGAACCCGCAGCTTGCGGTGGGGTTTCGCTCGTCGGCCCGCGAGTACTCACACTTCCTCACGATGCTCCTCGCGCGGGGGACCTACGAGGGACGCGAGGTCCTCTCGCCCGCGCTCGTCTCCGAGATGCTCAAAGACCAGACGCGCGACGTTGCCCCGTGGAGGCGCCAACCCTACGCGCTCGGCGCCTGGTGCACGCTCGACCCCAAAACGGGTGAGCCGGTTGGCTTCTCCTCCCCCGGAACCCTCGGGTTCTACCCCTGGATCGACCTGCGGCGCAGCGTCGGGGAAGTCTTCGCCTCGGCGAGCGGGGCGGACGCCGCCTGGCCCTTCTACGAGGAACTCCGCAAGGTTCTGGACGCGCTCTTCGCGCCCAAGTCGACTCCCTCCACGGCCGGCTGAGGCGGCATCGGCCCGATCGCTCGGCGAGAGTGCAGTTGAATCGGCTACGGATCGACTCCGATCCAGGCCGAGAACGCGTAAGCGGCGGCCCCGCCGGCGATGGGAAGGTAGGCGAACTCAAGGAGAGCGGGCAACCCGGGCGGCGTCGGCTGCGTCGCCTCGGCCCGGTAGACGAACGTGCCCGGGGTCGCCTCGCCCGGCCTGTTCTCCGTTGCTCCAAGGAGGTCCGGGTGGAACTCGCCTTCCTGGGCGGAGCTTGGAAGGATCCCGCTCGACCGATCCGTGCGCGCCCAGGCGTAGCCGCTTCCCTTCTTCGCCGGAAGCTCCACGATGACGGCGTCGCCCACTTTCGCCTTATGCACGGCGCCGGCCGCGGCAACGTCCAGCACGAGCGCGCCGCGACCGCTCGTGAGGCTCGAGCGCTCAAGCTCGTAGCTTCGCGAGCGGTCCGTGAACTTGGCAAGCCCGACGCCGCTTGCGTACCACCTCGCCTCCGTCGCATGCGTGGCCATGCTCTCGATTGCGACCTTCCAACACCCTTGGAAGATGCCGGCCCACGTGGGCACCGCCTCCTGAAAAAGGGCGCGGGCCTGGAAGACCTCTCCGTCGATCGTGTAGGTCCACGCCTCCTCCCTTTCAAGCGGGAGAGGACACCAGAGGATGGGTGAGGGAAAGACCTCGATCGTCCCTCCGCGAGACCTTCCGGTGGCGTACACGCCATCGTTCGCCCGATGGAGGTAGAGAGACTCGTCGGGCTCTCCAAGTGACGTCTTCCTCAGGACGTAGAGCGCGGTGCCGTCAGCTGAGACGACGTGTGCGGCGACCTCGATCCGGATCGGCGGGCCGGGAGGATGGGTCGGCAGGTGATCGGCGGTCGCGTCGCGATAGAGCCAGTCCATTCCCACCGCGAGGGGAAAAGAGTCGGTCGTCGGATCCGGCTCGAGGTTTGCGAAGACGACCTTCTGGAAGTCGAGGGTCGGATCGAGATCCGTGCCCGGCGGCGGGACGATCAGAGTGCAGCCGGCGAGAAGAAGGATCGCAGGCGCTCCAAGGAGCGCCCAGTCTCTCACCCCTCTCGTTCTCACGCGTCAGCCCCCTCCGATGGCTTGGAGTTCACGGCCGAGGGAGCCCCGTCCGCTACGAGGACCTCGTGCCAGTGGTCACGACCCGCCCGGGAATCATCCCAATCCAATTGCCTTCGTCACTCCCGATCCGCGCCCCGCAGGGGCAGGACAGTCCCGTATCGAGGAACTGGCCCTCGAAGACCCGCGTGATGCGCGCCTTGTGGCAGCGAAGAAGTCTCCCTTCCCCAACCTTCTCGTAGCGGAAGAGCTTCCTCTTGCAGCGGGCGCAACGAACCGTCAGCATTCGCCACCTCGGCTCTCAAGGACTCTACCGGAAGCGCCCTCCGCGGGCAACGCAGGTGCGGGTGTAGCGAAACCGGGCCTCATGAGGTAGACTCCTCACCCATTCCGGGGAACCTCGCGGCGAGCCTCATCCGCAGCGAGAGAAAGGTGAGGGATTCTCGTGGCGACGGTGGTTCTTCTTCTCGTCTCGAACGTCTTCATGACGTTCGCCTGGTACGGGCACCTCAGGTTCAAGAGCGCGCCGCTGTGGCTTGCGATCG
>Ga0315289_10006263_pt1 | contig 17506 bp, 17 predicted proteins | sample YL17G11_40_MG_FD_203452 | JGI IMG/M metagenome (GOLD analysis project Ga0315289, IMG submission 203452) | Sediment microbial communities from Yellowstone Lake, YNP, Wyoming, USA - YL17G11_40 | ecosystem: Environmental > Aquatic > Freshwater > Lake > Sediment | place: USA: Wyoming | collected... | reverse complement strand
CGGCCCATCGGCATATCGTTTTCTTTTAAAAAGGGAGAGGCCTGTTATGTCGCATTCCGTCGTGAAACTGCTACTTTGGTAGAGGACAAGGTGGTGAGCGAAATAGACCGGAGTTGGGCGCTTGAAGGCCTGAGGCCGCTCTTGGAAAACGCCAAGATCAGGAAAGTCGGACAGAACATAAAATACGAATATATCGTATTGCGCAATCAGGGGATAAGGCTTGCGGGTATCTATTTTGATACGATGGTCGCATCATATCTCTTGAACCCGTCAAAGCTGAATCACAATCTCGACGATATAGCGATGGAGCATTTGAGTTATAAGACGATACCGATAACCGACCTTATAGGCAAGGGCAAAAGCGCCATTACTATGGAAGAGGTGGATATAGATATAGTATCAAATTATTCATGCGAAGAGGCGGACGTGACACTGAGAACGATGATGATATTCCAGAAGAAACTGAAAGAAAAAGGGCTCGAAGATCTTTTCAGAGAGGTAGAGATGCCGCTTGTGGAAGTACTGGCGGAGATGGAGCTCGCCGGCGTCGCAATCGACACAAAATTTCTCGCGGATATGTCCGCGAGGATGGAGAAAGAACTGCACGGACTGACGAAAGAGATACACTCGATAGCCGGCTGCGAGTTCAATATAAATTCGCCGCAGCAGCTTTCGAACGTTCTTTTTGAGAAGATGAAATTACCGGTCATAAAGAGGACAAAGACGGGGATATCGACGGACGAGTCGGTTTTGAAGAAATTGGCGCCCGGCAATCCGCTCATCACGTTTATTCTGGAATACAGGAGCTTCTCCAAACTTAAATCGACTTACATCGATGCGCTTCCGGAGCTTATAAATAAAAAGACACAGAAAATCCACACGTCGTTCAATCAGACGGTTACGGCTACGGGAAGGCTTTCAAGCAGCGAGCCTAATCTCCAGAACATCCCGATCAAGACAGATGCGGGCAGAGAGATAAGAAGGGCATTCGTACCGCTTGATAAAAAAGACATACTTATTTCCGCCGATTACTCGCAGATTGAACTGCGAATTTTAGCGCACTCCTCCGGAGATGAAAACCTTATAGCCGCTTTTGAGAAAGGCCGCGATATACATACTTATACAGCGTCTTTAGTCTTCGGAGTAAAGGAAAAAGACGTCACGAAAAAGATGAGGTCGCAGGCGAAGACCGTTAACTTCGGGATAATTTACGGGATGAGCCCGTACGGATTGTCGCGGGACCTTGAGATAGATGTCGCCGATGCGGAAAAATTTATCCGGAACTATTTTGAACGTTATTCCGGAGTAAAAGAATACTTAAACGGGACGATTGAGATCGCAAGGGAACAGGGATACATCACCACTATTCTCAACCGCCGTCGGTATATACCGGAGATAAACAGCACAAACATAAATATACGCCAATTCGCCGAACGGGTAGCCATCAATACGCCGATACAAGGTTCGGCCGCCGACCTTATAAAAGTCGCAATGCTTGATATCTCGCAGGCGTTTGAGAAAAAGGGATTTAAGAGCAAGATGATACTGCAGGTCCATGACGAACTTGTCTTTGAGGCGAAAAAGGACGAAGCCGAGGAATTAAAAAAGATCGTAACGGCAAAGATGACAGGCGTTTTTAAATTAAAAGTCCCCATCGTTGTCACCATCGGCGAGGGGCATAATTGGCTTGAGACAGAGGGATAAGTTATTCTCATTAAACACAGATTGGCGCAGATTGAAAAACACAGATGATCACAGAAATCTGTGCTAATCTGTAAAGCCCGTAGATCTAGCATAACTCTGCGCTAATCTGCGTAGCAAAACTGAAAAATAACGGAGAAGTGATCGAGATGAGTAGGAAAGCGGCGCAACCAATCATAATAGGTGTGACCGGCAGCTTTGGTACAGGGAAAAGCACAGTTGCGGCAATGTTTAGAAAATTCGGAGTGAGGGTACTTGATGCCGACAAGATCGCGCACGGCTTAATGCGGAAAAATACAAAAACATATAAGAAGATCGTGAAGGAATTCGGAGGCGGCATCCTCAAAGGCTCAGGCGCGATCGATAGATCCAAGCTTGCGGATATCGTATTTTGCGGCAGGAAGATGCTTGGTAGACTGTGCGGCATAATTCATCCCGCGGTCATAAGCGAGCTTAAAAAGTCGATAAAACATATTTCGAAAAACCCGCGCGTTCCCGCCGTCATGATAGACGCTCCTCTTTTGATAGAAGCGGGCGTTCATAAGATGGCGGATGTGCTCTTGGTGGCGGTGGTTAGCGCGAAGGTCCGGATGGAAAGGGCAAGAAAAAAGACCGGCAAAAGTGACGCCGAAATAAAAAGGCGGATAGGAAATCAAATGCCGCTAAAGAAGAAAGCAAAGATGGCGGATTATATTATAGATAACGAAGGAAATAAAGATAATACGCGGAAAATAGTCAAAAAAATATGGAAGGAGATTAAAGGTGGAAGAAAATAACAAAAGGAAATTGACAGCTGAGAAGCACGAAGGGGAGATAAAGATCGAAAAGCTCAAGGAGATGAAGATCTCGGAATTGAGCAAGATCGCCAAACAGTTCAGCGTGAACGGCGTCAGCGCGCTGAAAAAGCAGGATCTTATATTCAAAATCCTGCAGGCGCAGGCGGAGAAGAACGGCCTTCTCTTTGGCGAAGGCGTGCTTGAAATACTGCAGGACGGCTTCGGATTTTTGAGGAGCCCGAACTATAATTACCTGCCGTGCCCCGACGATATTTATGTATCCCCGTCGCAGATACGCAAATTCGACCTCTCAACCGGCGATACGGTAAGCGGCCAGATCAGGCCGCCTAAGGAAGGAGAAAGGTATTTTGCCCTTCTTAAGGTAGAGGCCGTGAATTACGAGAATCCCGATAAATCGAAAGAGAGAGTATTGTTCGATAACCTAACGCCTCTTTACCCCAACGAGCGCTTCATCTTGGAAAACGAATCTGAGGACCTTTCCATGCGCGTAATGGATATGCTCACGCCTGTCGGCAAGGGACAGCGCGGCATGATAGTGGCGCCGCCGTATAGCGGCAAGACCGTTTTGCTCCAGAAGTTCGCCAATGCAATAACGAAGAACTATCCGGAAGCGGTGCTCATGGTATTGCTGATAGACGAAAGGCCGGAAGAGGTCACCGACATGCAGCGTTCCGTGCACGGCGAAGTCATAAGCTCGACCTTTGACGAACCCGCGGAAAGGCATATACAGGTGGCGGAGATGGTACTCGAGAAAGCCAAAAGGCTTGTAGAATATAAAAAAGATGTTATAATATTGCTCGACAGTATAACGCGGTTGGCGAGGGGCTATAATGCCGTCGTTCCTCATTCGGGGAAGATCCTTTCCGGAGGCGTCGATTCAAACGCCCTTCATAAGCCGAAAAGGTTCTTCGGTGCTGCGAGAAATATTGAGGAGGGCGGCAGTCTTACTATTATCGCCACTGCGCTTATCGAGACAGGCAGCCGAATGGACGAAGTCATATTTGAGGAGTTCAAAGGCACGGGCAATATGGAACTCCAGATGGACAGGACGCTGTTTCAGAAAAGAGTGTATCCTGCCATAGACATCAAGAGGTCCAATACGCGTAAAGAAGAATTACTCGTCCATGCCGACGAGCTTCAGAGGATATGGCTTATGCGAAAGGTCCTGAACGAACTAAATACCGTTGAGGCGATGGAATTGCTGGTAGGGAAACTGGCAAAAACAAAAACGAATGCCGAATTTTTAATGAGCATGAATAAGGCATTGTAAGAATACAAAAACAGCCGTTGAAGCCGAACCAGAGGGAATGGTGAGCGAAGTCGAACCATAAGCGTAAGGCTACAAATAAGCCAATAGGGGGTCAGACACTTGCCAGCGTAGTTAACATAACTAGGGTCTGACCCTAAGAAAGGCGGCAATGAAGAAGGGGATACATCCGGAGTACAAAGAAACTACCATAAGCTGCGCGTGCGGCGAGGTCATACATACCCGCTCCACAAAGCATAACATAAAAGTGGACATCTGTTCTAAGTGCCATCCGTTTTTTACGGGCAAGCAGAAGCTCGTTGACTCAGCCGGGATGGTAGACAGGTTTACCAAGAGGTACGAGAAGAAGCGCAATGTTTGATGAGATCTTAAAAAAAGAAGCCAGGCTCAAGGAGCTCGAAGCCCTGATATCGGATCCGGGCGTGATCTCAAAGACCGAGCTTTACCAGAAATACGCTAAAGAGCACTCCGAGATTTCCGAACTTGTTCGGAAATATCAGGAATATAAGAAAATCGAAAAAGAGATAAAGGAAATCGCGCATGTCCTGTCGGCAAAGCACGACCCTGATTTTGCGGAGCTCGCCGAGGCGGAGCTCAGCGAATTAAGGGGCAGAAAAGAGTCTCTCACGCGGGACATTGAAGATATGATGTGCGAAAAAGACCCCGACAGCGACAAGAATGTCATCGTGGAAATAAGGGCAGGCACAGGCGGCGTAGAGGCGTCGCTGTTTGCGGCCGAATTATACAGGATGTACGCAAAATATGCCGCGCGAAAAGGCTGGAAAGCGGAAATCCTCAGCAGTTCCATGAGCGAAAAGAACGGTTTTAAGGAAGTGATATTTTCCGTAAGCGGCAGAGGGGTATATAACTTCTTCAAGTATGAAAGCGGCACGCACCGCGTCCAGAGGGTCCCCGACACAGAGGCATCCGGCCGCATACATACATCGGCGGTAACGGTCGCCGTTCTCGCCGAAGCCGAGGATGTGGAAGTCAATATCAAACAGGAGGATTTAAAAATAGATGTTTATAGATCCGGCGGCCACGGCGGCCAGTCGGTAAATACGACAGATTCCGCCGTGAGAATAACGCATCTTCCGACGGGTTTAGTCGTGACCTGTCAGGATGAAAGATCGCAGTATAAAAACAAGGTGAAAGCAATGAGGGTCCTTAACGCCCGGCTTTTCGATAAGATAAAATCAGAGCAGCAAGCCAAGATCACCAAGGACAGAAAAAAGCAGGTCGGAAGCGGCGACAGGTCCCAGAAGATACGGACTTATAATTTTCCGGACAGGCGCGTCACGGACCACAGGATCAATCTTACATTATACCGGTTGCCCGAGATCATGGAGGGCGATCTTGACGAATTGATAACGGGCCTTAAAGAGGCAGAAAGAAAGTTGCGATTAAGTAACAGCATGGCGGAAAAGTGATTATGGATGGATATAGTGCATCAAATTTATTGACGTGGGCGGAAAGTGAACTCACCCGCTCGGGCATAGAATGCGCGCGGCATGAAACCAAATTACTACTGAGCCATTGCCCGGATGCCCGGTCATTTCGACGTTGCGTAAAACGAAGAACTACGCGGTATCCGCTGCAATATATACTGAAAGAGGCTGAGTTTATGGGCTTGCCTTTGAAGTTCGAAAAAGGCGTCTTTATACCACGGCCCGAAACAGAGCTGCTGGTTGAAAAGGTGCTGGAAATCACGGCAAATATGGGCAACCGCCCCATAAAGATACTTGAAATCGGCACAGGAAGCGGCAATGTGGCAATTTCATTGACAAAGAACGTAACTAATTGTAAAATAATTGCTTCCGACATTTCGGGTGCGGCACTACGGGCAGCCGCGCAGAATGCGGGAATGAACTCGGTAGGCGAAAAGATTAAATTCGTAAAAAGCGATCTTTTTAACGCTATTACTGATACTTATTTTAATTATTTTGATATAATTATATCAAATCCGCCTTACATCAAACGGGGCGAAATAAAAAGCCTGCAGCCCGAGATATCTTATGAGGATGTAAGGGCGCTGGACGGCGGCGAAGACGGACTCGATTTTTACAGGCGCATTTTTCGGGAAGGCAGGCGGTATCTAAAGGCCGGCGGCATCTTTGCTTTTGAAATAGGGTATGATCAGCGTGAAGCGATTACGGAGATTATAGCGGAATATTCCGAACTGGGCGAGGTCGAATCATTCAAAGATTATAACGGCCATGACCGGATAATCATGGTAAAAAAATGGATAAGCTAGTCATAAGAGGCGGGAAAAAATTAAAGGGCACTGTCATTATAAGCGGTTCAAAAAATGCCGCGCTGCCGATTCTGGCGGCGACATTGCTTACCGATGATACCTGCGTCCTGAAGAATGTCCCGTACTTGTCCGATATCAACACGATGATAAAGCTGCTGAGGGAACTTGGCAAAGACGTCTCAATGATCGCCGATATCGTGACGGTGAAAGGCGGCGACAAAAATAAGTTCAGGGCCCCTTATGAACTCGTCAGCACCATGCGCGGCTCGATATGTGTTTTAGGGCCGTTATTGGGCCGGCGCAAAAAGGCGGAAGTTTCATTTCCCGGAGGGTGTATAATCGGGCCGCGTCCGATAGACCTGCATCTTAAAGGGCTGAAGGAACTGGGCGTAGATTTAAAGATCAAGGGCGGATACATAATAGCCGACGGTAAAAAGTTGAAAGGCAACCGCATATATCTTGGCGGCCATTTTGGCTCAAGCGTCTTGGCGACCGCAAACGTATTGATGGCGGCAGTCATTACGAAAGGCACTACCGTTATAGAAAGCACTGCCTGCGAGCCTGAAGTCGCCGATCTGGTCAATTTTCTTAGAAGCATGGGCGCCGACATAGAGGGAGTCGGGTCGCCGAGGTTAGTGATTACCGGCGTGAATAAACTATATGGGTGCACGCATTCTCTCATTCCGGACAGAATAGAGGCCGGGACGTATATGATGGCCGCCGCGATCACAAAGGGAGATGTATTTTTAAAGGACGCTATTTATGACCACCTTCTGGCGCCTATCGATAAATTGAGGGAAAGCGGCTTGAGCATAGAGCGGGCAAAAGACGGCATCTATGTTAAATATGCGAAGCGGCTTAAGCCGGTATATGCGACGACGCTTCCGTATCCCGGTTTTCCGACGGATTTGCAGGCGCAGATGATGGCGCTGATGAGCGTTACAGACGGTATCAGCGTTATTACGGAAAAGATATATCCCGAAAGGTTTATACATATCAGCGAACTGAACAGGATGGGCGCCGAGATCATGCTTGAAGGCCCGAATGCGATAGTAAAAGGAGTAAAACATCTGAGCGGCGCGCCTGTTATGGCGTCAGACTTGCGGGCTAGCGCGGCGTTGATTCTTGCCGGGCTTGTCGCGGAGGGCGCCACCGAAGTGTCCAGAATCTATCACTTGGACAGAGGGTATGAAAGGCTGGAAGAGAAACTGCAGGCAATAGGCGCAAGTGTAAAAAGGGTGAAGGAATAGATGCACCAAATACAAGGAGAATGCAATGGCAGTAGTGATAAGATTAAAGAGGATGGGGACGAACAAAAAGATGTGCCACAGGATAGTGGTTACCGATGTGAGAAACCCCAGAGACGGCAGATTCATCGAAGAGATCGGCAGTTATGACGCAAGAAAGAACCCGCCGCTTATTTCCATAAAGAAAGACAGGGCGGAATACTGGATGAAAGTCGGCGCAAAGCCATCCGAGACGGTGAAGAGTCTTTTGAAAAAAGCGGTATGAAATAATTTTTGTATTAGCGTAACTCTGCGCTAATCTGTGCGAAGAAAAAAATGATAAAATGAGAATAGACGTTCTTACGCTTTTTCCCGGGATGTTCCGCGATTTTCTGGGTGAATCGATAATAAAAAGAGCCCAAGAGAAAAAGAAAGTCGATATCAGGATACATAACATCAGGAATTACAGCGCCGATAAACACAGAAAAGCGGACGATAAGCCGTTCGGCGGGGGCCCGGGTATGGTACTGACGGTCGAGCCTATATATAACGCGCTAAAAAGCATAGTCGGACGAAGGACGAAGGACGAGAGGCGAGGGACGGAGGTTATACTATTATCGCCGCAAGGCGAGAAATTTGAACAGAAGGCGGCAAAGAAACTTGCGAAGCTGGACAGATTAGTGATAATATGCGGCCATTACGAAGGCGTCGATGAAAGAGTAAGGGAGCATCTGGTCGACGGAGAGATGTCGATAGGAGATTACGTTCTTACCTGCGGCGAACTTCCGGCAATGGTCGTGATAGATGCCGTAGCGAGGCTTGTGCCCGGTGTTTTGGGAGATAAAGACTCGACATCCCGGGAATCGTTTGAGGATAACCTGCTCGAGTATCCGCAATATACAAGGCCCGCTTCTTTTCGGGGAATGGACGTGCCGGAGATCTTGCTTTCCGGTGACCATACGAAGATAGAGGCGTGGCGGGTGCGCGAGGCAGTGAAAAGGACAAGGCAACGCCGCCCGGATTTATTAAAGATAAAGTCGCTAAAATGCAGGCAAAAAAGACATAGCAGTTGAACCAATAGCCTAAAGAACACACCAAAAGACAATAGAGGGTCAGACCCTAACCGGTGTTGATGCAGGGGACACCCTCCGTCGCATAATACAAGTGCCTTTTAAGGAGAGTGTCCCCGACCAGGCCGATAAGTCAAATAGGAGCTAACAAATGGACAAAATAAGTTACATAGAATCTAAATATATCAGGAAGGATATCCCGGAATTTAGGCCGGGCGATACCGTAAGGGTGTATTCGAAGATTCAGGAAGAAGGAAAGACCAGGCTTCAGGCCTTCGAAGGGACCGTTATCGGCTTGAAGGGCATGGGCCTCAGGCGGGTATTCACCGTCAGGAGAATATCGTATGGCGAGGGCGTTGAGAAGACGTTCCCTGTAAATTCGCCGTCCATCGACCATGTAAACGTTATCAAAAAGGGCAAGGTAAGGCGCGCTAAGCTTTACTATCTGAGGAAGAAAATTGGCAAAAAAGGCAAAATCGAAGGCGAAGACATCTTCCAGACAGCGCCCGACGCTTCGTCACGAAAAGAAGGCGAAGTCGAGGGGTCATAATATTATCGCGGGCATCGACGAGTCTGGCGTAGGGCCGCTTGCCGGCCCCGTAGTCGCCGCCGCAGTAATCTTAAATGATTACGGATTCAAAAACAGGATCGATGATTCAAAGAGGCTTACACCAAAAAGCCGGCTGCGCGCGTACAATGAGATCCTGAAAAAATCCGTATATAGCATTTCTGTCGTTGATAAGGACGTCATTGACCGTATAAATATTCGTAACGCCACGAAGCTGGCCATGGAAGAAGCGGTCACTACCCTAAGCGTTAAGCCCGATTATATACTTATCGACGGTACGATAAAATTATCTATTCCATATAAAGGACACAGCATAAAAGGCGGGGATAGGCGCTCCCTATCGATTGCGTGTGCCTCTATCCTTGCGAAAGTTACCCGAGACAGAATAATGAAAAGGCTGCACTCACTTTACCCTCAATACGGGTTTCGCCGAAACAAGGGTTACGGCACTGCCGCCCATTTCAGCGCGATAAAAAAACACGGCCCGTCGCCGCTACACCGGACGAGTTTTGAGCCGGTAAAGAGCCTGGTCAATAATACTGCGGAAGGAGCCCCATTTGGAGATATCGAAAAGAGTGAAGCTGGCAGAGATTAAAAAGATCGCAAAGGCCGCAGGCATACCGGCGAAGTATGTTGAGCCGCAGGGCCGTTACAAGGCGAAGATAAGCTTAGACTTTTTAAGAGAAAAGCTCACTCGCCGCAAAGGAAAGTATATTTTGGTATCGGCTATTACGCCGAGTCCTTTGGGCGAAGGCAAGACCGTCACGACGATCGGCTTGTCAATGGCCATGAATAGAGCAGGCGAAAAATCGATCGTGTGCCTCAGGCAGCCGTCGATGGGCCCGATTTTCGGAGCGAAGGGCGTCGGCACGGGAGGCGGTTATTCCCGCGTCATGCCGAGCGGCGATATCAACCTCCATTTTACCGGCGACATACACGCCGTCGGAGTTGCGCATAATCTCGCGTCAGCGTTTTTAGATAATTCAATATTCAGGGGCAACAGATTCGGGGTTGACCCGAAGACCATTGCATGGCGCAGGGTTTTGGATATCAATGACAGGTCGCTGAGAAATATAAAAATACTGACAAGCGGGAAAGAAAACGGCCCTTCAAGAGAGAGTGGTTTTGATATAACCGTGGCGAGCGAATTGATGGCCATCCTTGCCCTCGCGCGCGACCTTGAAGATATGAGGCGCAGGCTCGATAATATTGTCTTTGCCTTTACGCCGAATGGCAAGCCGGTCACCGCGCGTGACCTGGGCGTAGCGGGCGCTATGGCAGCGCTCTTAAAAGACGCGATTAAACCGAACCTCGTACAGACCATAGAGCATACGCCGTGCCTTATCCACACGGGACCTTTTGCGAACATAGCACACGGAAATAGCTCTATAATCGCCGATAATATGGCGCTGGCAGTTTCGGATTACGTCGTTACCGAAAGCGGATTCGGCGCTGATTTGGGCGCCGAGAAATTTTTTGATATAAAGTGCAGGGTAAGCGGGCTGGTACCGGACGCCGCCGTGTTAGTTCTAACCGTCAGGTCGCTTAAGATGCACAGCGGCCGGTTTAAGATAGTCGCGGGGGAGCCCGTCGATAAAAAGTTGTTCAGGGAAAATCTCGATGCATTGGAGAAGGGCTGCGCTAACCTTGAGCGGCAGATAGGAAACATAAAAAAGTTCGGCGTGCCGGTCGTCGTGGCGATAAATAAATTCGCGACGGATACCGAAAAAGAGCTGATACTCGTGCGTAAAAAAGCTATATTGGCCGGGGCGGATGAGGCCGTAGTGAGCGAGCTTTGGAAGCGCGGCTCAAAGGGCGGGACAGAACTTGCTAAAGCGGTGATAAAAGCGGCTGAAAGTAAAAAGAGATTCGGTTTCTTATACCCTTTGAACTTATCGATAAAAGATAAAATAAAAAAGATAGCGAAAGAAATGTACGGCGCCGGCAATGTCAGCTATTCGTCGGCCGCCAATGACAGCATCGCTCTTTACGAAAAGCTCGGTTATGGCAAATTGCCCGTTTGTATCGCAAAGACTCATTTATCGTTTAGTGCCAACCCCGCGGCTAAAGGGGCGCCGGAAGGATTTACCTTGCCTGTTCGGGATGCGCACCTGTCGGCGGGAGCCGGTTTTATCACTCCTATTTGCGGGACTATAAATACCATGCCCGGCTTGCCGGCAAATCCGATAGGCACAAGAATAGACATAGACAAAAAGGGAAATATTGTAGGTTTATCGTAACTTAAAAGGATCTGACATGGCGGAGGAAATCTCATTAGATAATTACCTTGAGAAATTAGCGGCCAAAACACCCACGCCCGGCGGAGGCAGTGCCGCAGCTCTTGTAGGCGCTTTGGCAGCGGCGCTGCTTTCTATGGCGGCAAAGTATGTATCAGGTAAAGCTAAAATGCCTAAATCGCAACGCCGCATATCTTCTATGATAAGATTTAATGAAAAGGCCTTACGGCGCTTGGAAATTTTAATGCGCGAAGACGAAAAAGCCTATTACCGGCTGGCAGGGGAGATCAAGAAACGCCGCCCCAAAAATATATTACGGCTGTATAAAGACGCCATAAAGGTCCCGCTGGAAGTCTGCGGGATAGTAGCCGAGTGCGCGTCCGGATGCCCGGAACTCTGCGATTATTGCGGGACGTCCATAATATCCGATGTCGCCGAAGCAGCGATTTTATGCGAAGCGGCATTCGCTTCCGCAAAATTGAATGTGGGAATAAACCTCCGCAGCATAGAGGATCCTTTTTACAAGAATAAAGTCAATAAATCACTCGGAAGCGGCGAAATCAAAATAAAGAAGGCCAAGGAACTTACGCTTGAGATAATGCGCGCAAAAGTTTTTTCCGCCAGAGGCGGATCCGTCCTTTGGCGGAAAGGCGAGGTATAAAATGGCATGCCAGGTGCTTGACGGAAAAAAGATGGCGGAAGAAATAAAGAAATCCTTAGGGCGCGATATTGAATCGCTATCGGCTCGTGGCAAGATAAAACTGGTCGCTCTCGAGATAGGCAAGAATTCGTCATCCGGGGTATATCTTAATGCGCAGAAGAAATTGGCTGACGAACTCGGCATTGAGTACCAGATCAAAAACTTGGAACCGTCAATCTCGCAGGACGGTGCAGAAAAAGAAATATCGCGGTTAAACAATGATGATTCGGTCACGGGAATAATCATAGAGATGCCTGTGCCTGAGGCCGTAAGAATAGAACGGCTGCTTGCGAAAATCGCTCCCCAGAAAGACGCCGAGGGGTTAAGCCCGTCTAATATCGGATCACTCGCGTACGAAAAATGGAGCGTAGCGCCCTGTACCGCCAGCGCTTGTTTGGCGCTGATCGATTCTACCGGGGTAAAGCTAAGAGGCAAAGAAGCGGTGATAGTGGGGCATTCCGCGATAGTCGGAAAACCTCTTTCCCTGATGCTGCTATCCAGGCTCGCGACGACCACGGTTTGCCATATCGGGACATATGAACGCGGGCTATTGGAGGAACACGTAAAGAGCGCAGAAATACTTATTGTCGCCGTCGGGAAAAGCCGTTTAATAAAAGGCAGCTGGATTAAAAAGGGCGCTATAGTTATAGACGTCGGCATAAATAAAGAAGGAGACAGGATAACCGGCGATGTCGATTTTAATGCGGCCAAATCGCGGGCGGCTTATATTACGCCGGTGCCGGGCGGCGTAGGCCCCGTGACGACCGTTATGCTGATGAAAAATCTGGTGGAATTATATAAATCAAAAAGGAACGCATAAATGACTTTCAGCGAAAAAGTTAAAACGAAGAAATTTATAGTGACAAGCGAGATAGGCCCGCCGAAAGGCGTAGACGTTGAGGGGTATCTCGCCGACGCCGCGCTCGTTAAAGGCCGCGTCGACGCCATAAACGTGACGGATCTGCAGAGCTCGATTATGAGGCTTGGCTCTTTGGCTTTCAGCCGCCTTTTGATCGAGCGCGGAATAGAGCCCATATATCAGATGACATGCCGCGACAGGAACAGATTGGCGCTGCAGTCGGATTTATTGTCGGCATATGTTTTAGGCATTAGAAATGTCCTCGCGCTGACAGGCGACCATCCGGCGCTAGGCGACCACCCCCAAGCCAAGCCGGTGTATGACCTCGATTCCGTAGGCCTCTTGCGGGCAGCGCGGCTGCTTGAACAGGGCCAGGATTTGATGGGTAAAAAATTAAAAGGTTCGCCCAAATTTTGCCTCGGTGCGGTAGTAAATCCCGGAGTCGAACCCCTCGATCCCGAAATCATAAAGATGGAGAAGAAAATAGATGAGGGCGCGGAATTTTTCCAGACGCAGGCCGTATTTGATATTAAATCGTTCGAAAAATTTATGAAAACAGTTAAGAGTTTCGGTGTGCCGGTAATAGCGGGTATCGTAGCTCTCAAAAGCGCAGAGATGGCGAGATATATGAATAAACATGTTCCCGGCGTATTTGTTCCGGAATCGATAATAAATGAGATGGAAAAATCCGACGATAAGGATAAAAAATCCATAGAGATAGCGGCGCGTTTTATGAAAGATTTGAAAGGATTGGCCGGCGGGATACACATTATGTCGATAGGCATGAACAAGAAAGTTCCGTTAGTATTGGATGCGGCGGGGCTTTGATGAGGGTCTAGGGTATAGGGTGTAGGGTATAGGGAGCAAGGATGAACGGCGAAAAGATCACCATTTCATACATACAACGGAAGAAGAGAGACGGCAAGAAAATCACGATGCTCACCGCCTACGATTACTTCCTTGCCAAAATGGTCGACGAGGCAGGCGTGGACGGCATATTGATAGGCGATTCGCTTGGCATGGTTGTCCTGGGTTGGGAATCGACTACTCACGTGACGATGGACGACATGATACGCCACGCGCAGGCCGTAAAGCGCGGGGCCAAGAGAGCGCTCTTAATAGGCGATATGCCGTATAAGTCATTTGATACCGCCGAAGACGCAGTAAAGAATGCGGCGAGGTTCGTAAAAGAAGCGGGTTGCGAGGCCATTAAACTTGAAGGAGAATCTTACGAAGCCGCTTCAGCCATAGTAAAAAGCGGCATTCCGGTTTTAGGGCACCTTGGCCTTACTCCGCAGACCGCTAGCGAATTTAAGGTTCAGGGTAAAAATGCATCCACAGCCAAGGAGATACTTGAAGCGGCAAAAAGGTTAGAGGGCGTAGGCTGTTTTGGCATAGTTTTGGAATGCGTGCCGTCGGAGCTCGCGGAAATCATCACATCAAACCTGTCCATTCCCACGATAGGCATTGGGGCAGGGGCGGCATGCGACGGCCAGATCCTTGTCTTAAACGACATACTCGGCTTGTTCGACAGATTCTTGCCGAAATTCGCGAAAAAATATGCGGATTTAGGCGCAATGGCGAAAGAAGCGATTTCTCAATATAAGCAAGATGTGGAAAGTGTAGATTTTCCGAAAAAAGAAAACAGCTTTACGATGAAAAAAGAGGAGTTAGAAAAGATACTATGAAGATAGCTATTGTGGGGCCGGGCGCCTTAGGGTTATTATTAGCGGCAAATCTTACGCGGACAAAGAATGAAACTTGGATACTCGACAAGAATACGGAGAGGGCTAAGAAATTATCGGAAGACGGCGTTAAGACAGAGAACGGGAATGCCGGCTTCAAGGCCAAGGTAAACGTCTCCTCCGACGCCAAAGAGATAGGAGAAGCTGATATTATCATGATATGCGTTAAGTGTTACGATACAGAAGAAGCACTTAAAAGCGCTAAAGGGCTTATCGGCGAGGAGACCTATGTTCTGAGTCTGCAGAACGGGCTCGGTAACCTGCAGTTAATGAGTGAGTTTGTTGATAATGATAAGATTATAGGCGGGGTTACATATCACGGCGCGACTTTCATTGATGATACTACAGTAAGGCATACGGCGAAAGGCGAGACCATAATAGGGCAGGAAAACGGAAAGGTGCTGGGAGAGATAAGAGATATAGCCGCCGTCTTAACCAAGGCGGGTTTTCCGGCCAAAATAACAAAAGATATAAATTCCGCTATATGGAGTAAACTTGTGATAAACGTGGGGATAAATGCCCTGAGCGCCATTACAAGGCTTAAAAACGGCGCGCTTGTCGAAAATGAATACGCGCGGGAGATTATGCGGCGGGCCGCGTCTGAAGCGGTAAAAGTGGCGAAGAAAAAGAAAGCAAAGCTCACCTACGACGATCCCATACAAAAAGTGGAAGCGGTATGTAAGGCCACTGCCGATAACCTTTCCTCGACTCTGCAAGATGTGCTTGGCCGGGAATTGACCGAAATCGATTATATAAACGGCGCGATAGTACGGCAGGCAAAGAGTTTAAACATAAAAACGCCTACCAATGAGATGCTGGTTGAGTTAGTCAAATCAATAGAGATGAATTACAAAAATATAGTTAGGGTAACGGGTAACGGGAAACGGGAAACGTAAACTGCTACCCGTACCCCGTATCCCGTAACCCCGCAAAGGACTTTAACATGTTTATAAAAATCGGCGAACGTATAAATAGCTCGCGAAGGGCAATAGCGCGGGCGCTGGAAAGCAAAGATGAAGCGTTTATCCGGCGCGAGGCGGCTTTGCAGAAAAAGGCGGGAGCTCATATGCTCGACGTAAATTGCGCCTTTAATACCAAAGACGAGATTAAAGACATGGAATGGCTCGTCGGTATAGTGCAAAAAGAAACGGGTGGCCTTCCGCTGTCCATAGACAGCCCCAATCCGGAAGCGATAGAAGCCGGCCTGCGCGCTCATAAAGGCAAGGCGCTAGTAAATTCCATTACGCTTGAGAAAGGAAGGCGCGACGCTATCCTGCCGCTTGTGAAAAAATATAAAGCCGGGATCATTGTGCTGACTATAGACGAGAAGGGCATGCCTGAAACGGCCGAGGAAAGAACTGATCTGGCGAAGAAGGCGTTGGATCTTGTAAAAAACTACGGCATACCCGGCGCGGACCTCTATGTAGATCCTTTAGTGCGGCCGATAAGCAGTGAGCCCAAACAGGCGCTGGAAGTCATTAAGGCCGTAAAGTCGATAAAATCCTCCTCCGACATAAAATTGACGTGCGGCCTGAGCAATATTTCCTTCGGCTTACCCGACAGAAGTATGCTTAACGCCGTTTTTTTAGCCATGATGTTGGCAGCCGGCTTAGACGCCGCGATCCTGGATCCTTTGAATAAAAAGATAGACGCCATCTTAAAGACATCAGCCGCGCTTTTGGGCGATGATGAATTTTGTATGGAGTATATAAAAAGTTATAGAGAAGGAGGACTTTCACTATAATATGAGAATACTTAAGATGCCGCGAAAAGTATTTATAGCGGCCACGTGCCAGAATGACGGCAAAACAACGCTTTCACTCGGCCTCATCGCGGCGTTTAAAAAACGGTTTGCCGAGGTCGGCTTCATAAAGCCCATCGGACAGCGTTATGTGATAGAAGAAGGCCTTAAGGTCGACGAGGATTCTCTCCTTATCGAAATCCTCTGCGGGATAAAAAGCCGCTTGAAAGACATGAGTCCGATAGCCGTAGAAAGAGGCTTTACCGAAAAATATATAATGCATGCCAAGCGAATGGTCCTTACGCATCGCATTAAGAAGGCATTCGCTAATGTGGCGAGTGAGAAGGACATCGTCATAATTGAGGGAACAGGGCACGCCGGCGTAGGGTCATGTTTTGATCTTTCAAATGCTTACGTAGCTAAAATGCTGGGTTCAAAAGTCGTCCTCATAGCTTCGGGAGGCATAGGTAAGCCCATAGACGAGATCATGCTTAATAGCGCACTCTTCGAAAAACACGGCGTAAAAATAGCAGGCGTAATTATAAACAAAGTCTTAGTAGATAAATACAATAAGGTCAGCGAACTCGTGCGCAGAGGCCTGAAGCGCCATGGCATAGACGTACTAGGAGTGATGCCGTATCAGAAGACACTATCGTCTCCGACGGTGGACGAAATATCCGAAGAACTAGGCATAGATTTTATGCACGGCAGGGAAAATGCGCATAACATCGTGAATAAAGTCATAGTAGGCGCGATGGAGCCGCACGAGGCGTGGAATTACATAGAAGACGGCACGCTCATAATAACACCCGGGGACAGGGAAGACATGATCCTGATGGCGATGAGTTCTTATCTCCTACAATCAAGAACGGCCTCATCAAAAATCGCCGGCATAGTGCTCACGGGCGGCATAATGCCGCACCCGACGATAAAGAACTTGATAGCCAGAAGCGGCATACCTGTCCTTATGTCAAAAGAAGATACCTACAAAGTCACCTCCGATGTGCATGACCTTACGGTCAAGATAAAGCCGGACGACATCAATAAGGCCGAGATGGCGATAAAGATGGTCGAGGATTACATAGATATAGATTTACTGATTAAAAAGATATCATGAAGCCCGAACTTATGGAGCAATAGCGAACATAAGTTCGTTGGCTGAATTTGACCCTTGACATTTTGACGATGAACAAAAAGTATTACGTCTATATTTTAAAATGCAATGCCGGTACAAAATATTATGGTCATACCAATGACTTATCACAAAGGATAAAGAGTCATTCGATAAAGCAAAATGTCAAGCGTTCAATTCGCACAGTGACTTATGTCGCGAACATTAAG
>Ga0315289_10006262_pt1 | contig 17507 bp, 26 predicted proteins | sample YL17G11_40_MG_FD_203452 | JGI IMG/M metagenome (GOLD analysis project Ga0315289, IMG submission 203452) | Sediment microbial communities from Yellowstone Lake, YNP, Wyoming, USA - YL17G11_40 | ecosystem: Environmental > Aquatic > Freshwater > Lake > Sediment | place: USA: Wyoming | collected... | reverse complement strand
TCCATTCCCAGTTGAGGCCTATGCCACCGTCTACTTTGCCAACGGTTGTCCACACCTCGCGATCTTCGGTTACCATTTTCCTTTCCCTGCTATTGTTCCTGACTGGCGGTCTAGTTCCTCTAGCACCACCTTGAAGGCAGCAGAGGCTACCTTCTTGCCTCCTGCTATCTGCTCTTCCAGCGGTTGCTCAGGATCCAGGTCAGCCAAGGTTACGTCTACACGAGCATACTGATTGCTGGACATCGGGCCAATCTGGAACGTAAGGCCAGCGTGGACAGTCACTTTGCTCACAGCATCTCCTCGCCTTCCTCCTCGGTCGGAATGGCGGCTACTGGAAGCTCTTCCTCAGAGGCCATTGAGTCTTCTTCTACAGCCGTTGGCTCGGAAAGGCGGGGAGGCCTAGATACTCCACCGAGGGTCGAACGAAACACGTCTTCGATGGGAGTGAGTTCGCTTACCTCGATGTCTCCCAGCGGCATCTCCTTCACGATGCTAAGGTGGTATTCGGTGTCCATGTCTCCGCCTACTCGCAGCAGGTCAAATAGCCTGCCTTCCAAGCTGCCGTACTTGTTATAGGCTGCCTTGAACTGTCCCCACCATGCCATCTTGCGTCCCACGCCAAGCCAAAGGACGAGAGGCAGCTTGACCTCTTCCTTGAACATCACACGATTGGCGACCTTGACCTGCGTCCAAGCGTTGCCTTCTGGGTCAGGGTTGTCACCCATGTGGAAGATGCTGTGGACATACACCCACAAGGCGAAGCGCCTGCGTGTCTCGTCATGGCCACTCTCGCAGTATTGGCAAGACTCCTCGCCTTGCGTCAGCTTGTCCAGGCACACCATGTCGCGAGGGAAGGGGCCGCCAGTGTCTACAGAGTGAAAAATGGCTGCCAGAAGGTTAGGATCTCCAGGACCTCCGTTCGCCAGGGAATGGAACCTAGCACGGTCGCCTGCCTTCAGGAACAGGCGTGGAAAGCGAGCTACTCCTCGAATAGCCTCTTCTGATTGGTCGATACCACCACGTGGCGTCATTGTTGCTCCTCCTTATGTGAAATCTGCGTTCAACTACCTGAGTTAGTGAGAATTACCATCAGGAGAATGAACCCGACGATCCCAGCATTGATCCAGATAGCTGTCCAACCATTGTTCCTAAGTAGGTACTGTATGCCTACACCAATCAGGCCCAATATCAGGAAGTTCAGGACGTATCGGCCTGCTCCTACTGTGTCTACTTCTTGTGTTGTCACCTTGCTCCTCCTATTGTAACTTCCAGATTCCTGCGCCTGCTGCGCATTCTTTGTCCAACCATCTCTTGTAGCGCGGGTGCAGCATGCCTGCTCCGTTGGTGCAGAGATGACGATTGGCGGCTACCTGTGAAACCTTCTCGATAGGCACCTCCTGTATGTCCTTGAACTTAGGCGGCAATTCTACACGGTATACCCAGAATCCTTCCTGGCGCAACTGCCTCGTAGCCATCTCAGTGGCTAACTGGCCTGCCTTGTCATTGTCGAAGCAGAGGATTATCTCTCTCAGCAGCCTCTTGCTGAGAATCTCCATCTGACCTGCGCTCAGGAATGCTCCTAGGAGCGCTACTCCTGGAAGGCCAGCAGCCTGTAGCCATATGGCATCCATGGGGCCTTCTGCCAGGAATATCTGTCTGTCTAGGTTCAGGCGATGTATGCCAAAGAGGAGGCGGGAGCGAGGGAATCCTGCTGGGTATCTGTACTTGGGCACCTGGCCGTCTGGCATTCGCCATATATAGCCTACGAAGAGGCCGTCTGGGTCATGACATGGTATCTCAGTAGCGCCGACGTCAGGATTCCAACAGATTGCCCACGCTGCTGCTATCTCAGCGGTGATGCCTCTACGCAGAAGACTTGTGTGAGCCTTACCTGCTGGTTTTGGCCTGCAGCCGACTGCCTCCAGGCGATCTACAAGTTCTATGAACCCACCGCTGCCACACCCAGCGTGACATATCCATGCGCCGTTGTCCAGGCTAACATACATGCTCGGCGTACTGTCCTCATGGAAAGGACACCGTAGCTCATACTCTTTTCCATTCTGGCATATCCTGCCAGTGAGTCCCAGGTCTGTTAGTATATCAAGAAATAAGTTCATGGTAGGGGAACTTCCGTTCCGTCTCCTTCCCATTCTGGTAGTTCATTCTGTTCAATTCCAGGTTTGTCATCATGTCCTGATACCAATTCGTGGATATCCCCACGACCAGGATCGAATTTGAAGTCTATGCCTCCTGTGTGCGGCCTACCCTTGCGGAACTTCTGCACAGTTATGCGCAGCACATCAGGAGGCGTCACTGGTCTGGAGAGCGCCAGCACTCTGTCGCAAGCCTGCGCGAAGGCATCGCCAAAGGATATCTCATGGAGGGCAGGAGGACGTGCTGCATTGTGAGCACTTCTTGTGGCCTGGTGCGTAATGATTACTACAGCGCCTAACTGTACGGCTATCCTCTTGAGGCCATAGGAAAGGTCTTTGATAGTCTCCCATACCTGTCGCCTGCCACTAGCGGCACTCTCCAGGAGCGGCAGGCCGTCAATAAGGACTACGCTCGCGCGATGCCGCTGAGTTAGCGCTGCGATGGAGGAGAGTCCGAATCCACCTTCAGCCGTAGAGTCGTAGGTGAACCATCTGCCGCTCTTCGCCGTCTCTTTGCCTACGGCCTGAACCTTATCGCTGGGTTTGAAGCCACGGTAAAGTTGCGTCGTATCAAGTCCCATGTCGTGCTTCGCCAAAATGAGAGCATCGAAACGTGCCTCCGCTTCCTCCAAGGGCATCTCTGGCGACAGGAGAAGCACCCTCTCGCCAGCCTGCCAAGCGATTATGCCAAAGTACATCAGCATCCAGGATTTCCCGACGTAAAGGCGTCCTACGATTCCTACTAGCTCTCCAGGCAGCCAGCCTAGGCCAATCATGTCGTCGAAGTACATTATGCCTGTCGGCACTCCTCGTATGGTGCCGTAGGTATCGGAGACAGTAGCATATCCTGCAAGGCGGTCTGGCATAGAGCCATCTGTCACGGACATATGGGTGGCGGCTCCTCGCTGCAAGGCTGAGGAGCGAGTTATCAAGGCGTCCAGGAGAGCGTCAGGATCCTCGCCATGCTCCTGTGCTGTCTTGTCTATTATCTCCTGTAGGTTTTTGGCGACGACTGTTCGGCGATACTCCTCCAGCAGGTAGTTGAACTCCGTCGGGTCTCGCTTCACGCTCGCTGGCAGGTTGAAAGTGTCCCGCAGGTCTACTAGGCGAGGCACCTTGCCGTATTGCTCTATCATCTGTCGTATATAGTGATAGAGTGGCTTGCTGTTAGGAAAGTCAGCCTCTGTGATGCCAAGTTGCGCTAGACGCTCAAAGTCAGTAGGACTGCGCACTGCCGATAGTAGGCGAGCTTCAAGTTCTATGTTCACGTCTTCTCCCAGATTTCGACCCGAACAGCAACAGAATCGAACACCTTTCTAGCACGGAGAAACCTTCTAACATTACCAGGAGTCAAAGTGTAGGGTCTGTTTTCTCGCCACCATCCTCCCATTTCCGCCAGAGGCTCGGCTTCGAGGGCGGCGATAGCTTCGTCGAGAATCTTGAAGGTTTTCTCATCTGGATAGTCACAACGGCTGTTCAGCCAGTCGCGCATCTGTCGGAGTCCAGTTCCCAGTTCCTTGTTTGCTATCATGTTAGTGCTCTCCTGAGGCGCTGCTCCAACAGCGCTATGCGCTCCTTATCCGCCTCGTCTGGGAACCAGGCTCCTCTCAGTGTCTCCAAGTCATCTGCCATCGCCACGAGCGAAGGGTCTCCATCCAGGTAGGCAGCACATACAAGATCATCTGGGAAGGTCATCACCTTAGTCCATTCCAGAAAGTCCAGCACGTTCGGAAAGGCGCTCTCCGCCAGATAGCAGGCAAGAGCATGGGCTGCTACGTGCTGGCCCAGGCCCTTCGCCAACTCCTCCAAGGCAGCAGCCTGTTGGCGAGTAAGGCTGTGATCGAACTGTCGCCAGAGATCAGCAATGGTCATTATGTGCTTCTATAGGAAGGTACTTAGTGTCTACTCTGTCTAGGAAGTCATCAATGTCGGTACGCAGCCGCTGGAGAGTTTGAACTACAACAGAGCGTTCTGGCTTGGCAAAGGCTTCGATGTGTCCCTTATCTTTGAGGATTGTCTGGATAGCGAAGGTGTATTGTATGAGCTTGTCGCCAATGCTAAGTTCCTTGGCTATCGTCTGGAAGGGAGTAGGAGCCACTTCTCCGATGGCTTTTACTGTCTGTGCCGCTGACCTTCCTGCTTGAAGGGTCTCGATGATAGGCTTCGCCTCCTCCAAGGATTTCCCTTTTGTAGCCTCACGGACAATGGCAACAGCCCCTGCATCCACAATCCCCTTTTCAGATTCCTGAACTACCTGTCTGGCCACCTCCTCACGCAGAGTCGGTTCCACCCGAGTGATTTGCTCCCCTGCGGTGAAAGAGATTTTCCCTTCGTCAATCTTGTCTTGAACCTCATTGGGGAGACGAGTGATAAGGGCCAGGTGACGAGAAATCCAGGAGTGATGTTTGCCAAGGCGATGTGCCAGACGGCGGATGCCTTGGTCTGTTGGTTGATACGTAGAGGCAAACTTACCGTCGGCGCTTGAGCGCCGACGGGTATCACCATCCTCACCGAAGGCTCCGACCTGTTGCATCTCCAGCAAGTCGTGAAGGGCATTGGCTATGTCAATGGGACTCATGGTGCAGGCGTCGTCGTGGGCACTTGACTGGAGAAGGTTCTCAGAAGTCTGACGTAGGAAACGTATCTCCGGAGTGGTGGGATTCACCCGCTTCACAGGAACTACTTCCAACTCCGCTTTCAGTGAAGCTCGCCAACGCAACTCGCCAGTGACTATCATGCCGCTGCTGTCGGCCTCTATGGGGTTGATGATCCCGATACCCTTCTGTAGGATGTTGGCCGCCAGTCCTTCTATGAAAGCCTCATTCCTAACCTTTCTAGGCTGATCAGGATCTGGCCTGAGTTCTTTAGGGTTGATGTACTCTATTGTATCAATCATCCTGACCCTCCTCCAGAGCAGGCAGTGCGGGCGCTTGTACTAGTTGTTGCGTAACTAGAACTATCAGATTCAAAGCCTCTGCCATATGGTTTTGAGCACCAATCATGAGCTGTTGCGTCAGCGCTACGGCGTATCCTTGCTCATTCTCCCTGAGGGCTGCGATCTTCGGAATGAACGTCCTTGCTGAATCAAGATGGCTAGACGAGCGCTTGACGTGTTGCCCCATAGAATTGTCGTGCTCTTGGGCTGTGGAAAGGGTCTGATATCGAACCAACCGTTGACCTTTGTATCGAACTGGCCCTGCTGCATATCCGTCTTTCCGAAGATGTTGGCAAGTAGCACACCCAATCTTCCCAGCACGCTCTCCGCTGATACCTGGGAACATACTAGAGATGTCCTGTCTGTTCAAACGTTCTCCAGACTTCAAGCGGGCCATAATCTCTACTGTTCTAGGGAGTATCTTGTAAGTCATTTGCTCCTCCTATTCTCCTAACATACCCATCAGATCGCTTCTTGTAAGACTCCTGGGTGTAACCCTCCAGCCAAAGGTCGAGTACCTTCTCGTTGCGAGCCTCCGTTTCCTCTTTGCGCAAGTCAGAGGTGACGCGGTTAACAGTGGTCAGATCAACACCAACGATGGCTGCAAGTTGAGTTACCTCTTTGAAGCCCAATTTGTATAGACGTAGGATAACATTCCGCTTTTCTCCAGGCGTGAGTTGATGACCGTGAATTGCATTGCGCTCTACTGCGCGCTTTAGGAGGTCGTTCTCAGCTATCTCTTCCTGTTCAACCTCCACCTCTTTTTTGCCCAGAGTTTTCGCTAGTGTGAGCGTATGATTCCCATCTACAAGTATCATATCTTGGTTTACGAGGATGGGAGGTAGCGATTCGAATGGGGCTAGTTTCAAGAGATCTAGATAGGTATTATCTATCCCACCTCTAGGATAGAAGTCCTTTACATACTTGATGTCTTCGACACGAACCTTCACTATAACTCCTCCTTCTCCCCTAATAGTGCCATTAGGTCTGCTCTGTCCAAACTCCTAGGCTCCTCGTCTGTCTCTCCTTGGAAGACAGATTTCGTCAAGTCTCTCTTGCGATGCAAAATACGTCTTACGTGCTCATCTATCGTCCTCCTTGCTAGAAGGTTTACCACCTGCACACACGCCTTCTGGCCTATCCTGTGGAGTCTGTCTTCTCTCTGCCTCAGGCGAGCTGGATTGTAAGGTTGTGTGATATTTACTATGATGTCAGCTGCCGTGAGGTTGATGCCATAGGCTCCTGCCTCCGTAGACAGGAGGAGAGGAATGCTGTCGCTCTGGAAACGCTCGATAATCTTCGCTCGCTCTTTTGTCGGCACGTCACCTGCGATTACTGGAGCATTGAGTTCTCTTCCCAGGAGATGTGCTAGTTGGCTGAACTGCGTAAACGCTACTACTTTGTGGCCTTCAGCAGCCTCCAGGAGTTCCCGGAGTGCTGCCAACTTGCTGCTAGCAATATTCTCTCCGAGGAGGCGTGGGTCGGCAGCGCACTGGATAAGTCGGAGCATCTCAGTCAGCACGTTGGCGGTCTGGAGCTTAGGGTTGTCCAGGATGATGGCGAGAATCTGCTCTCGGATAGCGTCGTAGAGCCTCCACTCCTCTTTGCTCATTTCGATCCAGACGTCGTTGTAGACTTTCGCAGGCAACTCCTGCAGCACATCCTCCTTCAGACGGCGCAGGTAATGTGGCTCTATGCGCTGGCGGATGAGGTCGATGCCCTTGTATCCTACGACGCTGCCCCAGTAGTTCTTCACACAGTGCTGCTTCACAAACAGCCATCCTGGCCCCAGCAATCCTGGCATTACAAAATCCATTATGCTGTGGAGTTCCTCCAGGCGATTTTCCACAGGCGCTCCGCTCAGGCCTAGGCTATAGCGACGCTCCAGGAGCTTCAGTAGCTTGGCGGTCTGTGTCTGATAATTTTTGACTCTAGTTATCTCATCTCCTATGATCATATCCCAGGACACCAGGCGAGGGTAACGGTCATGCAGGAGGAGTTCGTAATTCGCCACCTTGATGCGAGCGTTGGACTTCCAGAGAGCATTGCGTTCCTTTTTGTCACCATCTATCACGACGTAGGTAAGCTGCGGATAGTGCTTCTTTATCTCGTCAACCCACACGTATTTGATGGAGGCAGGGCACAGGACAAGGACGTTCTGCATCTTGGAGATGGCGACTATGCTCAAGGCTTGCAGAGATTTTCCAAGGCCCATTTCATCTGCCAGGAGTGCACCATGGAAGGACTTCAGCGCATTGGCCAGGAAGGTTACGCCAGCCTTCTGGTATGGACGCAAGGCGGTCTTAGTAGGCAACTCGATGTTGGAGTCTTCCTGCGCCTTTGCCGCCAGCAGTACCCGCCTGCGCTTAGCGCCTTCTGCCGTCGCTGCCTCCAGTTTCTCGGAGAGTACGACATGGCTGCCAAGGCGAGCTGCGTTGATCTGGAGCTGTCGTAGCGAGAAGGCAGGCATGCTCCAATAGTGACCTTCCGCATGATACTGCCTGCCAGGGATGGCCTTCACTAGCGATACCAGAAGTTCGTTGTAGGGGAAGGACACTAGGATGCTGTTAGCATCTAGGAGGTCTGCCTTGATGTCAGGAAGAGATTTTCTGCTTGGCATAACGACTCGACTCCGACTTCACCAATGGTCTTTATTATAGCGCCTTTGCTGGCGTAAGTAAAGGTCTTTTCTCAGGTAAAAAGTGCTGAGGACGCATTTTCAGACGTATAGCTAGGGTATTGAGACGACCAGCCTCCTTCTCCAGCAGTTGGATGAATTCCCAACGCTCAGCATGGCGCATCACCAGAGGACGAAGCTTACTGGGAGAGACTAATCTGGTAAGACGACGATGCAGGGGAACGAGAGAACGATCTGGACTCAACGATTTGATGTCAAGGCTCAAGTCTTCTAGTTTATAAGCTAACTCTTGAAAGAATCCTACTCTGTTCAGGTTTGAAGTTTCTTCTCTTCCTGCTAGGGTTAGATACACGGTTCGAAGAACCGTTTTTTTCGCGCGGTGGATTTTAGGAACCAGCGCGTACGCTATGTTTTGTAGTACGAGATCAGGCTTCCTCACGTACCAGGCGTTGCCTCGTTGGAAGGCACCTTCGGATTCCCTGGCGGCTCTCTCGTAGACAGGCGTTGTTTTGATGTATCCCATCTCTCGCAGAGTGTTGCGATAGCAGGTGACTGCTCGCCTGCCTCGTCCCAGGCACTTGGCAGTGTAGGCTGCTGCCGTAGGCTGGGTCAAGGATCTGCTGGCGACAGGGAAGGACATGAGCGCACGGATGACACCGAGATGTCCTTTGTAGGCCTCCAGTGGCACCAGCATGTAGGAGCGTTTGTAAACTCCTGCCATGCGGTAGGACAGGCGGCGAAGACTGTTCTCGCTGCGCAGGTCTATGAACTCGCCGGTAGGCCACCAGAGGAGTCCCATTCCTTCGCGCTGGACGATCTGCCAAGCTCTTTGCTCCGTAAGGCCTGTCAAGGCACAGATTTGCTGCATGGCCTCAGAGCGCAGGAGATGGCGAATGCCGAGGGTCTTCCAATAAGACCACATCATGGCAGCTCTAGGCGCTCGGCGGTTAAGGACGTACAGGTGAGCGGGCCAGAGCGCGTAGTTGTCGCGCTCCGAGATCTTCGCGTTCTTTCGCTGCATCGCCATTTACCACCCTTATCAACAACCCGTAGTTTTTAGGGTGCTTGCACCACTTCGTATAGTTGCAGATGGTAGTGCAGGCAAGGCAAACTCCCTCCTTGAGTGTGCCTGCTCCAAAGGCGGGGTCTAGGTGATAGGATTTATCCAAGGCGCAGTCTCCTTCCGTATTCTGCAAGCAGAAGTGCTTCAGCCTCGCCGTCTGACATCTTTGGTTTTCTAGCCTCCTCTAATGTGTATAGGTTGGGCCAAAGGCGGGATGCTAGGAGCTTGCTGGCGTTCTTGTCTTTAGGCATATCTCGCAGCATTACAGCTTTCCAGGTCTGCGGAGCAACGAGTTGGTATGGTATGCCAAGGGCTGCTAGAATGCCTTCCCACACTCCGAATCCTCGGCCAAAGGTGAAGGAGCTGGCGACGCCTTGACCTGGCATGCTGTGGACAGCTTCCAGGATAGCGGAGGATTCAGCACCTGCTCTATGGACGATAGCAGCCATTTCTCTTACCAGATATTGGCGGCGAGTTCCGACTTTGATGGTTGGAGTGCGCCATACTTCGACGCTCGAGGACACAGGGCCTAGGATGGCTACAGCACCATCGAGTCCAGGATCTATACCGATGAAGATGTCGTAGGAGCTCAAAACGGACACAACCTCGATGCGTCAAGCGGCAGAGTGAAAGTCTTACCGTTAGTCTCTCCAGTAGGCTCCGGAGACGAGAGTTCTAGTGGCTGTATGTAACGGAGTAGACCTTCGCGCAACTCTGGTACATTACCATAGATTATTTCCATTACCTGCTCGAAGGCACAAGTGTGATCTATCCAGACTGCCTGTTCTCCTCCTTGGACGGCTATCTGGTAGGTTGATCTGGCGTCATCCCATTTGCTTTTAGTGTTCTCGAACTTCACAGGCTTTCCGCCGTTCCTCTCCATGATGCGTTGAGTGCAGAGGTCTAGCGGAGTGTCAAGGAAAGCGAAGATAACTCCGCCGATCTTCTGGAACCTCCAGTAGCTGCCGCTAATAATGAGACCTTCGAAGATGACATGGCCGATGGCTGCCCAGGAGCGAACGCGAGCCTCTACCAATCCTACTGTGCCGCCAGCCTCTTTTCCTTTCTCCAGACGGCTCAGCATCTTCTCTTTATCAGGTTCGCTGATGTGGAGAGCGTCGAGCTCGGCGAGGAGTTCCTCTCTGCTCTTAGGCCATCGTTTCAGGATCGCTTTCGTGTGCTTGCTGAAGTTCACAGCATCGCAGCCTCCGCACACGTTCTCGTAGGAGCCGACGAGTCTGATGTTGCCTTGCAGGAGGTAACCGTCAGGCTTCTCGCCTTCAGCAGAGATAATAGGTTCTGGAGGGCCTAGTTCCTCCATGATGCGACGGATGAGCCAAGTCTTGCCTGACCCAGAAGTTCCACGGATATTCAAAATCACGATAGTGCCTTACGCATTCGCTCGAGGAAGGAGTCTCCGAACAAGTATCGAAGTTCAGGTTCCAAAGCCTTCCAGATAGGCGTGATATTCTCTCTCTTGGCAAGAGGGCAGTGAAGCCATGCATATCTCAACAGATACAGAGTTCCTGTTTTGGATATCTTCAAGGGAAACAACCAGCAGCCGATGGGTTTGTATTCAGGATGCTCCATGCAGTCCTGCATTTGGGAGCAGGCTCCTCCTTCAGATGGTACTAGGTACAAACCCTCTTCCTCTCGCAATCTGTTTAGTAGATGGAGAGGAAGCCTGTTCACCTCTGAGGCATAGTACCTACCATGGCCTATGCCTCCTGTGCAGCACTTCGCCTGGCAGATAGATCTGTGCTCTTTGTCGCAGTCCAGGAGTCTGTTGAGAGAGGGACTGAAGTGTTCAACCTTAAGGAACTCGGCCAGTTCAGGATGGGCTTCCCGCAGAGACATCAACTATTCCTTTCTCGACAAACAGATTTAGGAGGTCTTCGTAAGGATGTTGCCAGTTGAGCAGGTGGGTTTCTTCTCCCATCTCTTTCAGTTTTGTCATCTGATTGCGAACCCTGTTCCAATACAACATTAACCCATCTATGTCTAGAGGTTTCTTTCTGCGAGAGTTTCTGTTTCGGACACGATCCAAGCATTCCTCCATGGGAGTATCTAGGAGAAGCCAGACATACTCTCCCTTTCCCAATTCTCTGGAGAGGTTCAGGAAGCGGGTATACAACCCGCTCATTATAGCGCCTTCTATTAGCACATGTCCCAGTTTGTAGTACTCTCGTATTAATCTCTCTGAGATTACCATGCTCCTGATGTAGTCTGCTCCTGTTACTGTGGTGGAACCTTCGTAACTTCCTATTACAAACAGGTTACTTTTTAGTGGAATTCCATAGGCTTCAAGTTTTCCGTCTATAGGATTTGACATAGGAATGTTAGGGTGACGAGAGAGAAGTTCTCTAACTAAGTAACTCTTCCCAGCGCCGAAACTTCCTCTGATGTTGAAGATCATACTGCTGCCTTCACCTTGTCGTTGTAGTCATTGCGGAAGCACGGCCATTCCTCACCCATCATAATTACCTGGCCTGTGTTGCGAAAGTGATTCTGTTTCTCAGGCTTCAGGCCTACGTCTCCCGGATTGTCCTCCAGTCGAAGGTGTGCTGGCAAGGCGTCTCTCCGAGCGTCCCAGAAAAGGCTGAAGTCTTCCTCAGGCCAAGCCTCCTCGGTGTCCTTCAGGCGCTTCCACATCATGTCATTGTAGCAGTTCGGATATCGTCGGTTAGGTCGGTACCAGGACTTGTAGCAGCAGAGTGTGCTCTCCAAGGTGAAGTAGGAGACATCATAGTTGAATCTTCGTGTGAAGAAGCGACCTTTAGCTTCCTCAAGGAGAGTGTGAGCCTCCTCTGTCAACCAGGATATCTGCTTTTTGGTGTAGCGGCCATCGAAGTCAGGGTTGCTGCTATGCCAGTCCAGGTCATCTCTACCTAGCACCTTGCAGAGTCCGTTGCGATGCGATCGGCTGCCGTCCTTGTCCTCCAGCAGGAGGTCGTCACAGTCTATCGGAATGCCTAGGATGCGTAGATACTCCAGGTAGGAGAAAGTAGAGAGACGTCCGAAGGAGTAGAAGTCTCCTCGCACCTTGTCCCAGAGGCGATGGTAGTTTTCGTACTCCATATTCTTGTTGTAGGGAGGAGGTGCTAACTCTCCGAAGTATTCCACTTGGCTGCGTCCTGCGAGATTTAAGGTATAGTTCTTTACGCAGTCAGGAAAGAGATACTTGTGGTGCCTCCTGTCGGTATCCCATCCCAGTCGCTGCTTGTTCTCATAGAACCAATCCGAGAGTCTCTCTTTGCTAGTATCCTGGATACTCGGGAAGCTCTTCCATATGATATAGGAAGTCGGCGGGTGCTGGGTGTTACCATTGATGTAGGCGAACCACAGTGCCTGCTCTTTGTCCATGCCAAGGTGGTCACGTAGGTAGGGTAGTAGGTAATAGACACCGCCAGGGTATGAGAGATATTTTAGCGAGAATTCATAGAATCGCAAAAAGACCTCTCTGCGATATTGGGGAAGACGGAAGTCCTGTCCGTACCCCAGGTCTTGCTCTTCTTTCAGGCCTTGGAGTTCGCAGTAGCGTCCTATCTCTTGGTTCATAGCACAGAAACCTCTTCTGGTACATAGTTGAACTCAGGAATCCTGTTTAACATAGCTTTCATTGTCGGTTTGGAACCTACCACCCATATGCAGGTTTTGGGGTTCAGGAGTTGAGGGAGGTTCTCGGAGACGTAGCGCATCACCTTGCCTTCGTAGGTAGGATGGAAGGCTAAGCCGCCGTGCGTCCATTTCATCTCGTCACCATAGGAGGTGTACTTAGTAGCGTGCAAGTCATAATGGTGGAGATAGTAGTAGGGATAAGAGATACGACTGTTCCTATTCTGCTCTTCTCCCTTCTCTAGATGGTGAACGTAGTTGCGGAGGAACAGCGAGCGTATCGGTTTGCCTGTCACACTCTCTATCAAGGACAAACGATGGTCTATGAAGTCCAATTTCTCAGGGCCTACGCCTATGAGGTAGACGTCAAGCAGGTTCTCAGGAGTATGCAAGGCTATGCCGTAGAGAATGGAGACGGCGGTGTTGCAACTGCCTGCTGGGATGATGAGGGTTGTCACCTCTGGCGGCATATTGGCGACCTGCTGTGCTCCAAGGCGGTGGAAGGCTTCTATCTCCTCCGCCGTGTGCTGTTCGCTGCTAATAGAGATCCCGTACTCCAGATGGTAGAAGTCTTGGTAGGCAGGCTCTTTCATCATCGAGCGCACCTTGCTCTGGAGAACAGGATTATACCCTACTTTTAGGATGAGGAACTTAGCTCCCATAGCGGCTGCGATGGCGACGTTCTCGTGCTTCATGGCGGATTTAGGATTAGTAGCGCCTATTACGAGAGTGGAGGACAGGCCGTAGTGCCTGCCTACGACGGAACAGGCTGCCAACTGTGGAGACTTGACGCTGGCACCCGACAAAAGGCCTATAGGCTGCTCAGTCTTGTTGACGTAATTGTTGATGAGATAGATGCACTGGCGCAACTTGGAGCCGTTGATGCCACCATAACCCAGAGGTGCGAACTTGTCGTCTCTCTTGAACCATAGACCTTCGATGTGCTCCACAGGCGTCAGGACGTCGAGATAATCGGACCATCGCACAAGGGAGCGATCTAGACTCAAGATGGGGAATATGCTGTCTTCTATCATTCTACTGCCAGATAGTTCTCTCCCCAGGCTATCCAGTCTGGGAACTTGTCTGCCCAGGCGCATTGTCCTTCTAGGCTTTCTTCGTCTCGATAGCAACGTAGGAAATCCATTGCGAATTCCAAAAAGGGAATCTGAACAGGTCGAAAGTTCGGGTCCTCAGATCGGTGAGGGTTGAAGCCGTCTAAGGCTTCGCTAGCATATTCTACGAACTCCTTATGAGAGGTCAATATCCAAGGAAAGAGCGGGCCTGGGTCTGGAAGCACAGGCAGCGGTTCTTCCATGGCCGCTAGCATCCGCTTTGTCGGCCTAGCGCCAGGGCCGTCTAGGTAGATATGTAGACTGTTGGATATGTGAGTCTGGGTTCCCATCTCTACGTGCAGGCGAGCGGCCAGGTATTCTTGGAGGATGCTGAACTGCGGCAGGTTCACGGCATACAGACCCCAGTGGAGGTCGTTAGAGCGACAGAAGACTGTCATGTGGAGCCTGCCGTCTCGCAACTTGAAGGATACCACGTCATTGCATGGTGGCGACTTAGTCTCGGCAGTCAGATCCTTCCCTTGCCAGATCGTTAGCACTGCACGGCGATCATTAGGATCTTTCCGGAGGCGCTCAATGAGGTCAGGGATTTGGTCTCGCATGCGATAGCCATAGGCATCGTAGAGGGTCTCACCGTCATCACTGTAATCTGAGATGTGCTTGTTGTAGGGAAGGAGAGCGGCGACATCATTACGGCCAGCCAGGAGCCAGAGCGCCTCGCTCAGCGCCAGGAAGGGGCTAGCATGGCGACCAGGCACGCAATGGACGCGGCGGCGAGGTTCCTCAATGACTGTGACAGCGTTCAATATCTCTCGCGTCCTAAGGCCTCGAACCTTCAGGTCTTGGCCGTTGTCCAGAATGAACTGGAGTTGCTTTCTATACAGAAAGTGCGGGCTGCGTGCTCGGAATATTTCCGCCATGGTGATAGAGTCTCCTCCTGCCTCTATTTTGACTATACCTGACATATTTGCCGAACTCGCACATGGAATGTTCTATATCGTTCAGACTAGGTGGATCGCCGCGCAGGAGAGGCGTATCTCTCTCCCTCAGAGCCTCCTCAGCCCTGGCGGCAAGCATCTTCACTGCCGCTGGCCAGGAGGAGGGACGACGCTGGCCGAAGACCTCCTTGAGCGTCCAGGCACAGCCAGGGCCAATTTCCGTCCAGTCGTTGTCATTAAAAGGTATTGCTCGCGCGAGAATGAGATCGCGAAATATCTGGAGGGAGAGGAAAGGGCCAATGCCGAACTGCGCCTTGAGCGCCGCACTTACGATTTCCAGACTGCTCGCAGCTTTGATGGAGATTACTAAGGAATCGAAATGCTTCTCCAATATCTTCAATACCCAGGCGAGACGGTCAATACGGCTGTGAGGGCCGACGGGGCAGCAGAGAATGATGTAGGCAGGAGAGTAAGGAGTTATGCCTTTCGCCTTGAAGTCTTCTATCATACGTCGCCAGTCTGCTTGGCTGTATACACCGCCTATTTCCTCGAACTGCCGCCAGTTATTCACCAGGCGGTACACGATGGTTCGCCAGAGGAGATCAGAGAAGCCTACAGCGTCATTAACCACGAACTTCAGGTACCACTGAGTACCAACATCCAATTCTCTGTAACAGTTACAAAAATGATATTTCTGCAGGATAAGATCCTCTGTCCAAGGAGGCAGGCAGCCGTCCTGTCGTCGTTGCCAGATGCGCTGGCGGCTGTCTATGAAGTCCCAGAAGGCTCGCTCGGCATCGTAAGGATTTCCAAAGCGCTCAGTACATGTGCCATAGCCGAGCTTGGCTGCATCCATCGTCCCTCACCTTTCATATTGGCTGCCAGGAGATTGAAGACTGCGTCTACTAGTTCCTCGCGAGCATTCTGGAGGCAGTCGCGCACCAGGCAGGCGTTCACCACTCTGTTACCTTGTTTGGCGGTAGTAGCATACTCCCAACCATGCTCGTCATAGCGACTTTCTAGGTCTTTCTGGACGTGTTCAGGAACTTCCGTATGCGTGTAAGCCTCAAGAAGTTCCCGCAGGCTCGGATACATGGCCACTGATGCTGGTTCCATTCTGTCGCTCCTCCAAAATCTTTAGCCAATACTCTTGATAGCGCTTATAGAGGGCTGGAGATTCCTTCCTAGTAGTGCCGATGCGATTCAGTTGGCGCGAGGCTAGGCTGCCAGCAATAGCGAGGAGGCCAGGTTTGACGCCATGCTTTCGCAGAGTCAGACTAGCCTTCCTGCGTCCCTCCCAGAAGCGAGGGTTGTTTTCTCGTTCGTACACCCCAATAGCCATACCCTAATGATAGCGCCTGCGGATGGCTAAAGTAAAGGGTTTTTCGGCCTGCTGTAAAAATAAGTGGAAAAATAACTTCGAAACCCCTTTACTTTTGCGCGGCTCGGGGTGTATAATGAGGTTAGGTGGTAAAAGGAGGAGCCGAGATGACTACTGAGAAGCAATCGCTGAGTCACAAGGTAGCCAACTTCCCAGAGTACATGACAGCAGGAGAAATAGAGCGCTACCTAGCGCTCAGCAAGGAGGAGCAAGTGTCCGGTCAATTTGATGTTCGCTGCGACCGTTGCGGAGAGAGCGGATCAGCCAAGAGAATGGGTCTCGAGGACGGCGTCTGCATCTACTGCAGGTCAGAGCAGGAGGTTCAGGCGGGTCACGAGCGACTGGCAGCAGCAGTGCCAAAGACTGGCGACGAGCTTCTGGCGCAAGCGCTCAGCCTTCTGGAGGACATACGTCGCGACAGTCCTGCGCCGTACTACAAAGGGTTGCGTGAGCAACTAACGCTCGTCATAGACACTCTCAACTTGGTGCGAGGAGTCAAGGAGGAACAGTCATGAAAACACGAGAGTTTCGCATCACTTTCCAAGGTGAAGACTATCTAGTGTACGCTCCTACCAAAGTCTTGGCAATCAAGAAGGTCAAGGATGCTCTGGGTGGCGATCCTAACGCCTACGCGATTCGGGTTGGAGCGCTCACTGGAGACGAATGGATAAAGGAGCAGTCATGACGCACGAGAAGGTCAAGGTGAAACTCATCGGCGAGGATGGCAACGCGTTCGCCATCATGGGTCGTGTCAGCAAGGCCCTGCGGCGGAGCGGCCAGCCGGAAGCGGCGAAAGAGTATCTGGAGCGTGCTACAGAGGGTGATTACGACCACTTGCTCCAGGTCACCATGGATTACGTTGACGAGTCAAGCGATGAGGAGGAATCGCAATGAGCAACTACCCACCAGGCGTTACAGGCAGTGAGTACCAGATCGCTGGGCCAGACTATGAGAGGGAGGTTGACGAGAAGTGCCAGGTCTGTGGCTCACCTCAGATGGAGCAGGGATACAGGCACGAGCGGTGGCTGGTCTGCAGTGACGGGCACGTGACTGACTTGGAGCCACTGGAGCCTGATCCGGACAGGAAGCGAGACCTCTCGAGAGAAGAGCAATCCTGATGGCAACGCTCATCTTCATTACCCTAGTAGGATTCTGGTTCACCATGGCCTACCTCTCTCGTAAGGCCCGGTATTGAGACTTTACCTTTTCAGCCGCAGGCGTTATAATTAGGCAGCAGGAGGAATGAACATGAAAAAGCCTTTAGGACGAGAAGTCAATATCTGCGAGCAATGTGGCGGACCGCTGCGAGCTGAAGCAGGCGGTCACTATCACAGCAAGAGAGACGGTAGAGGCTATCCTCAATACATATGCTGTGGTTGCGCAGGCCATGTCTTGATTTCCTCTGTGCATCACGACACGACGCCTCCCAGCCTCGCCTTGACATCTCAGAAAGAGCCTGATTTGACACCTCAGGAGCAGGATATTCTAGGACAGGCTCGTAAACTCGACCAGTTCTCTATTACCAAACTCTGGGAGTCTGTGAGTCCTGAACGCAAGGACAAAGTCTATTATGCTGTCAAATCTTTTCTAGAGAGCAATCCGGAACTCTTTGAGCGAGTAAGCAGAAACCTGTGGAGGGTGAAGTAGAGGTGCCTAACGACCGATTCCGACAAGATGCGGCACGGCTCTCGCAGCCTGCCTGGACCAAGAAACA
>Ga0315289_10006261_pt1 | contig 17508 bp, 14 predicted proteins | sample YL17G11_40_MG_FD_203452 | JGI IMG/M metagenome (GOLD analysis project Ga0315289, IMG submission 203452) | Sediment microbial communities from Yellowstone Lake, YNP, Wyoming, USA - YL17G11_40 | ecosystem: Environmental > Aquatic > Freshwater > Lake > Sediment | place: USA: Wyoming | collected... | reverse complement strand
CAATATTTTTCATGCACTTTGCCCTATTGCGCCAATGTCAATGTGCTGCCGTACATTTGGTTACCGGACTCCAGGACCACCTGATAAACCCCCGCGTGCAATCGTTGATCATGCAGGACCGTTTCTCCGGTCACTCGTTTCTGGATAATGGTCCTTCCCTGCGCATCGACGACCCGGGCCATGAAGGTCCGGCCGGCCGGAAGCATGATCCGTATTCCGGATCCGGCGCCGGCGATCGATAGCGCGGGATGGTTATTGGATATCCGGCTTGATTCCGAAACGCCGGTCGGCACGAACCCCGGCACCGCATGCCATACGCCGGTGGTGTCTTCCCATTTGCCAAGATTCTGGGCGCCGCCGTCGACCCACATGTCACCCGTTGAATTTCCGCGGTATATCGTGCCGATCTGCGCAGGATCCGAAGGAAGCTTGGGATTATTAGAACACATGAACGCCGCCAGATCGACCCAGTTTACCGCAACGCAATTGCCTCCTTCATCAGAATCAAGTCCATGGTAGAATGCCTGTTCCAAAATCCATTTGTCGGAATTCGCCGCCCAGCGCATGCATTCGGAACCCATTGAGTTATTGAACACGGTTCGTCCCAAGAAATCATTGATGCTGCCGCGATTGGGGTAAAGCTGGTTCCAGTCTGCCTGGTCTGCCGTCTTGTCATAGAGAGGAACCCATAAAAAGTCCGACGCGACCTTGATTTTATTAATGCTTATCTCCGTGTGGTTTCCTGCAAAGTAGTTGCTCCCGTATGTTCCGCTTGCGGAAACCGAAGCATTGCAACCGTCAAAGTGGGTCATGCCGCTCATGCTGGGAAATGCGCAGACGCCGTTCCAATCGCCGTTGGCGCCGCCGCCGTAGGTCTGGAAACCAGCGTGTGTGCCATCCATGGTCGTTTCGAACCGCCGGAACCAGAGCGCGGTTCCGGACTGCTGCCAGACCAACTCGTCGGCAAGCGTGTTCACGTTCACTCTCCGGATCTCATTGGACTGCCGTGCGTCATCCGATGAACCGGTCTTGGGATTGATGTAGTAGATCCAATCTCCGGCAGGCCAGTTGAGAGCCATGTCGCCAAAGGGCGCAGCTCTCAGTGAAACGAGATTCCTGACATTCGAGCCGTCACGGTTCATTACTGCCACGGAGTTGACGCCGTTGTTGACCGTGGTGCTGTTTGTCCCAACGGTCGCCCGCGACCAGCGATAGAACGCTATACGTTTAGCATCGGCGTCAAATGTGGGATACTGCCCCAGTCCCTGCGAGCGTTTCCAGACAGTGTCGACCCTGGTGACGCTACCATTGCGGACCGTAACCAACTCGATATTCCCCGCCCAGCCACTCCAGCAATCGGGGCACGCGGGACCCCAATTGATCATTCCAGCGCGCCACTGGGCGGTCACGACATAGGCATTCACATGGGTCCCATCAACGGCCAGCGATGGGGCTGAATAGAGAGCGATTACTGAGGAAAGCAGGAGTCCTGCACGGGAAGCTAAGCTGCTAATTGGTTTCATTTGATACCCCCCTTGGGCTTGATTGTGATAAAAGCAGCGCTTACACCAGAAAAGATAGGGCAAAACCGTGCAAGAATCCAGAAAATGTGGTATTATACTATTATGCTTATCAGGCGCGATAGGATTGTGAGGGGTGTGCAATGAGCCAGCCAGTCTTATTGACCGCAAAGACAGTGCGTTCGCTACTGGATCTCATCGATCAGCAGGATCTTTCTGTCCTCCCCTCGATGCACAAACTGGCCCGTAAACTCGGCATATCGGTATGGACTGTCCGCGCAGCAGTCAAGCAGCTTGTCGGGCAAGGGCGACTGCGCTGCTCGCAGGGAAGGCCCATCACGGTTGCCGGCCGGGCGCCTGACAGCAGCGCGTCCGCTGCCACTACTCGGCTTTCCGCCCTGCTTGAACGGCGGATCGTTGACGGCGAGTATCGCGTGAACCAGCCTCTGCCGAAGGCCGCGCGGATTGTGCTCGAAGAGCATGTTTCGCCCAACACGGTCGCGGCGGCGCTTGTCCAGCTTCGTGATAAGGAGTTGATCCATAAGGCGGGCAAACGATGGATCGCCGGTCCCGGACTATCCGTCAAGCAATCGAGACGTACCCAACGTTTCAGGAGCGTTCTGCTGCTGACGCCGCTCGGGTGGGAATCGCGCAATTTCTACAGCACCACCTTCATTACCGCGTTTTCGCGGGCACTTGTTTCCGAATTGCATGACCACGGCACCATGCTCTCGCTTGCGTTTTTTGACAAGGCGTCGGGCGCGCGAAGCGCCGAGGAAGGCCCGGTCCCGTCCGGGGTCCATGAAATAAGGTCATATGTCAAGGCGCTTGGCGACGACTACCTGGGCACGATGATCTACTTCGGCTGGGGCATACCGGACAGTGCCGCCGAAGTTGTGCGGATGCTCACAACCTTCGGCAAGCCCATCCTGGACTTCGACCATGGTGACAGGCACCAGATGTTTTCGCGAGAAGTCGCTTCGTGGAACAAATCCGTGTGGCGGCGATGCCATTTCGATGAGAGGGCTGCCGTGGAAGTCGCGGTTCAGGCCCTCGCCGAACGCGGCCATAGCATTGCGGGCGTGCCGGTGTATTTGTCGGAATCCTACAATTGGACTGATCATCGGGTTTCATTGATAAAAGAGATCGCCGCAAAGGCCGGCATCGTCGTGGAAACCCGTGAGCAGAAAGAAAAATTCTGGAAGTATGAGAGTGATTTCGATCCGGGCAGCTACTCGAAGGAACTGCTTGCAGCGCTCCTTCAGTCGGGAATGCAGGCAGGCGCCTCGCCGGTGTTGCAGCGTCAATCGCTCCGCAGTCTTCTTTTAAACAGCACGCCTTCGCTGACCGATCTGATTAAAACCAAAGGCCTTTCGGCGCTTATTGCGCTGAGTGATGACATGGCGCGGGAGATTTATTTATGGCTCAAATTCGCAGGTATCCGCGTGCCCGAAAGTATCAGCCTGGTGTCATTCGATAACAATGTCGAGTTTTATCATATGCCGGTCTCCACCGTCGATTTTGGTTTTGCCCGTCTTGGCTACCTGGCCGCTCATGCGTTTATTGGTGATATCCCGGTTCGCGCGGGCCGCGGGGGAGAGATGCCGGGGATTTGTACGCTTATAAATAAAGGGTCGATCGGTCCTGCAAATCGGGCCGGCAGGATGAAAGCCGCGTGACGCGTTTGGTATATTATATAGAGCAAGGGCAATTGTATGGAAATGAATGCACTCGATATAGCTCGCGAGTTTAAAAAAAGACTGGGAAATCAGATGCCGTTGATTGATATGCGGCTTTTTGGCTCCTGTGCGCGCGGTGATAATTCGAGATATTCTGATCTTGATATATTCGTTGAAATAGAGACATTGACCCGGCAGGCCAAAGCAAAAATCCGGGAAATAGCATGGCAGCTTGGATTGGATAGCGAAGTGGTCATCTCACCGCTTATTTTCAGCCGATTTGAATTAGAGGAAACAGCATTGCGCTCGTCACCAATTGTTAAAGCTATAAAGCTCGAAGGCGTGCGCATATGACCGACCGGCAGACTCTTTTAGAATATCGGATCAAGCAGGGCGAGGCCACGTTGGCGGATGCGGAGAAGATGCTGGCCGGGGGTTTGAGCCCGCGATCGATCGTTAATCGGGCATATTATGCAACATTTTATTCAGTTCTTGCTTTGTTTCTGCATGCCGATCTGGCGGTTCGGACAGCAAAACACTCGGGAGTGATTGCCATATTCGATAAAGAATTTATCTTGTCTGGAAAGCTTGATAAAAGGCTATCGCGCAATCTCCATGCTCTCTTTGATGATCGCCAGGAATTTGACTATAAGGAATTGGTCGAAGTATCTCAGGAAGATGCCGCCGCTGCTGTTGATTCCGCCCGTGATTTTATTGAGTCAATAATCAAACACATTCGTGCGTAGCCCTATGTGCTGCCGTATATGCATCATCACCAGCAGCATTGGCTATATGCCGGAGTTTGCGATTCACGGCCTCAGATTGCAAGCGCTCCGGCAAGCATAACCACCATGCCCCTCCTTAACGAATCCCGCATCCCCCGCTTATCCGAAACCCGGCGCATGCTCAAGGTGTTTCCCCTGTATGTCATGCCGTACAAACAGCCCGACCTCGAATTGCATGCGCACGATTTCATGGAACTGGTCTATGTGACGCACGGGTTCGGCGGTCATGTGCACGGCAAACAGGAGTATCCCATCCATCGCGGCGACTGCTTCATGGTGCTTCCCGGCGATCCCCACGGCTATCGCAATGCAGAAGACCTCCGTATTGTCAACATACTCTTTTATCCAAGGATTTTCGGCGACAGTCTGGCGGCAATGCGCGATCTGGCGGGTTTCAATCAGTTCTTCTCTCTGGAGCCGGCGCTTCGGAGCCGCACGGCCTTCAAATACAAGCTGCATTTTTCCGCCGGGCAGGACGCCCAGGTGTCGGCCATCGTCAACGGGATGCACGAAGAGCAGGAACGCCGTGCGTCCGGACACGCCGTGGCATTGCGCGCGCTCTTCCTTCAGCTGGCGGTGCTCATCAGCCGCTGCTACGAGGAGAATATGTCGGGCGGTATCGGCGGCGCCGGCGCCGCGCCCCAGGAGCGGATCGCCCGCGCCATTGACTATATCGAATCGCAATTCGACAAGGAACTGTCGCTTTCACAGGTCGCCTCCGCCGTGTGCGTCTCCGCCGGCCACCTGGCGCACATCTTTAAAGCCTCCACCGGCATGAGCCTGTTCGATTATCTTCTCAATTTCCGCATCGACAAGGCGCGCCATCTGCTGAGGAATACGGACCTCTCGATCAGCGAATCGGCCTTTGCCTGCGGTTTCAATGATTCGGCCTATTTTTCGCGGGCGTTCAAGAAGATCACCGGCCAGACGCCAAGGCAATTTCGGAAATCCGTTGCCGGCTGATATCCCCTCCCCGCAATCCAGTCCAGGTATTCGGCAATCCGGTTCAAGAGTTCCGCCCCGGTTTCAGGTACTTTATAGGGTACACCGGGATCTCCGGTCCGGAGGCTTTTATGGCAGCCGCATCATCGATTGAAAAACGCTATCATCTGGCGCGGGAACAGTATGCAGCACTGGGCGTCGATACGCAGAAAGCCATGGATACGCTGGCGCGCGTGCCCATAAGCCTGCACTGCTGGCAAGGCGATGATGTCACCGGCTTCGAGCAGGCGATCGGCGGCAATGCGGGTATTCTCGCAACCGGCAATTATCCCGGCAAGGCGCGCACGGCCGATGAATTGCGCGCCGATATTGAAATGGCGTTGGGATTGCTCCCGGGAATGTACCGCGTCAACCTGCATGCCATCTATGCCGAAACCTCCGGTGTTGTCGACCGTGCGGAACTGACTGCCGGCCATTTCAGCTCCTGGATCGCGTGGGCAAAAGCGCGCGGCCTGGGACTGGATTTCAATCCCACGTTTTTCAACCATCCCAAAGCGGCGTCGGGGTTCACGCTGTCAAGCCCGGATGAAACGGTCCGCGCCTACTGGGTCCGCCATGCGAAGACGTGTCGACGGATCGCCGCGGAATTCGGTAAACAGTTGGGCACGCCCTCGGTGCATAATATCTGGGTCCCGGACGGCAGCAAGGACATGCCGGCCGACCGCGCGCGCCATCGGGACCTGCTGCGCCGTTCGCTGGACGACATTTTCTCCGAGAAAATTGACTCACGCTATATTGTCGATACCGTGGAAAGCAAGCTCTTCGGCATCGGCAGCGAATCGTATGTCGCGGGTTCGCACGAATTTTATCTGGGCTACGCGGTGCGGCATAACCTCGGCGTATGCCTTGACATGGGGCATTTTCATCCCACGGAGTCGGTGGCCGATAAAATCAGCGCGGTATTGGAATGGTGTCCCGCGCTGCTGCTCCACATCAGCCGCGGCGTGCGCTGGGACAGCGACCATGTGGCCATCCAGAATGATGAGCTGCAGGCGGTTGCGCAGGAGCTGGTACGCGGCGACTGGCTCGAAAAAACGCACATTGCACTCGACTATTTCGATGCGAGCATCAACCGCATCGCCGCCTGGGTGATCGGCATGCGCGCCACGCGGAAGGCGCTGCTGCGCGCGCTGCTTGAGCCCGTTGCCATGCTCAAGGACCTGGAAGCCAGGGGTGATTTCACCGGCCGGCTTGCGCTTATGGAAGAATGCGCATCGCTGCCGTATGGCGCCGTATGGGATTACCTTTGCGAACGCGGCAATGCAAAACCGGGAATGGTCTGGCTGGATGAGGTGCGGCGCTATGAGCGGGAGGTGCTGGCGAAACGTACGGTGTCCGCTGTCAGCGCCGGATCCGATGAAGAACGGCAGTGCCTTGATGACCTTGTTTTCGTGTCCCATGTTCTGGGACACAACCCGTCCTGGGTGCAGGCCGGAGGCGGCAACACCTCGGTGAAAAGCAGCGACGGTTCACGCATGTATATCAAGTCCAGCGGCACGGCCATGTCTGCCATGTCAGCCGAACGCGGATGGGTGTGCGTCGATGCCCCCGGCGTGCGCGCCATGCTGGACAATAAGGAACTTGCGCGCGGCAGCGCGGATGCGCGTGAAACAGCGGTGCGGAAATACCTGGAATCATGCGTTCTCCATCCCCGCGACGCGCGGCCATCGGTGGAAGCGCCGCTCCATGCCCTTCTCGGCCGCGTGGTCATGCACAGTCATCCTGTGGCGGCCAATGCTCTCACGTGTCATGCGCATGGAGAGCGGATTTTGCGCGAACTCGATGCCGGCGATCCGTTGCCTGCGCTCTGGGCGCCGTTCGTGGACCCGGGCGCCAAACTCGCGTTCACACTGCATGCGGCAATCGCGGAGTATCGCGCGAAACACGGCGTTTTACCCCAGGCCATTTTCCAGCAGAACCACGGCTTTTTCTGTTCCGCGGGCACGGCGCAGGCGTGCATCGAACTCCACGAATGCTGGATGGAGCGGATCGAACGCTATTTCGCCGTGACGCATGATGCGGATGCGCCGAATACGGCGCTTGATTCGGCGCTTGCATCGGCGCGCGCGATTTTCGCGGAAGTCGTGGACGCGCCGGCGATCGTGCGTCCGACCGCGTATCGTGAGATCGCTGCCGCAGCGCATGGTGAAGGCTGGAAAGCATTCGCCGGCGCGCTTACGCCCGATCATATCGTCTACGCAGGGCCCGCTGCACTCGTGTTTGATGCTGATGTCAACCGCGATGAATTCCGCGCGAAACTGGCCGTCTTCCGGGACCGGTATGATGCGTTGCCGAAGATCATCGTCATCAGGAATACCGGCGTTCTGATCGCCGCGGCCACCGAAGCGCATGCTCGTGCGGCGGAGGAATTGGCCGCATCGGCGTTGCAGACCGCGGCGCTGGCCGATGGCTCCGTCAAGTTCATGGCTCGACGCGATGTCGATTTTATTGTACACTGGGAAGTTGAGCAATTCCGGAAAAAACAAATGGCATGAAGCGAAAGGCTGCACGAATGAAAACGCGCGATCCGCAATGGATCTGGTATGGTGATTTCGGGCTCGATCTGGTCAATTCCTGGATGCAGGCGCGCCGCGTATTTGATATTCCGAAAATCCCGAAACGCGCGCTTGTCAATGTGACCGCGGACGCCCGATACCGCCTGTGGGTGAACGGCGAGTATGTCTGCCGCGGCCCGGCGCGCGGATACCAGCGCTCGTGGCCGTATGATACGGTTGATCTGGCGCCCTTTCTGCGGACCGGCAAAAACGCCGTCTGCGCGATCGTGCACAACTATGGCATCAGCACCTTCCAATATATCCACGAGGATTATGCCGGCTTTTTGCTCTGGGGCGCTGCCGGCCCGGTTGACCTGTCGACGAATGAATCCTGGCGCGTGCGGCCGGCGCCCGGCTATGTGCGCCATATGACGCGCGTCTCCGTGCAACTCGGCTTTTCGGAAATTTTCGACGCGCGGCTTGATGACGGCTACTGGACGCGCGCGGAGTATGACGATTCCGCATGGGGCAAACCACATTGCCGTCCCATGGGTGCCATGCCCTGGAGCGGGCTCGAGGAGCGCGGTATCCCGCTGCTGCTGGAAAAGCCGATAGCGCCTGCGTCTGTTGTTTCAAAGGCGGAAGGCGCGTGCGCCGTCGACTGGCGGACCACCGTCAACATCGTGGACCTGCACGCGCGCGAAAATCCGGCATGGCAGTCGGCCCCGGGCGCGGTTGTGATGAGCGGAGAAGCCGCGCGAATCGAAATTCCGGCGTCCGGCGAAGCCCGGTTCCGGGCCGTGTGCATCGATTTCGGCAAGGAGGTCGTGGGATCGATCCGCCTGACCGTTGACGGCGCCGCAGGGGACGAGGTCGTCGATACGATCGTGAGTGAAGGGCTTGACGGTATGCGTCCGGTCGTCGACCCCCCGGGCGGGCCCACGAACGGCTTCCGCTGCTTCGGCAACCGGCTTTTTCCGCGATCTGGCGCAACGCAACACGAGCAGTTTGACCATTGGGGTTTTCGCTACCTCGCGGTGATCGTCCGCAACAGTACCCGGCCGCTCTCAGTGGGCGTGGGATTGCGGTGGACGGGATATCCGCTTGACGTGCGCGCCTCATTCGCGACCAGCGATGCCGTTCTCGACCGAATCTGGGAAATTTCCGCGCATACGCAGCAGTGCTGCATGCTGGATGCCTATATGGATTGCCCCTGGCGCGAGCAGGCGCAATGGTGGGGCGATGCGCGCGTGCAGGTGGCCAATACCTTTTATCTGAGCGGCGATGCGCGCATGGCGCGCCGGGGCATCCGCATCATGGCCGGCCAGGAAACGCCCGATGGCCTGACGTATGGTCATACGCCCACCATGGCGCATAACTGCATCCTGCCTGATTTCAATCTGGTGTGGGTCTTGACGCACGGCGATTATTACCAGCAGACCGGTGATCTCTCGCTGTACCGGGAACTTTCCGCCCGCATGCGCCGCATGCTTGACTATTTCGATCGATCGGTTGCATCAAACGGGCTTTTGCCCTACGATCAGCGTTATTGGCTTTTCCTGGATTGGTCGCCGCTGTTCCGCGACGGCTATCCGACGCTCTATAATTTGCTCTATCGTGCCGCGCTGCAGGTTGCGCATGATCTGGCGCAACGCGCGGGAGATCGGGCAAATGCCCGCGTATATGCAGGGCGCGAAAAGGCGCTTGCGCGCGCTATCAAGCAGCGCCTCATAGACCGCAAGCGGCGCGCGCTCTTTGGCGGCCTGGATTGGAAAGGCAAGCCGGTGGTGCAGGACGCACCGCATATCTACGCATGGGCCGTGTTGACCGACCTGGCGCCGGAATGGAACGATCGATTTTCCCGGGAGTATCTGCTGCCGGTCATTGCCGGACATTGGAAGCAGAAGCTGACGCCGTCGGCGTTCTTTATTCACTATATCTTCGAAGCATGCAAGAAGACCGGCCATGGCGCTGAAGTAGTCGACTGTATCCGGCGTTGGTGGGGAGAGGTTGTCGCTGCGGGGCGTTCCACTACGCCCGAGGGATTCGACGCAAAGCCAGCGAGCGCAAGCCTGTGTCATGCCTGGAGCGCGCATCCGGTGGTACATCTGTCCAATGTGGTCCTCGGCATTTGGCAGAATGCGGTCGGTTGGAAGAAGATCCGGTTCGCGCCGGACTTTTCAGCTGTTGAGAATGCGGATGGGGCGGTGGCAACACCGCTTGGGCCGGTGCGGGTATCGTGGAAGAAATCCGGCGGATATATTGCTGTTTCCCTGCATTTGCCTCGCGGAATGACGGCGGATGTGGAATTGCCGGAGATGCGCAAAACAGGCGCAAAGGGAAAATTCAGGGCGCAGGTATCCTCTTATAGCGTTTTTTCAGCCAAAGCCAGCCAACTGTTTAGCCCATAAGCGTCGCTTGGTATTTTTGTAATGCCGGATTTTTCTATAAAAGCAACCAGTTCATCGGTCGACTGGTTTCCCATCTTTTTGCATTTTTCCTTTGCCGCGACCGTGGAAAGCTTTTCCGTGCCTTGCAGATCAGCAATAGCGAGCACCCATGCTTCAATTACGGGAATGGCGCAGGCGCCGATCAGACCGGGAAGGTTTGAAATGGCCTTCGGGGCATCCAGAATGCCCTGCTCTATTTCGCGTTGACGGACTGCGCTACCGTCGGTATCACGAGAAAAAGCAATGCAATCGCATCCCGCATCTCTGGCCATTTGGCAGGCGCCAAAAATGTTGCGGATTTCCGGCTCGTTATGATCTCCCGTTTTATATTTCCGAATGTTTTTCCACTGAGTCGCGCCGCAAATTTTCCAGCCCGCCGGCTTTTTCTGATGCAGCAATACTTTGAGAACGCCGGCTTGAGAGTCGGATTGATATTCTTTTTCCGCGGCCCAGCTCCCAAGTTCGTTCTTGCCTTCACCAGCAAGAAAAACCCGTTTTTCAGATGCTTCAGCCATTGCCGTTCCCATTTCTCAACGGCGATTCATCGACGCCATCTGCATAACTCAGCCATAATTCCCCCAAAGCATATATTTTGCAGCGCGCTTCAAATTCCGGAGTCTTGGCTATGGGGACCAATTGGGTTCCTTTTTCATTATCCCGCCAGAGAATCGTGACCTCTTGCGGCTGCATCTCATTAATTACAAGCGGGCTGTGGGTAGCGATCAATACCTGGGTGGTTTTGGAAATTTCGCGGAGGATTTTCATGATATTTTTAATACGCTGCGGGTGCAAGCCGTTTTCCGGCTCTTCAATGAGAAGCATCGACGCAGGCTCAAGATATGACAAAGCAGCGTAGGCGAGGTAAAAGAGCAATCCTTCGCTCATATATGGTGCGGCAACCTTTGCACCGTCTTTCAGCGTGATTTCGAAGATTTTCACAACGCTGTTCCGCTGATTGACTGCGATATCAATATTCTGCAATCCGATTTGCGATATGGTCGGGAATAGATCGCAGACCTTGTTCCGGATCGAAAGGAATGCATCCAGGTTCCGATTTATCAATGCATCATAAACACTCGCGATGCCGATGCCTTTTTCATCGAGGGAAATCTGCTGTGATGATGGAATCAAGACCCCCGGCTGCCGCAGCGAATCGGCGTCAAGCCGCACTAGACGAGGGAACGCGTTTTTTTTGACGATCGCAACAGGAGGTGCCGACAGGTTTCGCGGTTCCCAGATCCTGCGCGCGCTCTGCGCTTCCGGACTTTTTGGAGATTTCCAAGATTCCAGAATATCATCATCCCTTTGAAATACAAGATGATATCGAACACCTTCTGAAAATTCCAATTCGATTTCCGCCCCTCTGTTTCTTCCGGGATCAAATGGCCGGCAGGTCATTTCGCCATGAATTTCCGGAAAACCGCCGGAAAAGGCCCCGTTTACCAACTGCAATGCTGTCCGTACTGCTCGCAGGAGCGTGCTTTTGCCTGAATCATTAGGCCCGATCATCGCGCATATTCCCGCAAGGTCCAATGACACATCCTTGATGCAGCCGAAATTTTGGATGCGGATTTTAGCAAGCAATGCCACGTCCATGATTGCCCTCCAACCGTTTTTCGTATCCGACCTTAATGGGAATATGTTTCGCCGCTGATTGGCTTATCGGAGCCAGCGCGCATGTATAATATACCCTATCGTTCATCCCTCGTGCACCAGCATTATGTATTGATCGCTTTTCCTTTCTTTCCGGTCTTCAGCTATGTATATTATAGAAAAGGAGGCCCGTATGCCCATTGCGACATCCTCTAAACTCGCCGGACCGGCACCGCTCTCTCCCAAGGAAAAGGCCGGAATTGTCGATTGCCTCTTTTACTGTCTCGAAGCTTCGGAAACGCCCGAAAATCCGCGCTGGCGGAAAAAGGTCGAAGACCGGATCAATGCCTATATCCGCGGTGAAATCAGGGCGAACACGCTGGATAAAGTTCTCGCCGAATATTCTCATTGATAGCCATGGCGCGCAGCGGCAAAAAGCCTTCACTCCGAACCTGCGGTCTTCCTGCGCGCAAGGAGCTTGAAGAATATCGCAAGCTTTTTGCCGCTCTTCCCGACATCATCTATCGAATCGACGCCAACGGCTGCTTTACCTATATCAGCGAATCGATCCGCGATCTTGGCTATGGCCCTGCTGAATTGATCGGCAGGCATTTCAGCGAAATAATCCATCCCTCCGATGTCGAATCCATCAGCCGCGATAAAGTCCTGCCGCGATTGAAAGGCAAGCAGACCGGAGACAACCGGGCGCCCAAGCTGTTTGATGAACGGCGGACGGGTCCGCGCGGCACCCGGTCCTTGATTGTACGCTTTGTGCCGAAATATCTCAAAGCGCGCATCTCGTCCGATGATGCGGATCCTGCCATGCAGTTTTACGGCGAAGTCATCGCGTTCGGCGACTATCTCTCTTCAATTATACGCCGGAATAGCGGGCCGCTCGACAGTCACAATGCCGACTTTTCCGGCGTCGTATACGGTGAAGTGTCCGCCAATGGGCAATTCGGCGCAAAACAGGGCAAGCGCCCCTATCGGTTCGAAGGCTCCGCCGGCATTATCCGGAACATCACCGATCGCATTCTTCTCGAACAGCAGAGGGATTATCTTGAAGCGCAGTTGCAGCATTCGCTCCGCATGGAAGCCATCGGGCAGTTGGCCGGCAGCATCGCCCACGACCTTAACAATGTGTTGTGCAACATCCTCGGATATGCCGAACTGATCCGCGAAAACCATGCGGTCCGCGAGAATGAAGTCACCGATCCCGAGTTGGCCAGGCGCATTGACCGGATGATCAAGGCCATTAATAACGGCATAACGCTCATCCGCAATATGCTCGATTTTTCCCGCAAAACCACAACCGAGAAGACGATCCTGAGCATGCATGCGGTGGTGGGCGAGGTCACGCAATTGTTATCGCTGACCATCGGGAAAATGATTCAGATCGCCGAGGAACAGCATTCGCAGAACCCTTATGTGATGGGCGATCTGGCCGCGCTGCAGAGTTCGCTTATCAATATCGCGATGAATGCCCGCGACGCCATGCCCAATGGCGGCGATTTGACCTTTAAAACCGAAAATGTCATGATCGCCGAGCCGCTGCAGCTTCCGGCAGGGCAGAAGTGCCTGCCGGGAGAATACGTGCTGGTATCGATTGTCGACACGGGCTGCGGCATCGAGGAGTCGGCAAAGAGCCGCATCTTTGAGCCTTTTTTCACCACCAAGCCATTGGGCAAGGGCACGGGGCTCGGGTTGTCCAATGTTTTGCGGACGGTCAAGAACCACGGCGGGTTTGTCGATGTGGTCAGCGCACCGGACAAAGGCGCCACCTTCAAGCTCTACCTGCCTGCCACCATGGCGCAGGAATCCTCCCAGGCGCGCGCCGGCGCCTCGATGAAAAACGATGCCGCACCGCTGCGTCTGGATGCGCATGTTCTGGTCGTCGACGACGATTCTTCGGTATGCGACATCATGCGCATCGCCCTTCAGAACGCCGGCTGCCGCGTCACCATGCATTCGTCCGCGGTCAATGCCCTGGAAGCCTATCGAAGGTTGTACAAGGACATTGACCTGGTGCTGGTGGACATGCTCATGCCCGAAATGAGCGGGCTCGAATTCATGCGCCTTTTGCGGACTGTCAACCCGGATGCCAAGGCCTTGCTGGTGACCGGCCTTTCCGACGATCTCGACCGGAAACGCGTTGCCGATAAAGGATTTATCGGCACGATCAAAAAGCCTTTCAATATCCGCCAGTTGATCCAGGATGTCTCCGCGGCGCTCAGCCGTTGATTCGCAGGAGCCAAGGCTGGCGGCATCGCCGGAATAACATTCACCCCGCCCACGTTACGGAATACCGATGAGCATCGAATTCCGCATGCGGCGCCTTTAGCGTCCATGATCCCGCAAGCCCGAGTTCCTGCGCCGCAAGCGCAAAATGGCACATGGCGATTCCGGCATGCAGCCGGCCGGAACTTTCAGGGCCGGCAATCCGGGTGTAGAAATGGTAGACGGGACGCTCTGGGTCCTTGACAATCCTCCATGGCTGCATGTTGACGCCCGAGGGCGCCAGACGCACGCACTCCAGGGCCTGCGCATAGGGACCGGCGGCCTCCGGCGAAAGCGGCGTTTCCGGAGAGCCGGAGAAAAACAGTTCGCGCCACGGTTTGCGTTTGCGCGATTTTGCCGCAAAGTGCAGGAACTTTTCGAACAGAGACCGTTTTGTCAATGGCACGCCCAGGGGAGAAATGGCGGGCATGATTTCGTTTTTTTTCAAGCGGACGGCGCGGCCGAATTCATCGCGCTTGAAGGTCAGCGCCATCCAGCAGGTGCCATAGCCCAGGGCCGTCACCTCCAGCACCGCATTTTCAAAAGAATAACCGAAGTCCATGAGCGCGCGCTCTCCCGAACGGACCGCTCCCACGAGATACTGGCTGGTTCCCTGGACGAAACCATAGGTCCCGAGCTTCTTGATCATGGTCCGATCAATTGCATCGCCGTCGATCAGTTCGATGCGCACGGCCGACCCAAAGGGCGGCCGGGGAAGGGATGCAAGCGCGCGCCGCACCGGCTCCTGCTCGTCATCCAGAAGGCGGCGCAGATAGGAGCGGATGGAGATGCGGCGGTGGATGGTTTGGATAGAGGAGGACATCGGATACGCTTATCGATTTTTGATATCGTCAATCTTACCATCGCTCAATTTCTTTCTCTAATTGATGAGCGGTGAGAACTTCTCCATCTCGGTGATGCGGAATGGTCATGCGCCATCGCCGGCCGCGGGGGTTGCTCCGGAATCACCATCCTCAAAAAACTGCACGGTCAGCTCATTCTGCTCGTTTTCTCCCACGTAAATTTTCGTGTAGCGGGTGTTTTTATCACCCAGGGCCTCCAGCAGTTTCATGGAGATCTGCGGCAGAATGGTCTGGCCGATCACCAGGTCGGCGTTGCGCGCCCCGGCTTCCACGGCCGTGCAATTGGCCGCGATGCTGTCCACCAGTCCGTCGCTCCAGGTGAACTCGATGCCGTGGGTCGCGATAATGCGCTTAGCGACCTTCGAAAGCTTCATCCGCACGACGGTCTTCATCACTTCCGCCGAGAGTGGACGGAACGGAACAACTTTGCATCGCGCTAATAGCGCCGGCTGAAAATGGCCGGACAGTGTGGGCCGGATGGCGTCCACGATCTCCTCGGCCGTTGCCGGCGACTCGCCTTCGCGGGTGCACAGGTCTACGATGACGTCGGAGCCCAGGTTGGACGTCATGACGATAATCGTATTGCGGAAATTGATTTCGCGGCCTTCGCCGTCGCGCATGAACCCTTTATCGAAGACCTGGTAAAAGAGGTTCATGACTTCAAGGTGCGCTTTTTCCACTTCGTCAAGTATCACGATGGAATAGGGCTTCTGGCGCACGGCCTCGGTAAGAATGCCGCCTTCGCCGTAGCCCACATAGCCGGGAGGGGCGCCTTTGAGCTGCGAGACGGTGTGCTTTTCCTGGTATTCCGACATGTTAATGACGGTCATGAATTTCTCTCCGCCGAACATGAGGTCGGCAAGGGCCAGCGCGGTTTCGGTTTTGCCCACGCCCGAAGGCCCGGCAAAGAGAAAAACGCCCATGGGCGCGTCCGGATTGCCCATGCCGGTCTTGGACGAACGGATGGAATCGGCCACTGCATGGAGCGCATCGTCCTGGCCGGTGATCCGTTCCCGGAGCTTTTCTTCGAGGGCCATGAGCGTGGCCGCTTCATCCTTCATCATGGAGCCGACGGGAATGCCGGTCCAGTCGCCGATGACCTGCGCGCAGACCGCGGCCGATACAAAGGGGAACACCATGGGCGTTTCGCCCTGGAGGGCCTCGAGCGCCGCCGCGGCGGCATTCAGGTCCGCCGATATTTTCGCGAAATCCGCGCCGCCGGTTTCAGACGATTTGGCGCAGGCGTCCTGCAGCTCGATGATCTTCTGCACCGATGCTTTTTCTTTCTGCCATTTGTCGCTAAGCGCGGCGATATCGGCGGTAACGTCCCGTATCCGGTTTTCGCACGCGACAACCGGATCGTCGCTGGGAATGATGCCGGCGTCACGGTCTTTCTTGAGCGTTGCGCGCTCGAGCTGAAGGTTCAGCAGCTCGCGCTCGGCGCCGTCGAGCCGGGCCGGCTTGGTGGACTGGCTCATCTTGACACGCGCGCAAGCCGTATCGAGAACGTCCACGGCCTTGTCGGGCAGCTGGCGGCCCGAGATGTACCGGTGCGACAGCGAAACCGCCGCCTTGATGCCCTCATAGGTCACGCGGACGTGATGGTGCTTTTCGTAGCTTGCGCCGATGCCGCGCAGCATGGTGGAGCATTTTTCCTCGTCGGGTTCTTCGATTTTGACAAGCTGAAAGCGCCGTGTGAGCGCCGGGTCCTTTTCGAAGTATTTCCGGTATTCGGACCAGGTCGTGGCGGCCATGGTGCGCAATTCGCCGCGCGCCAATGCCGGCTTGAGCAGGTTGGCGGCGTCGTTCTGGCCCGCGCTCCCGCCGGCGCCGATAAGCGTATGCGCTTCATCAATGAAAAGGATCGTAGGGGTCGCGCTGTTTTTGATCGCGTCGATCACGTTTTTAAGGCGCTTTTCAAATTCGCCTTTCATGCTGGCGCCGGCCTGCAACAGTCCCAGATCAAGTCCCCAGAGATCGACATTTTTAAGGTGGTCGGGAACATCGTTGGCGGCAATGCGCAGGGCAAGGCCTTCAACAATGGCGGTTTTGCCTACGCCGGCCTCGCCCACGAGGATCGGATTGTTCTTGCGCCGGCGGTTCAGAATATCCAGCGCCTGGCGGATTTCATCATCGCGGCCCAGTATCGGATCGATTTTTCCGCTCTTCGCCAATTCGGTAAAATTGGTGCAGAACTGCCGCAGGACCTCCTGGCCCGCTTCTTTGGTGCCGGGCTTGCCCGTCGGCGCGGCGGCGCTGCCCTGTTCTTCCGAACGCGCCGTGATTTTGCCGAACTCGGAGAGCAGGATTTCTTTGTTGACTTTGCGGAGGGCATCGGCGTAAAACGACATGGCGATAATGCCCTGCTCAACGGCCGCGGCCAATAGCGCGCCGGAGGAGATGGCCGGCAGTCCCAGATTAAGCGACGCAAGGTTCCAGGCGCGCTCGAAGACATCAACCAGTTGCGGCGAAAACGCGGGCTTGCCGGTGTTGCCGGCGCGCAGGTTTTCTAATTCCTTGGTGACGGCCTTTGTAAGGGTTTCCGTGTCCACGCCGAAATGGCGAAGGATTTCGGGAATGTCGCCGCTGTTGGCTTCAAGGCATTCCATGAAGATGTGTTCCCAACGCAGCTCGTAGTGTCCGCGATTGACGCAATAGCCCACGCTGGATTCAAGCCGCTTTGTGCAGAATTCATTGAGCCGTTCTAAAAGCACGCGAACATCGTTGACGGGCATATAGGTGTCCTTTCGAAATGATATTTGGTACTCGTGCTCGTGATCGAAAAACCGGGATGAAGAAAATACATGATCCGCCGCCGGATTGTCATTCGTTTTTGCGGTACTG
>Ga0315289_10006260_pt1 | contig 17508 bp, 14 predicted proteins | sample YL17G11_40_MG_FD_203452 | JGI IMG/M metagenome (GOLD analysis project Ga0315289, IMG submission 203452) | Sediment microbial communities from Yellowstone Lake, YNP, Wyoming, USA - YL17G11_40 | ecosystem: Environmental > Aquatic > Freshwater > Lake > Sediment | place: USA: Wyoming | collected... | reverse complement strand
GGCAGCAGGAGGGGGCAGCCTACAACGGGCACTTCCAGTCAGTGTGTTACCATCCACTCTTCCTGTTCAACCACTTCGGGGACTGCGAGGGAGCCCTGCTGCGGTCGGGGAACGTCCACAGCGCCGACCATTGGCAGGAAGTCCTTGCGCCGGCGGTGGAACGTTACCAGCGCAAGGGGGTGCGGCTGCTCTTCCGTGGCGACGCTGCCTTTGCCAAGCCGGAGGTGTACGAGTATCTGGAGACCCGGGTCATTGGATACGCCGTTCGTCTGCCAGTAAACGATATCCTAGAACAGGAGATTAAGCACCTGCTGAAACGTCCTGAAGGGGAGTTAACAGAGAAGCCCGTAATCCGCTACCACGACTTCCAGTATCAGGCAAAGAGCTGGCACCCCAGGCGGGTGGTAACTAAAGTGGAGTGGCACCGGGGACAGCTATTCCCACGAGTGGGCTTCATCGTTACCAATCTGTCCGCCAAGCCAGAAAGTGTAGTGCACTTCTACAACGGGCGGGGGACGGCAGAGCAGTGGATTAAGGAAGGTAAGTATGCTCCGAACTGGACCCGGCTCTCCTGCCACCGGCTCGTTGCCAATCAGGTGCGGCTTCAGCTATTCGTCTTAGCCTACAACCTGGGGAACTTTCTACGCAGGCTGGGCTTGCCCAAGGCAATCAAAGACTGGTCATTGCGCAGCCTTCAGGTGAAGCTGATCAAGATGGGGGGCCGGATTGTGCGTCATGCTCGGCAGATTGTCTTCCAACTGGCTGAGGTGGCGGTGTCCAAAGACCTATTTGCTGCCATTCTGGCGCGGATAACTAAGTTATGCCTGTCACCCGGCTAAGCACACCCGAGGGCACACAGGCAGCCATGTGAAAAAGATAGGGGAAGTATCGTCTCCTTTCGGGTGGAGAGCGACTTCTGGGTTGCTAAACAGGTGTTTTGGGGTGCCGGAGCTGAACTCCCGGGATGCTATGGGTTGTCTGGGGGGTTCTGAACAGGCTTGACAAAGGGATGCGATGGGTATATCATCGGCATTAAGACTAAAGAGGGACGAGGGTCAGCTCACTACGAGTTGATATGGGAAATCCCAGTTAAGTACTTTTATCATCAATATGCTTAAGTGGATGTATCCTATCAGTGGGGGTTAATAGTCCCCCACTGATAGGATATGAGAGATGTTTGGTCGCTAAAGGTAATAAAAAAACATGAAGTTTTTGACCAAAGCTGGAGCTATTTTTGACCGAATTAATGAATATCTCTTCTGGCTAGCAGGCATTCTTCTCGCCTTCGCCTGGTTTTCTGACTGTTATGAAGTCGTTATGAGATACTTTCTAAGCCGCCCGACGAAGTGGGCTATGGAGGCAAGCGAGAATATTCTTGTCTGGGTTACCTATCTCTGCGCTGCCTGGATACTAAGGAATGATGCTCATATAAAAATAGACTTTGTAGTAGTCCGGCTAAAGTCAAGGGTTCAGATAATTATTCGCAGCTTTACCTATGCTTTGTGCGCGCTCGTGTGCTTGGCTATTTTTTGGTATGGGTTACAGGTAGTCCAGCATCAATTTCAGGAACATCTTGTCTCCCCCACCCTACTCGCCCTACCCCTGGGTCCACTTCACACCATCATCCCGTTAAGCGGGTTACTACTTTTTATCCAGTTTCTGAGAAAAATATACAGCCTTGCCATCAACTGGCGAGTGCCACCGAAATTAGAAGAAGCTGAGGAGGTCAGGCTGTAAAATGGCCAAGCGAGGTGACAATATATCATGGAATGGTGGGTAGCTCTTGCCTTTCTCTTGGGCGGCTTGTGTGTCTTCTTTATCCTAGGAATGCCGGTGGCTTTTTGTTTCCTTATCATCAACCTTGCTGCGGCGCTTGTATTTTGGGGTGGTGAAGCCGGTATCCGCCAGTTAATGCTAAGCCTTTATGGGTCTATTGCCAGCTTTGCCCTGTTGCCGTTGATGCTTTTTATCCTGATGGGTGAAATCCTGTTTGAAACAGGTATGGCTCTAGAGACTATTAACACCCTGGATAAATGGGTCGGGCGTCTACCGGGTAGGCTAGGGTTACTAGCAGTCGGCGCCGGGACCTTACTGGCTACGCTGACTAGTGCCAGCATGGCTAGTGTCGCCATCCTTGGTTCAGCACTCACGCCAGAGATGGAGAAGCGCGGATACAAGAAGTCAATGTCTCTTGGACCTATCATGGGTAGCGGTGCACTCGCCCCCATGATCCCACCTTCCAGCCTCTCCGTTCTTATGGCTGTTCTAGCTGGAGCCTCAGTCGCTGGCGTTCTGATTGGCGCCATCATCCCCGGCCTGATAATGGCTGGCCTTTACGTCACCTACATCATCATCAGATGTTGGCTTCAGCCTGACCTTGCCCCTCCATATAATGTACCGCCCGCACCCTTATCTGAGAAGCTCAAACTCACTGCTAAGTATGTGCTGCCTCTTGGTGCCGTTATCTTTATGGTCACCGGTATCATTATCCTCGGTGTTGCCACCCCATCAGAGGCAGCTGCCACGGGTGCTCTTGGGAGCTTCATTCTGGCAGGTTTTTACCGGAAGTTGAACTGGCGAGTCATCAAGAAAACCTTTCAACAGACGTTAATCATTTCTGGTATGATATTCATCATCATCAGCGCCTCAATCGCCTTCGGCTACGTCCTTGGCTTCTCTGGCGCCAGCCAGGGGTTAACCAACTTCATCACTAGCCTGCCGTTACCCCCGATTGTAGTTATTATCCTGCTGCAGATACTGCTGATTATCATCGGCGGGCCAATCAACCCGCTGACGGTACTGATGGCGCTTGTCCCCCTGTTTGTGCCCGTGCTTGAAGCCTATGGTATGGACCCGGTGTGGTTCTGCGTAACCCTGATGCTTAATGTAGAGCTGTCAAACATCACACCACCCTACGGCTCAACTATTTTTGTCATGCAGGGGGTGGCTCCGCCCGATACCACCTTGGGTGATATCTTTAACGCCACCTGGCCCTGGGTCTGGATGGATATGTTTGTGCTGGCACTGCTGATAGCATTCCCTCAACTTACACTCTGGCTACCAGGCCTGATACGCTAAGGCATGATCATGACGAGCTTGAAAGTAAAGCAAGCATGAAAAGTGGTTGGCCTATCCTGTGTGCATTCATTTTATGGGATATACCAACGCTCCACAGCAACTAACGCCGCGCATTTTCTGGACAAACTGATGGAGCGGATGTCCTTCCCATTAAAAGCAATTCAGGTTGATGGTGGCTCTGAGTTCGAGGCAATCTTTGAAGAGGAATGTAAGAGGAGAGGCATAAGACTGTTTGTACTGCCGCCACGCTTCCCCAAGCTCAATGGGGGAGTGGAAAGAAGCCACCGTGAGGGAAATGTTGGCCAAGCTGAGAAGCTTGGTGGTGATATGATCCCCTATCGATTTGTCTAAATTATATTCTCACCGCTTGTGCCCGCTGTTCGCCTGACACCGGTTTTGCTACTCACTTCGCAAAGCCAGAGAAGTAAGACGATTGAACTGAACAATCGGGCGAATTGTTCAATTGGGGAATTTAGGGTAGCAAAATCAGCACTCAAACCACTTGACAAAAGCCTGATAATCCTTTACACTTATAGCTAATTAAACAGAGTAAAGGCTGGGAACGAGACTAGTATGCTTCCAGCGGAGTTCAGAGAGCCGGGTAAGGTGTGAGCCGGCACAAGCGCAGAAGCAGAATGGACTCGGGAGCTGCAAACCGAAAGAGAGTTCTTAAGTAGGTTTTGACGGAGAGGGTACCGTTATTAGAGCCCAGGGTATCGCTTTAAAGTACTAAAAGCCGTACCTGAATGAGATGATTGCATTGGCAATCAAGTAGGGTGGTACCGCGAAGTAAAATCTCTCGCCCCTAGGGGTGAGAGATTTTTTATTTGGAGTAAATAGATGGTTATCTTCAGACAAAGGTGGTGGCCCTGCGGGGCCAAATAACAAACCAAATACAAAAGGGTAAACCAAAGATATCTATAAAATCATTGTAAAAAGGAGTCTCTAAAAATGAAGGGAATTATTGATTTTCATACTCACTTAGTTCCGGCTAGAGAATTAAACCCTCACATGCCACCGCTGAGCTATTCAAGAGTCAGGGAATAAAGTACGCAGTAGTACTAGCCGAAGAAGCTCCGGCTACCAGTTATAATGTTTCCAACGAGGAGGTTTTCGAGTACTGCAGAGGCGACGAAATATTTATCCCCTTTGCCAGCGTAAATCCGAATTCCTATTCTGAGCCGGTAGTAAGACTGACCTCGTATGTCAAGGAACACGGAGCCAAGGGACTCAAACTGCTGCCGTCTTATCAGTTCTACTACCTGAACGAGGCAAGACTCTATCCACTTTATGCCCGGGCACAGGAACTAAAGATTCCGGTTATGATTCATATTGGTTCCTCAATGTTCAGAGGAACAAGGCTCAGATACTGTGACCCGATATATCTTGATGATGTAGCCATTGATTTTCCCGACCTAAAAATCATTATGGCCCACAGTGGACGGGGATTCTGGTATGAGCAATGCTTTTTCCTCTCCCGTTTTCATAAGAATGTCTACATGGAGCTATCTGGGCTGCCGCCCAAGAACCTGCTCAATTACTTCCCTGAGCTGGATAAGAACGGGGAAAAGGTTATATTTGGCTCAGACTGGCCAGCTATACCCTGCAGTGTTAGTGACAACGTCGAAAAGATAAAATCCTTGCCTTTAAGCGATAAAACTATTGAGGGAATTCTCTACAAGAATGCGGAAAAGGTGCTTTTCGGATAGTTTTACGAATTCCAAGGATATTTAAGAAATTTTCTACAATTGTATTATACTAAAGTCATAAGCAATCCATCCCCCTGACCCCCTTCCCTTATTAAGGGAAGGGGGAGAATAGAAAGAGAGGGGCCTTGCCCCTCTCTAAAACCTCTTCCTTAAAAAGAGAAGGGGTGAGTAAAGGAGAGTCTAAGAGAGGCGAAGCCTCTCTAAAAAAGCTTTCCCCCTCTCCTTGAGAAGGAGAGGGGGATTAAGGAGGTGAGGTGAAAAGATGACAAAGAAAGATATAAATATTTTATATAGCAGTGGTTTCGGAATACTAATAATACTAATTATCCTTTATTTATTTAAGCTTATTGATATTGCGCAAGCAATACAGATAATATTAACCTTTGCCCTTGTGAGTGTTACCACTGTTTATGTTAGGAGGACTGCCGAGATTGCTAAGGCAACCAACAAGCAAGCTGAAGCTACGAAGCAACAAGCAGACGCCAGCATAAGAATGGCTGAGGAGATGAGAGAACAAAGGATAATGGCTTCAAGACCAGTGATAATTCAGAAGCAGGTGGTAGAGACCGAAACGAAATTGCGTACTGCTGGCTCCCGAGACTGGTTTTCCTACTTTGAGGTCTACAATGCGGGTAATGGTCCTGCCACAGAATTGGAGGTTTCTTTATTGGATAAGGACAAAAACCAGCTTGCTTCACATAGGACAACCTTTCTTAGACCTGGGGATTCGCCGATATGTTGGCCAGATCCCTTCGATACCGAGTTTTCCTTTGATTTGGCAAGCCGCGACGAGTCGGCGTACTACTTCGTTTCCGAATACCAGGGCACATTTTCTGCTGGACCACCGGTGAAATGGTATCAAACCTGGTTACCATTTAAGACTATTAAGACAAGTCAGGAGGGGAAGATATTCGTGCAGCCAGGCCAATTAGAATTCAAGGAAGTTACTGAAAAGGATCGTATTGATGCTTTCGGTAGTAGGAGTAAGCCAAAATGATTAAGGAAGCTATTGCCTCAATAGTATCTGGACATTCCTTGACTACGGAGGAAGCTGCACTGGTTATGGAAGAGATAATGGAAGGCAAGGCTACCCCGGCGCAACTTGGCGCCTTTATGACTGCTCTGAGAATTAAAGGTGAGACGGCGGATGAAATCGCCGGGCTAGCCAGTGTAATGCGCGCTAAGGCCATACGGGTGATAACTGCCGACCCGGTTATTGATATCGTCGGCACCGGCGGCGACAACTCCAATACCTTCAATATTTCGACGGCAGCAGCCTTCGTGGTCGCCAGTGCCGGGCTTAAGGTAGCCAAACATGGTAACCGCGCCATGAGCAGCCAGTGTGGTAGCGCCGATGTATTAGAAGCCTTAGGCATCAAGATAGACCTCAATGCCGAACAGGTGCAGAGATGCATAAGGGAAGTGGGGATAGGTTTCATGTTCTCTCCATTATTCCACCCGGCCATGAAATATGCGTCTGCTCCCAGACGCGAGATTGGAATCCGCACCGTGTTTAACATTCTCGGTCCACTCACTAACCCCGCCCGCGCTGAATATCAGGTTACTGGCGCTCCCAGTGAGGAATTAGGGATTAAGATGGCCTCCGCACTTCACCGTCTGGGCATCAAACACTCTCTGGTAGTACACGGCTTGAATGGAATGGATGAAATCTCAATCACGGATGCCTCTATAATATGGGAGGTTAAAAAAGGCGAAGAGATTGCCCCACCCTATTATGTATCCCCTGAGGATTTTGGGCTCAAAAGAGCGTCAGTGAACACAATCAGAGGGGGGACAGTGGCTGAGAATGCAAAAATACTACATTCCGTGCTGACGGGCGAAAAAGGACCAAGGCGAGATGTGGTGTTGATTAATGCTGCAGCAGCTCTAGTTGCCGGAGAAAAGGCACAATCGCTTCAACAGGGAATAAAATTAGCCCGAGAGTCAATAGATAGCGGTAAAGCTGTTGACAAACTAGAACAGCTAATCAGGTTCAGCCAGAGCATAACCTAAAGAGGGCTAAATGATTTTAGACCAAATAGTAGCTGATAATCTACGGGAACTTGAAGCTAGAAAACATGGCTTCCCGCTAGAAGAGCTGAAGCGGATAGCCTCAGAGCAATCTCCACCCCTTGACTTTGCTTCGGCTTTACGTAGCAACCATATTCAGCTTATCGCTGAGGTTAAAAAAGCTTCACCGTCCCGGGGTGTTATTCGCCCTGATTTCAACCCGGTAGAAATAGCCCAAACCTACGCCAGTAACGGCGCTTCCGCCATATCAGTATTAACTGAGGGCAGATACTTCCAGGGTAGCCTCAACCACCTGAGAGAAATTAGAAACGCGCTGGGGAGTAAGAGGCTGCCTTTACTTAGAAAGGACTTCATTTATGACCCCTACCAGGTCTACGAATCCCGGGCTTACGGCGCTGATAGCTTGCTCCTCATCGTAGCTATCTTGAAGCCCGAAAAGCTGAAGGAGCTTCTACAGTTGAGTCAGCAGCTGGGCATGAGCTGTCTGGTAGAGGTGCATAATGAAGCTGAGCTTCAAATTGCTCTGCGTAGCGGAGCTGAGATTATCGGCATCAATAACCGTGACTTGACCACTTTTACTGTAGACCTTAGCACTACTGAACGTCTACGACCGCTCATCCCGCCAGATAGAATAGTGGTCAGCGAAAGTGGTATAAAAGACCGTAGCGATATGGAAAAAATGAGGGAGTGGGGTGTTGACGCCGTTCTTATTGGTGAGTCGCTAGTGTCTGCACCCAACATTGCAGCTAAGATGAAGGAGCTACTTTGACCAGGGTCAAGATTTGCGGATTATCTGAGATAGAGCATGCTCTGGTGGCTACCCAAGCGGGGGCTGATTACCTGGGCCTGGTTTTCGCCGCCAGCCAGCGTCAGGTCTCTCTCGAAAAAGCATTGCAAATAGTTGAGGCAGTTAGCTGTCTAAGACCCCGCCCGGCGGTGGTCGGTGTTTTTGTAAATTCACCGGCTCAGGAAGTCAATCATATTGCCGACTACTGCCGACTGGACCAGGTGCAGCTCAGTGGTGATGAAACCTGGGACTACTGCCGGCAGATTGAGCGACCAATCATCAAAGCCATCCGTGTATCAGCCGATAAGCCAGCCAGCGAGGTTCTGGCTGACATGGAGACGGGACACCGGTTGTTGCCAAGACAAGAGCTTGTCTGCCTGCTCGACTCACAGGTCAGGAATGCCTACGGGGGGACGGGGCAAGCATTTAACTGGCAACTAGCCAGTGAGGTATCGGCAAGGTTCCCGGTGATTATTGCTGGCGGGCTTACCCCAGCCAATGTTGGTCAACTGGTTAAGCAGGTTCAGCCGTGGGGGGTTGACGTTTCCACTGGTGTCGAGACCAATGGGCGCAAAGATGCGGCAAAAATCAGAGCCTTCATCGAGGCGGTGAGGAGAGCAGAAGTAGAGGTCAATAAATCTTAAATCCTTAGAACGAACAAAAGGAGGTGGCCATTGCTACCTGATAGTAGAGGATACTTTGGAGATTATGGAGGGCGGTTCGTCCCGGAGACCCTGGTGCCCGCCCTGGATGAGCTGGCAGCAGCCTATACGGAGGCAAAGGCTGACGCTGCCTTCCAGGCTGAGCTTGACTCGCTATCCCGCGACTATTCGGGGAGACCGACGCCGCTCTATCTGGCGGAAGGCTTAAGCAGGCACTGCGGTGGTGCCCAGGTTTTCCTTAAAAGGGAAGATTTAGCCCATACTGGCGCCCATAAGATTAACAATGCCCTAGGGCAGGGTCTTCTTGCCCGGAGAATGGGAAAAAGACGAATCATCGCCGAGACTGGTGCCGGGCAGCACGGGGTGGCTGCCGCCGCGGTATGCGCCGTGCTGGGGCTGGAGTGCATTATCTATATGGGTGAGGAGGATATACGCCGTCAGTCTCTTAATGTCTTCCGCATGAAGCTAATGGGAGCCGAGGTAAGGGCGGTTTCTGGAGGCAGCCGAACGCTAAAGGATGCCATTAACGAGGCGATAAGAGACTGGGTAACCAATCCCGGAGATAGCTACTACCTGCTGGGCTCGGTAGTTGGTCCCCACCCCTATCCCACCATGGTGCGCGACTTCCAGTCGGTAATCGGCAGGGAAACACGAGAGCAAATCCTGACGAAATGTCACCGCCTGCCCGATTATATCATCGCCTGTGTTGGCGGCGGCAGCAATGCCATGGGTATTTTTTATCCCTTTCTGAGTGACAAGGATGTCAGGCTTATTGGCGTGGAGGCAGGCGGGAGAGGGCTTGAAAGCGGAGAGCATGCCGCTTCACTGGTTGCGGGCAGAGTCGGCGTGCTCCATGGGGCAAAGTCCTATGTTCTACAGGACAGTCAGGGGCAGATTAAAGAAACATACAGCATATCTGCTGGACTGGATTACCCCGGTGTCGGGCCTGAGCATAGCTACCTCAAGGATACCGGGCGTGCCTCTTATGTTGCCGCAAGTGATAAAGAGGCACTTGATGGTTTTCAACTCTTATGCCGTACTGAGGGCATTATCCCTGCCCTTGAGCCAGCTCACGCTATATCCTATGCTGCTAAAATAGCTGGCTCACTAAATAAGGAGCAAATCATCGTAGTCAACCTGTCCGGACGCGGCGATAAGGACATGGACACCGTAGTTGCCGCACTGGAGGTGAAGCCTTGAGCCGCATCGCTTCTATCTTTAACCGACCAGGTCACATAGCTCTCATACCTTACATTACGGTAGGTTATCCTACTATTGAAGCTACCTTAAAAGTGGTCCCCCTTCTCGCCAGCAGTGGGTGCGATATTGTGGAGTTGGGGATACCTTTCTCCGACCCCCTCGCCGATGGTGCCACGATACAAAAGGCAAGCTTTCAGGCTTTACAGAATGGGGTAACTCCCAAGCTTTGCCTTGAGATAGCCAGGCAGTTGACTGAGACGGTTGATATACCGCTGGTGTTTATGACCTATTTTAATCCGGTCTTTCATTATGGTCTCGAGGAATTCGGCGATGCCTGTGCCAGCTCCGGGGTCAGCGGCTTAATCATCCCGGACTTACCCCCGGAGGAAGGTTCAGAACTGGAGGCTATCACCCGGAAGCAAAATCTGGACCTCATTTACCTCCTGGCACCGACCAGTACCGAAGAGCGTATCAGACTTGTCGCTCAAAAATCCCGGGGGTTCATATACCTGGTTTCGGTAACCGGCGTTACCGGGGTTAGGAAGAGTCTACCCTCAGATTTGGAAGCATTTGTTGCCAGGGTGAGGAAGGTAGCCACCCAGCCACTGTGTGTTGGTTTCGGAATATCCACCCCAGAGCAGGCAAGGCGGGTCGCCCAGATAGCCGACGGGGTTATTGTTGGCAGCCGCTTAATTCAGCTTATGGAGATGGAAAACGGCTTTATTTCGCTGGCTAGGTTCGTAAGAGGTCTAAGGAACTCTATCGATAAGTTGCTCGAGTCAGAGAGAGCACATTTAGGATAAACAAAGCTTAAGTTGTTACCTCCCTGCACATCATAGTGGAGTGCACAATGCCCGCCTATACCGTATCCCTTGGCTCGGCCTTAGCGTCCAACATGTCTATCCAGCCACCTTATATAGGTAACAAAAGTCCATTTTGTTTAACAAAGATAAGACGGTTGAGATCAATAGCTGAAGTGGCTGTTCGTTTCGTGAGAAAAGGTCTTCCCCCTTCACACTGCCGAAAACAGCGGGCTATTTAGCTCCTTGGCAAATCCGCTGAACAGCCTGCTGACCCCTTTTCTTTTCTTAGGTTCTTTTGTCTCGTCGGTCATCTATTCTCCCCTCAGCTACGATACTTGGCAAAAATCTGCCGTATATTGGGGTGTAAGGTATTGCCAACCTTTTCTATGGTTTCACACCTGATTCGGTTGAGTTCCTTCTGCTTTTCCTCAAATTCAGCCCGGGAATAAAGCCTTTCTGGGTGCACCAGAATATCATCTACCAACCTTATTGCTGCTGGCACCTTAAAGCCGGTAGGAGAGTCCACCCAATCTTCAAGTCCTCCCCTAAATAGGGAGTCCAATATACCCAAGGTATGCCCCACAGTTATATCCTTATAATGTATATCTTCACCTACCCCGCCGGTATTCATTAAATAGTAATTTATATGAGGCAGACCTTTCAATATTTCGTAAAATATATTGGCATGCTCGGCTCTATTACCAGCCACAAATGGGTCATAGAAAAACTCAGTTCTAATCTTCCCAGCCTGGGTTGGGTCACCGGCTGAAGATTCCATTGCTTGCCCTAAGACCATGAAGGCCACTGCCTGCTCCAAAGTTAATTTGGCTATTGCCGGGATTAATGGTCCCCGGGTGATAAGAATAAAGTTATCAATCCTATCAACATCAATATAAGGACTGGTGTGCATAAAATCCCTTCTTAAAACTACTGCCCTTCCGTTTGATGTTCTTTCAAAGTTATCAAAGTCGAAATCCCCCTCATCGGTTACATAAACATTTTCACATACTGTGTCCCGTTTCAGTAAGCCATAGTATATTTCAACTTGCTCTCCGGGATTTACCCCTTCTGTTTTGACAAATACCCCCCCGGCTTCAAAGCCGTGAAAGGAGCCATCAGTCATAAGGGTTCCGCCATCATCTTGAATGAGCCAGGACTTTTCCTTCCCTTTTCTAGCTAGAATGCGGCAGGTTGTGGTTGTCTTCCCATTGGCACTCAAAGCAGTAAGCAGTGTTCTAACTGCATGGTAATCCCCGTGAGCTGACTGAAGATAGTCCTCCCGGCAACCGGCGTGGAGAAAAATCCCACCCCTTCTGGTTTTAACCACCCAATCTTCTGCGGCGAAAACTCCCTTTTTGTATTCGCCAATGTAGTTGCTATTCCTTACTATCTTAATAACCCTCCCGTCCTCCAGTATAGCCAACCTTATAGTAATATCCTTCTGGGGAAGCGGTTTGGCTTTATTACTCTCCCAAGCCTCGTCGCCAAAAAATAAAATCTGATATGCCGGTTTGTCTACCTTTCTTTTTACCGGAATAAATAAGTTCTTGCCACCATAGGCGATATGAGCAAACCTTTCCGGAATGATTAGTCTAACCACTGTCCCGCTACTTTCATTGCCCACAATTCTATCAATGGAAATTAACCTTTCCTGAGCTAAAGCCTTCTCACATTGTGCTAATAGTTCTAGCTCCTTTTTACCAAAGGGGTCATCAACACTATTCTTGGTAAACATCTGTGACCTAGAGGTAGGCTCGCTTTCAGCAACAAAGTTATCATAAATTGTTTTCTTAATCCCAGGTTCGTTCTCAACGAGGGCTCTTAACTCCTCATCCGATGGGTTATTCAACAACCTATTCTCTTCTCTTGCTTTTTCCCTGATTCTGTCAGCAGTTATGGCAAATATTGCCAGGTCTAATTTTGAACTCATCAAAACCCTCCAGCAAATTACATAAAGTGGAGATAGGGGGATTCGAACCCCCGACCTCTGCGATGCGAGCGCAGCGCTCTCCCAACTGAGCTATATCCCCAAATTACAGTCAAATTATAACATATAGGGGATTATTTATTAAACGTTTACCCTGAGTGGAGTGTTAGCTCTTCCAAGCCTCCCCTTAAAAAATTTCATACAATAGGTCTCTTATTAGCGGTAGGGGGTGAGGTTGGTAGTATACTTCCTTTTGTCTCGGATAAAAGGACATACCTGAAGCACACACAGAGCCTTGGTAAGCCTCTGAAACGTAAAAAATTGCCTTCTAGTCAAGTTAAACTATCTTGGTAACCCACCCAAACCGCCTTCTTAAAAACTTCTCAGATTCGATAACGAAGAAGCTTGAAGGTGCGATCAAAATTAGGGGTATCCACCATATTGCTGGAAATGGTTCCGTCCTAAACGGGCTGGTGCCGAACAAAGGTAACGAATAGACGAGTATAAGCTGCAACCCTATTGTTATTGTAGCGCCTAGAAGCAGTATCTTGTTGGAAAATGGATTCAATGTAAACGCCGATCCCATTATCGACCTACCGGTAAAGAGGTAAGCGACCTGCACCAAGATAATCGTAGTAAAGGCTATCGTTTGCGCCTGAGTCAGGTATTCTTCTGAGCTACCCATCGCCTTGTAGAAGAAAAGGAACATTGCAAATATCGCTATCACCTGTACTACTCCTACTAATCCCGCCCTCTGGAGAAAGAAGGGGTTAAATAGCCGTTGCTTCGGGTCACGCGGGGGTCTTTCCAGTACCCCCTTCTCCACAGGCTCCCAAATGAGGGGTATCGCACAAGCTATGGCTATAATCAAATTTACCCACAGGATTTGCACTGGCTCTATGGGGAGTCGCACTGCAAAAACAGGTATAAAAGGCGATAGGAATACTGCCCCTGCCGTGGCTAGACCTTGCGCTACATTTGTCGGCATGATGTATAAGATAACCTTCCAAATGTTGGTGAAGACATGCCTGCCCTCTTCTACTGCTGCCACTATGCTAGCGAAGTTATCATCGGTTAAGAGCATATCGGCAGCTTCTTTACTTACCTCGGTTCCCGTTATCCCCATGGCTACGCCTATATCGGCTGCTCTTAGCGCTGGGGCATCATTTACGCCATCACCAGTCACAGCGACAATGTGCCCTCTCCTCTGTAACTGCTTTGTTATCCTGAATTTATGCTCGGGAGCAGCCCTAGCATATACCGATACCTTGTCCACCACTTCATACAGCTCATCATCGCTCATCCTTGATAGCTCTTCACCGGACAATGCCCTATCCTCACCCTCACCTATTCCTAACTGCTTGGCCACAGCTTTTGCTGTCTGCATATGGTCTCCGGTTACCATTACAGTCCTTATCCCCGCTGTCTTACACTTCTTGACCGCCTCTATTGCTTCTTCTCTGGGCGGGTCCATCATCCCTTGGAGTCCGAGGAAAACCAGTCCCTTAAGATCTTCCGGCTCGAGCGAGGTTTTCGTCCTATCTACATACTTATAAGCCATAGCTAGCACCCGCAGGGCATCCCCTGCCATCTCATCTGCTTTCCTCAGTATTAGTTCATCCCTTAAAGGCTGAAGCGCTCCATCTATTAACTGATTCTGACATAGCTTCAAAACCGTCTCTGGTGCACCTTTGACATAAATAATATTTTCCCCCTTGTCCTGATGCAGAGTAGCCATATACCGCTGCTCCGGCTCGAAAGGTATCTCATCTAACCTGGGCAAGTTTTCGGTAATGCCAGCTTTGGTTGCTGAAACAACCAAAGCCCCTTCAGTAGGGTCGCCTTTGATAGTATATCCATCTTCTTCTTTTACTAGGGTGGCATTGTTACATAGGTAACCTGCGGCTAGGGTTCTAGCCAGCTCGTTACTCACCTGTACCGCGCTATTGCCTTGAAAAATTACCCCTTTGGGCTCATAGCCAACCCCGCTCACCCGGTAATCCCTACCCCCACAGTACATCCTGACTACGGTCATCTCATTCTTGGTGAGGGTGCCTGTCTTATCTGAACATATAACTGTAGTGCAGCCCAGGGTTTCTGTTGCCGGTAATCTCCTGATAAGTACATGTCGACGTGCCATATACATAGCACCAATCGCAAAAGCAGTAACTATTGATCCTACCAGTCCCTCAGGTATCAGCGCCACAATCATGCTTGCCGAGGCAAGGAACATATAAGCTGGGGGATACCCCAATACATACCCTATGGCAAAAACAAGAACACCGAATGAGCTGATTGTGATGACCAAAAACTTGATGAAGTCGTCTATTTTCTTCATTACAGGTGGTGCGACCTTCCTGGTTTCTTCCATCATTCCAGCGATTTTGCCTATTTCTGTCTGCTTCCCTGTCCCTACTACCACTCCCAGTCCGCGACCCTGTGTGACGAAGGTGCCGCTAAAACACATGCAGCGTTGCTCAGCTGGGACCAGGTTTGGTCTTGGGATAGGGCTACCATCCTTGGCTACTGGCAATGATTCTCCGGTGAGCGTTGCTTCATCTACTCTCAGGTTCTTCGCGCCGAACAGGCGCAAGTCTGCTGGTACCCTGTCACCGCCTTCAAGTAGGACCACATCACCCGGGACCAATTCTCGCGTGGCTATAGTTTTCCTCTCGCCGTCTCGGAGCACATGGCATTCTGGCACCAGCATCTTTTTCAGGGCTTCTAAAGAGGCTTCGGCTTTACCCTCCTGAATGAAGCCAATTATCACACTAGCGAGAATGACGCCTATGATAACATACATGTCCATAAATTTACCCAGTAAAAAGGTAATGATGGCAGCAGCTATCAGGACATAATACAAAGCATTTTTGAACTGTAGAAGAAATCGGACGAAAGGGCTTCTCTTCTTAGCCTTGAGTTCATTATAGCCATATCTCTCCAGCCTGGCTTTTGCCTCGCTGGAGGTAAGTCCAGCATTATCCGCCGCTAGGAGTTCAAAGGTCTGTTCTACTGACAACTGATACCATCTAGTCCAGTTCGACAACATATATCAACTCTCCTGCTAATCCTCTGAGATAAGAAACTAACCTCGGCTTTTGCTCAAGCCAATATAATCTCTTACCCTGACGCAAGGTGTAACCAGGATAGTCTTCAGTCTCTCACTAATTGTCAGCCAACTAAGCAAATAGGCTTAGCTATTTACATCTGCCTTGAGCAACGAGGCAAGCGATTGCAGCTAGAAACAAAATTCCGCCTAGTATCAACCAGACTGGCGCGGTAAATCCGGCAGTAACTGGTGAGATTACCTCTGCACCAGTAAGAACACCCGTAATCGTACACAGCACAGCTAAAATAACGAGAATGCGAGTCACTGCTCCCATAATATAATACAAGCTCCTTATGTTTTTCGGTCAAGCCGCCGCCTCCACAGGTTGGTGCATGTCAAAAAGCTGACATTTCCCTGGGATTATCCCTCACAGCAACCAGCCTTGGCTTTATAATAATTCATGTTTCAGAGCCTGTCAACGTGTAAAAACCAGTGTGTCGTCGGCTCTGAGCAAGTCATCGCTTGGCTACCGCCATTTTACATTCCGTCATTTAGATAGGGGGGAGGTTGGTAGTATCCTTCCTTGCCAGTCATCGGTATTGTTGCTATACTAAATCTGTTAAATGCTATGAATTTTGAGACTATTATCGGGTTAGAAGTTCATGCTCAGCTACTGACCAAGAGCAAGATGTTTTGTTGGTGCAGTGCTGATTATGCTAATGCTCCGCCTAACACCCATGTTTGCCAGGTATGCCTTGGGATGCCCGGAGTTCTACCTACCATTAATAAGCAAGCAGTGGAGTATACCATAATGACTGCCTTGGCACTAAACTGCACTATCTCGGAACAGACTAAGTTTGACCGTAAGAACTACCCCTATCCCGACCTGATGAAGGGTTATCAGATTTCTCAGTATGATGCTCCCATCGCTCATCATGGCTGGCTTACTATTGAAGTTGACGGTGCAAAGAAGAAGGTGGGCATAACCCGCGTCCACCTTGAAGAGGATGTAGCCAAGCTACTACATCGTACCTCCTCAGATGGAGAGTCCTATAGCTTGGTGGATGTTAATCGCTCTGGTGTACCGCTTATGGAAATCGTCGGTGAGCCTGACCTGCGCTCCCCAGAAGAAGCCAGGCAATACTTGGTGAAGTTGCGCAGTATACTTCAGTATCTTGGTGTATCTACAGGAAACATGGAGGAGGGGAGCTTCAGGTGTGATGCCAATATAAGCATTCGTCCCGAGAATACCCGAGATTTTATGGCTAAGGTTGAGGTCAAGAACATGAATAGCTTTAAGGCAGTCTACCGGGCTCTGGAGTATGAAGCCAACCGGCAGAGGAAGGTGGTAGCTGAGGGTAAGAAGCTCACTCAAGAAACAAGGGGCTGGGTGGAGGAGAAGGGCAAAACAGTTTCACAACGCAGCAAGGAGTATGCCCATGACTACCGATACTTCCCTGAGCCAGACCTGCCCCCATTGGTGTTGAGCCGGGAGTGGGTGGAGGAAATAAGGTCAAAGCTACCCGAGCTACCTGAAGCCAAACGTGACCGGTTTGTCGCTGAGTATGAACTGCCCGTGTATGATGCAAACCTGCTTACCAGCTCTAAGGCAATGGCTGATTACTTTGAATACTGTCTGAAGACCGAAGAGTATAGAAAACTGCCTCAGGGTAAAGGGGCTAAGGAGATAAGCAACTGGCTTCTGGGCGAAGTCAGCCGCATAATAAATGCTACCAATACTGACGTAAATGAATTCAGGAAGAGGGTTAACCCTCAGCATCTTTGTGTGCTAATATCATGTGCCCATAGTGCCGTTATTAACACTGCCACTGCCAAATCCGTGTTTGAGGAAATGTTCCAGACGGGGAAGGAGCCTACTGATATTATTCAGCAGCGAGGACTTGGCCAGATTAGCGATTCTGGGGCAATTGAGACAGAAGTCATGGCGGTAGTAAAGAGTAATGAGCAAGCGGTGGCAGATTACCGGGCAGGGAAGGAGCAGGCTCTCAAGTTTCTTGTTGGGCAGGTAATGAGAGCTACCAAAGGGCGTGCTAACCCAAAGTTGGTGAATGAATTACTAAAGAAAAAGCTTGAGGAAGGGTAAAATGCAAATTTACTTGTATGTGGCTCAGATTGTGTTGTCCATAGCCTTGATATTAGTTACTCTGTTTCAGGTTAGGGGTGGGGGGCTTGGTGGTATCTTTGGTCAACCTGATACTGTTTATCATACTAGGCGAGGCGTGGAAAAAACACTGTTTCAAC
>Ga0315289_10006259_pt1 | contig 17508 bp, 33 predicted proteins | sample YL17G11_40_MG_FD_203452 | JGI IMG/M metagenome (GOLD analysis project Ga0315289, IMG submission 203452) | Sediment microbial communities from Yellowstone Lake, YNP, Wyoming, USA - YL17G11_40 | ecosystem: Environmental > Aquatic > Freshwater > Lake > Sediment | place: USA: Wyoming | collected... | reverse complement strand
ATTTCAACCATTTTTAACAACAAAATAATTTGATATGAAAAAACAAATTAAATTAACTAAAGAAGAAAAACTACAACTTGAGCAAGCTTTAATGATGTATTTTTCAAAAATTAATAAAACAAAAAATCCTATTTTAACTCTTTCGCAGCAAGTAGCTTTGTGTATGAGTTTTTTAGAAGCAAATTTGGAAAATGTTAGTAAAAAACTCAACACACCACCCCATGAAAAGCATAAATGAAATAATAAAAACAATTTTTGTAATTATATCTGTTTTCTTTGGAATACTGTATATAGTTATATTACAAGGCTTGTTATCTATTTTGAAAGGTTTATTTGGTATCGTTTGCAAACTTAAGAGACATGGAAACAGACGTTAAAACAGCAAATTGTAAACTCCGATGCAGAGAGGAGTCTTTCACTTTTTTTTGCACAAATTGCGGCACTCGTCAAACTGCTTTCAACTTCACCATGGGCGACAATGCGCTTGTAACGATAGAGGTACAATGTGTATTTTGCAACCATGAATTTATAAATTGTTTTTTAGGTAAAAATTTCAAAAGGCAAATAAGATATGAGCGAAAAAGATAAGGATATCACCATCAGTTTTTTCAAAGATGTGAAAACAATAAAGCCGGAAGTGGAATTACTCTCCTCAATTTTCACTTTTATAAAGGATGGAAAATTTACCCCTCAAATTACGAAGCTCCGGTCAGCTACAAACACAGAGCAATATGCTAATATTAAAAAAACATTACCGGCGGTAACATTTTCCGGTTTATTTAAAGAGCGGAGAGAGTCAGCGCTCCTAAAATACCGGAACATTATTTGTTTGGACATTGACAAGCTGCCCAAAGATAAACTACACTCGCTCAGGCAAACAATCAAAGCGGACCCGTATGTTTATTCATATTTTATTTCTCCCGGGGGTCAAGGGCTTAAGATACTTGTTAAGGTGAGCTCCGATGAGAAAAAGCATAAGGACGTTTTTTGTACCTTAGAAAACTATTTCAAAGAACGCTATGGCGTTGATATAGATAAGTCAGGTAAAGACGTTTGCCGTCTCTGCTTTATCAGTTCAGACCCGGAAATTTATGTTAATGAAAAAGCGGCACCGTTTGATTATTTGAGATATTCCATAGAACATTTAGTAAAGTTCACTGAAAAAATAGAAAACTATTTTGAGGGCAATCGGAACAACTTTATTTTTTTACTCGCAAACAACTGCAATCGTGCCGGTGTACCGAAAGACGATACATTCTATTATATAACATCAAATTACGACATGCCGGAGGTTGAAGTCAAAACTGCCGTAAAGAGTGCCTATCAAAATGTCGCTCAGTTTGGCACGCAAAATTTGTTTTCATTAAGAACGCTCAAAGATAAAAGCGACGAGAAAGCGAAGCCGAAAAAAAACGACGGCGAATTTTGGTTTACCATTGAAATACAGGGCGTCAAAAAAACATTACTGCATTACGGTCGGATGCTTGAATTTCTTTGCAAGCATGGTTTTTATAGGCTTAAGAATGACGAGACTTATCAGTTCATCTATATAAAAGATAATATCGTAAAGGCAGCTCAGGAATTATTCATCAAAGATTTTATTATACAATGGCTTGAGATACAAAAAGAATACGACGCACTGGAAATGATACGGAGAGGTAGTAAAAATTATTTCGCAAAACACATACTTGAGCAACTTCCTTATAAAGAAATAACTTTCAAAAGAGATACAAAAGACACGTGTTATTTGTATTTCAAAGGGTGTTATGTGGAGATAACCGGCAAAGAGGTTAAAGAAAAATCCTATAAAAACATGGATAATTTTATTTGGGACACACAAATAATAGACAGGGAATTTAAGTTTACTGATGACACACAAACATCTGATTTCTCAAAGTTTTTAGTTTGTATCGCTGCAAAAGATAAGAGTAAAATGGCAAGTATAAGCACTGCTATCGGATATTTGTTGCACGACCACAAAGACGCTTCAATAACGAAAGCAGTCGTCGCCGTTGACTCGGAAGTACAGACAGAGGGAGAGCCAAATGGGCGGACAGGTAAATCCTTACTCGGGAAGTGCTTAGGATATGTACGGAAAACCGCTCCAGTTGACGGTCAAAATTTCAGCTTTAACAAGCCTTTTCCTTTTCAGACGGTCAACTTGGACACTCAGATTATAAATTTTCACGATTGCGATAAAAAGTTTGAATTTGTAAAATTATTTTCACTAATAACGGAAGATTTTTTCATAGAGAAGAAAAGACAGGACGCATTTCATATCCCATTTGATAAATCCCCCAAAATATACATAGATACTAACTATGTGTTGAAGGGGACAGGAGCGAGTTATGAAGCCCGACAGTTTATAATTGAGTTCTCCAACTTTTTCACACCGGAGAATACAGTCGCTAAATATTTTAACAGATTATTCTTTTACGAATGGGATGCTGAGCAATGGAATCTATTTTATTCATGTATGGTACAGTGCATAAAAAATTATCTTAGCGTCGGGCTCCGAGATTTTCCTAAAGGAAATTATGAGTATCGGCAATTAGTGGATATGTGTAAAGAGGATTTCGTAATTTTCATGGAAGATGTGAAAATAGGAGAAAGGCACGATAAAAAAGAGATATTTGATAAATTCAGAGGTCAATACCCGGACTTTTTAAATCTGCGAATGAACACATTTACCCGCTGGATAAAAATGTGGGCTAAATACAAAAACATAGGCTTTAATCTTCATAAAAACGGTGAAAGAGATAAGAGCGGAGATAACGAATATATAACCTTAAAAACATTTGAAAAAGCAAAAGTATGAACGTTTTAATAGCATGTGAAGAGTCCCAAACGGTATGTAAGGCTTTCAGAGACTTAGGGATTGAGGCTTATTCTAATGATATACAAGATTGTTCGGGGGCTCATCCGGAATGGCATCTAAAAATGGATGTTTTTAACGCTATTAAATTGAAAAAATGGGATTTAATGATAGCACACCCTCCATGTACCTATTTAACGTATGCAGGTATGAAAAATTGGTATGATGACGGCCGAGCTGAAAAAAGGATAACAGCAGCAATGTTTTTTATGGATTTATACAATAGCAATATTTTATATGTATGTGTGGAAAATCCAAGAGGTATTATGTCTAAAATATTCAGAAATCCTGACCAGGAAATACATCCTTATTATTTTGGAGATAAAGAAATGAAGCGGACTTGCTTATGGCTTAAAAATTTACCGAAACTTAATTATCAAATTCAAAATGATTTATTTTCGTTAAAAACAGCAACCACACACCCGCTGCCGAGCTTTGTTCATATCAGAAAAAAAACAGGAAAATTAAAAAAAAGATATTTTGTTGACGGTTTTACAAATGAAGGTATAAGAACGAGTAAAGAAAAATCAAAAACTTTTCCATCCATAGCACGAGCAATGGCTGAACAATGGGGGAATTTTTTATTAAATCAATAAAAATAATAAACACATGAAAAAGACAATAAAACAAGATTCATTAAACGGCTATATTGATTTATTAGAGCAAGATGAGTCTATATATGTAGCAAGCGAAAACATTATAGTTCGCCAATGGAGAGTTAAATATATATGTGTGCAGGCTTTTTCAAATGAATTTATAATTGAAGAAAAAGAAGGTAGATGTTTTATATTTAATGAAAAGCTTTTCAATAAAGGAATTATAACACTTTATCCTTTACAATTTGCAAAGAGATATAGAGAAATCAGCAGGGGACTTAGAGCAAGAGCATTGGAGAATATTATCAACGGTTAAAAACTCCCTTTTCTTATCATAAAACCTATATTGTGCGTGTTTTCTAAAACATTGTACCGATAATATAGAAACTTGTTTTTCTTACCTATTCCCGCAGTAATAGAGACGTTTTTTTGTCCGAGTTCAGCTCCTAACCCCATATAAAACTTTTCAGGTGTTTGTAGGACTTCTTTTGTAATTACAATGCTATCAATTATATATTGCGGTACCTTTAAAATATAGGTTAATCTTTTATCAAATAAAATGCCTGCTAATGAATCCGTATAGTTTATTGACAGATTACTGTCTGAATATTCTCCGGTATATACTCTAATACTGTCCAAACGTCCATAATACACACTATCTATTTGCTTTATAACCCTCACCTTTTGAGCTCTCCACTGAGTAATAGTAACGGACGGATGGATCAAACGGATGGTGTCCCTGGAATGAATTATAGAGGTTACTGTATCGTTTTTACGAGGTGAGCATTTGTAGCATAGCAGAAAGCCTATGATGAGTCCTATAATGAATAGTAATAGGTTAAACCGTTTGCTTTTTTCCATATAACGCCTTAAGTATCTTTATAAACCTATAAAAAATATCGTTGGAAGCATATCCGAGAAGTGCGCAAAAAGGCTTCGTGAATTTGAAACCATAGAGAAACAACTCATCGGCACACATCAAAACAACGGCTATCATAATCAGCGAAATGAGCATGTTTAGCCAATTTTGATTTAAGAAGTAACCTAAAGCCCAACGTTTGTTTTTTACCCACACTGAGGATACTTGACTCAATACATGAATTAAAAACCCTAAGAAGGCTATAACAACGTGAAAAAATGTTAAATGTATCATGGTGTTAATAAATTTTCGTTTACAAAATCTTCCTCGTTCTTTGTGATGTCTATATTACCTCCAAAACGGTGTTGTTTGTGGTCTCCTGAGCCTTCACCTACACGATAGTTAATGATACCGTAATATTCGTTTCCTTTCATAATATTAATATCAAAAGAAATAAGCTGAGTAAGCCCTGTGCATTTCGCTATTTCAATAGCGTGAATATCTTTTATTTTCGCTATGAGCGTCGGCGGATGTGTTTCAACTGTTTTTACACTTAATTTGTCGTCAAAAATCTGATAAGACTTTGCGTCAAATCGTTCTCCATCTCTCGTTTTAAAAGTTATTTTCATAGTCTGTTATTTTAAAGCAACGTGCATGTCTTGTACCGTAACATTTTGAATTGCTGTATTATTTTCAACCCAAATTTCTATGGTATCATTCGTAAGTAATCTTGAAATATAATGCAAAGATACATTTTTACTGTCGTCTGTCGACGCGACTAACCCTGTTGTCGCACCACAAGACTGACCGCTTGACGATACGACAGCCCCATTTTTTGCTAAATAAAAAGTGAGTTTTCGAATTGTTGGATAATAATCATTAACACATATAGAAACGTGCATTGTAACCGTAACAGCATTGCGACCAATATATTTTAATTGATTATTTGCAGGCATGGAAAAGTTTTTCATGCTACCGGCAGTGGTAGCCCCCGCTACTTTTACAGGTGTATTTGCAGCGGCTATTACCGTTGCGGTCGCATTATTTACCATGAGTAAAAATCCGTATTCAGGATATCCGCTTCCCTCGCCGGCTGCGGAATTTGTTATATTTGTACTAATACCTTGAGGTGTATAACAGTTAACGATTTCGCAAGTTGCTCCTGCTCCTGCATATATACTATCCCCTGTTGTCGCTGTAAATTTGCAAAATAAAGCCTTCCCGCCTGTCTTTAATCTTAAAGCGTGTTTGCCGGCAACGGAAGCGGAAGCAATACAAAATCTTACCATGCCTTCTATTAATGAATTATCATTAAACCCATTGGCGTCTGTTGAAATACAATTATCAAATAAAGAGGTTGCAGATATTACAGAAGCATTTTTACCAAAGCCTTCGGTACTATCACAATGAAATAAACTACCTGTTATTGTACCATTATCACCAAAAGAACCAAGTCCGGCAGCAGCTACATTACATCTGATTAAAGTACCGGCAAGTGTCGCTCTATCTCCGGGTGATGGAGTGCCACTTGCGAAAGAATACTGTCCGGCAGTACAATCTATAAGAATACCGTCTAAATTTCCAGGAGCTCCCACTTGAGCGCTCCCAAAAGAATTAGGACCGGCAGTGCAATGTCTGCAATATCCGCCATGAACATTACCAAAACTTATATCACCGGCAGTACAATCTATTGCTATACCTTGGAACGCTCCACCGGACGCAAAAGACCAATCGCCTGCAGTGCATCGGATTGCTGTACCGGTAAATAAAAAATTAGCCGTGTATCCCCAACAATTCGTAGTACCTTTACAATCAACGGATTTTCCGGCAAATAATACCTGTCCCCCATAGCTTATATTCTCAGCTGTACATTTTTCCAAAAACCCAGTACTCGTAACTCCTAATCCGCTACCACCTGTTACGGCACATCCAAAAGACCAAGCCCGTGCTGAACACCGGATTGCAGTTCCCGAAAATGTAGCGTCATTACCCCCAAAACTTGCGTCATTACCGACGCAATCTATTGCTATACCTGAGAATATTGTACCTAATGTACCGGCAAAAGAGTTTATCCCTGCCGTAACATTTTGAGCGTAACCGGAAAAACCAAAAAAAGCAAAGCGCTCGCCTAAAGTTGCATTAAAAATTTTGCCGCTGAAATCACCGGCAAAACTTAAATCACCCATTATTACATCATTAATAACCATACCTGACGACAAAACAGGAAAATCTGCAAAAGCCTGGTCGCCTGCCGTACAATATTGAATATATGAAGCGGAAGGTAAAGTGAAATTAACACTTTGAAAAAAAGCTTGAGAGTGGACGTCAATAAATTTTGCGTCCATCGATGTATTCGTAAGGTCAGTATGTATCGACCCTATGACACAATTTACTATAATCGTGTTTGTATTTTTTCCAACTGCCGTTAAATCTTTTACAGTCAACCCAACGGCGTTCAACCCTGCATAGGTTATATAATTACATGATATAATTATATCTCCGTTTATCCAAACCGGACGTTTTGCACTCCCGTATTGCAGCCAAACATTAGCCCATGCAGTACGTCCATCATATATTTGCCCTTCGTAAACACCGGAAATCACATCTATATAGTCAGTATCAAAAGTAACGTTTTCCGCATAAGTTCCAGGATATACAACGACTTGCACTCTGTTTGAGCCCGCTGGAGCTAAAGTTTTAGCCTTATTATATGCCGCTTGTATTGTGAGATATGGACGTCCCAAATCATTATTAGTTCCGGTTCCGTCATTACCGCCTTTTGATACAGCGATATAACTCGTTCCGAGTGGTACTTTTGTTAATGCTCCGCCAACCCCGCCGGTATAAAATTGTGAAACCTCATATAATCTGTCTCTAATTGTACTCATAATTTACATGTCGTCTGTCTTTTCGTAATACTGTATTTTTAAACTATGTGTTTTTCCTGCCGTTATACCTATAAATTTTATAGCTAACAAATTAGCTCTTTTTTTACATTCCCAAATTCCGTTATCCCCCAAAGGCATACCTTCGGCTGCTGTCGGCAAAGCGACACCGTCTTCACGAAATCTTACTACTCTTGGTAAACCGGCTTCCGTTGCATCCGCTTCGCAAACCATTATACAAGTCTCAGCTCTTGCCGGTATAGCTGCAAAACCGACAGCGGCTCCGGACCCTACTGCTAATTTTTCATAGCCTATACATAATTTTCCATTGACGAGGTCGTTTTGTAAAAAGACTTCATCCGCCGGTGGGTCTCTATGACACCGGTTATGTAACTGTAATGCTTTTCTATTTAGTATCATATTTAAGCCTTTGATATTTCAGGGTATTGCCCCAAGTTTTTACCTAAATTTATTCTATCTCTTAATTGTGCCGTAGTGAAACCGTATGAATATTGAAAATGAGGTCTATCGTGTTTTTCACCGAGCCAATCTCCGCCCCATGTGAAGCCTAATTTTTTACCGATTTTTCCTATTTCTGTCCAACGGTTTTGCGGATATCCTTCACCAAAGCCATAAGGTTCGGTTTCAACGACATCAAACGCTAATCCGAAATTGTGATAACTTTCTCCGGGTTTTGCCGCCAAGGGTCCTCCGGAGAGATATTTGTTATATAAATCAGATTGTTCATTTATAGATCTATAAGCAGATGTTACTCTTAGATTGTATCCTTTTTTTTCCGCTTCATTTAAAAATTGTGCGGCTTTAGCACGTATAGAAGGGTGTAGTGTTGCTATTCTTGCGTCTGAAATTAAATCCCATGTTTTATTTATGAGCATTTTACCGAATTTTGTAAACAGCAAAACAAGAATGATAATAACGATGAAAACCGCTATTACTATCAACCAAGTTTTGCGTCCCATTTGAAAATTGTTAAGAATTTTATTAACAAAATAGCGACGATAACAATAAGCAACATCATAATAAACATATATTTCATCGTCTCATTTGAGAGCGACATACTTACGGAAATTTCCGGAAGTTCACCGGTTGTTTCCATTTTTTTTACTACACTATCAAATATTGCCATGAAAATAAGTTTATATTACACCTTTAAAATATCCCATAGCCCTTGCCAATTCCTCGCCGTCCAAATCACCCCTGAACCACTCAAACAAATCATCGCCGGGATAGCGGTTATTAAATTCGTTATAAATTGCAAGTAGCTGAGCGTTAGTCTTGTTTTCTAAAGTATTCCATATAGCCTCCTCGTCGGTGCCCATTCCTTTCATCGCTCCGTATAAAGCGACAGCTGACGGAGTCGCTGACCAACCTGGGGGAATAACATAATCCATTGCACTCCATCCGCTTGCCGGAGCTTTGAGAGGTTTACGTCCTGCGCCTGCTTTAAGCCTGCCGATACGTTTGCCAACGAGATAAATAATGAGGATAATTACTATTACAAAAAATAGTATTATACCCCATTTAAACCCTTGAGTTTGGGTTATTTTAGTCGCTGCCATTGTTGCGGGTCCGGGCATAGTTAAACTTTTTTACGTTTTTTGAAAACACCGGTAGCCCATAGAATTACGAGTAAAAGAACAAAGGCAACAATTATAGTAATTAGCTTGTGTTCTTTTATCCAATTACCAAACCCTTTTGGTTGGTCGGTTAGTTCGTCTGTGGTTTTAACCCCTGCTTTTTCTGCTGTCATTTTTGTTTTTATTTTAGGATTTATAGGAATTTTTCCATTTGTCGGTGAATAGGGAGCAAAAGGGGTACCTACTCCGGGAATTGGAGTATATGTTTGTTCGGGGAATATGCTCTCTAATGCCATTATTAAGCCTTTTTCTTTTTCTTAAAGACACCTGTCGCAAATAATATAATGACTATAATGATAATGAAAACAGCTATAATCATTATAAGACTCATGGGGTTAGGCTGTACAGGTTTTTCTATACCGGATTCATCCGTAACTGTCGGAGAACCACCGATAGCACTCAGCGCACCTTTTAAAAAACCACCAACACCGCCGCCGGCTTCGGCAATTTTTTGACGATAAGACATTTTAGTTTCAATTCGCTTTTGTCTTGATTCTTGCCTTTGAGTGCGTGTAGCCTGTCGTCTTTCTTTTGCTTTTTTTCCGAAACCAAGAAACTCAGTTTCGCAATCATTATTATTGCAAAATTCAACTTCATCAACAAATACGTCTCTGTTGAGATTTACGTTTTCGTTGGCTTCTTGTAAGTTATTTAAAACTTTCATGGCTTTGTGATTATGGTTGTGTTCAAAATCATACTTCAATGCTCTTTTCAACTGATTTAACAGCCTGTCATAATGCTCAGGATTGTCAAAATTTAATACTTGCGAAAGTGCTTTTACGCTTTCTTTGAGGCTTTTATTCTTTTTTACGTAATCATAAAAAGCACTCTCGTCGGCGTACAACTCATCGGTTGTATTATGTTTTAAATGCCCAAGCTCATGGCAAAGAACGAAAAATCTTCTTTCCGGAGTGAGACTATTCCATATATTTGAATTTAGAAAAACTTCACCGGTATAGCGGTTTGCTCTCGCCGGACTTGTACTGTTTCTATCTTCAAAGTATATAGCTGTAATCCCATTCACTTAAATTTTCTTTTTTCTCTTTACAAAATAATTAACTATAAAAATGATAATGAGAAGCACTAATATTATTGCTATCATTATCGCATAAGTCTTGTCTATACCCAATATTTTACCGCTGTCTTTTACCGGTAAATTTTCAGTGTCTTTGATTCCTTTTTTAGAGCGAAAGAACGATGCAGCTTTTTTGAATATGCCTCCGAATTTTACCTCTCTTTCGGCTTCCGTTTCATCACCGGAAAAAGACAAAAATACCGGAGTTTTAGTTCCTATTTCATAGGCAGTGGCGCCTTCGTATCTTTCAAAAGTTTGTCCAAATAATTTGGTAAACTCTTTTAAAAACTGATCACCTTCAGCCTTATAAACTTCGGCTAAAGTTTCCGGAGAAACCTTAACATCGGTATAGCCGAACTTTTTAAGGAGTTCAGCTACACCGACCGGGTTTGTATTGATAATATCTTCTAATGGACAACGCATTACTTATATACGTCTGTATGTCATACCACCAGCTGCCGGAAGTTTTGTACTTACCGGTAAAGCTCTTGCGATAGGAACAGAAGTAAGTAATCTTTTGCCTGCAACTTGCAAAGGAGCTACTCCTTGGCGTATACATGTGGCTTTACCCAGACTTGCTTTTTGAGCAAGTGCATAAGACGTATTTAATATGGCACCGCCAAAGAAAGTGATAGTACATGTGCTGCTTCCAACTACTGGAAGCAATATTTGAAATTGGTCATCTATCGAAAATTCAAAAGGTACAGTTACTACCTTGTCTTTATAGGTGTTTTCATCTTGATAGGCTGCGAGAGCCAATTCGTAAGATTCCAAACTCTTATAAGGACTTTGAGGAGTAAAAGTGATATTTTGGTCTATCTGTGTAGCCACGGTTGAAGTGATCTTGAAACCGCCAAAGCGATTCGGGTTACGATGACAGAAAGCTAAAAATCTTTCTATCACTTGCGGTGAAGCTGAGCCTGTCAATCCTGCGTTACCGCCTGTATCGTTGAATGCACCTGTACGGATAATACCGTTCAGTTCATAGCCGGGAACATAGATGATACCGGGAGCTAATAAAGCATAACGAGTGGCAGCATTGGCGTTTACCAAAGTTACCGTGTAAATTCTGCCTTGATTAATTTCATTTGCAAACGAAGCGTTTATACCGCCGAAGTCAACCATTGCGTCGCCTCTGCCGGTATATCCTTCTAAAATAGCCAAATCTTGCGGATTACCTTCAAAATTAGATAATCTATTTTCCGCGATTGCTTGAATTTCTTCTGTTGTTAAATAGGGTCCCATTTTGTTGTTTTATTTAATGGTTAAAAAAATTGAGTTAAGATTGTTTGGGTTTGCCAAACGCAAAACGTGTGCGTTGACGTACAATAGTGCCGTCGTCGTATGTGTTCACTTTTTCAGTGAATAACATAAAAATCACATTGATAATTATCAATGCAATGAATATGGACAAAATCATCGTCCAATTCAAATGAACTTTTTTTGTTGATACCGGAGAATCCATAATAAGATAGTTTTTTTTTGGTTAATGAATTTTTATTTTTCGTTTACTTTTTTTTGTAAGTCATTGAAAGATTTGCCGAGTTCGTCTAACTCAGTTTGCAAAGTCTTAAGAGCTTCCGTAGTTTTCAATACCTTTCCGTCGGCAGCATTGAAAGAGAGCGTTTTTACATTAGACTCAATGTTTGATATTTTCTTTTCCAAAACGCTTACTCGTTGGGTTACGTCTGCTATCGTTCCGATAGCTTCCTCGTAACGGTTTATAACTTTTTCAACGTCTTTATCGGTCAATTCCGATAACATCGCTTCAAGTTTGAGCATCCTTTGTTCGTGCATGCTCGGAGCTTGTGTTTGTGTTTCTAATCCCATAAATTTTTTTTAGGTTAATGAAATGAAAGCGTAAAATATGATATTATGTGTGAATAGTCAAAAAACAGTGTGGACGTGGTTTTGAAGGGTTTTATTACGCTTTATATGGTAAAAAATAGCTTAGTATAATACATTGAACAAAAAAGGGATAGATAAAAATCCATCCCTAATTTGTGTTTGGCAGGTATTCGTAGTGTTCCAGTACCCTTTATATGTTATTTTACAGACCTTATTTTTAAAATATTAATTAGTTTTTTTGCTAATTCATAAGAAATTTTAATTGTTTTAGAATCTCCTAAAATATTGTCCCATGTATAAAAAAAACGAAGGTTCTGGTCAATTAAAAGTTCTGAACTTTCTTTTACTTTTGAAGCTTCATAATTTAAAATTCTGTTGTACAATGTCTTTTTCATGTTATTGTTTTTTTTTAGTTAAAAAATTACGGGTTTCCCCATTTATCAAATATAAATTTTACTTGCTTTGGATTAAAGAATATAGTGTCAGTAGTATAGTCCGGTATGTCGTTTACAATCTTCTTAAGCCAGCGCCGGAAGGTTTGCGGAGAGATTTTATACAACGCACATATCTCTCCTTTCGTGTATGTGCGGATTTCAGCTTGTTTAAGATTTTCCATTTAAGCGAGCTATTTTTATGTTTATCTCCTCTATTTTGTCAAGTATCTTGTCAAGCTTAGTGTCCTGCTCCTCAATACGTTTGTTTACAAGGTCGTGCTTTTCCTGTAAAAATTCATATTCCTTCCTGATTATTCGAATATCCATCCTTGTTTTCCAATACGCCGCCGATATGCCGAGTATCAGCGATATGAAGTAAACGACATCTCTAAGCATGATTTCCATTATACACGTGTGTTTATAGTTAGGTAAAAATGTTCATCCGGTTGTTTAGATACGTGATTCCACGCTTTTAAAACAGCGTCAAAGTTTGGAACTTTATCCCGGTTTCCGGAAATATCTAAAACCTCGCTCGTTTTGAAAACAGTCAAATAGCTAGCAAACGACCAGAAAAACGGCGGTATGATTCCGATAGAATGAAATGTAAATGAAAGGTCAAGCCGATTCATCCGGTGGTCAACCAAGTGAGACCGGATAGATTTATTGACGTTTGGCATTATGTATTTTGTACAATCTTCAAAAATTATCATTCCGTCTTTAAAGCGACTCAGCACGTATTCAGCGAGTTTTTCTTTGTCCAAGTCATAAAACCGGATTATATTTTGTTCTGTTTTATTATCATTAATCCATTTATTGAGCGTCTCGTATTTCCGCAATAGTGGGTGTTCTTGGTATGCAGGAGAAGCGTTTACGTCTATGATTATAACCTTTTTATGCTTTGGATAATCCTTAGCCAAGGCGTTCAAAAACGTGCTTTTGCCTGTACGGGTCCGACCGGCTATAAGAGTAGCTATGTTTGGACGTTCACTCATTTAATCCTCTTCTTTGTATTGTTCAAGGTCATTATTTCCCTCGCAATCAATATTATCGTTACTAATACGTTCTATTTTTAAGGGCGATCCGATTGCTTCACCTAATTTACATAATCCGATTGCATGGACGGCACAATATTTTAAAATTTTATCTCCCCATGGAACTAAGAATTTTGCTTTATTTGGACAATGTTCACTCATTTAGCTTTTCTCCTTTTTTCAGCTCGGCGTTTCTGAGAGCGAATAGTATTAGTTTCATTTCTTTTTATCTTCAATTAAGTGAATAATAGTGTTTGCATAATAACGTATCCAATCTTCTGTTAGACGTTCTGTTTTTGCAATTAAAATAGCCTGTACACACCAGTCATGCTTAGTTTTCTTTCTTAATCCCATCTTCACTTTTGATCCCGTCGGCGCTCTTGACTCTGCTACGATAGCAGCCCATGCCGGAAAACGAATTTTAGAAAAAAGTTCCGGTTTGCGATACCGAACACTATAAAAGTTCTTCGTCTCTTCTATGCTTATCGGTGAGGGTACTGATCGTATTATCGTTTTCCCTCCAATTCGTTTGATTTTTCTTTTCATTTTCTTTCTTTTTTTCGTCCAGGTAAATATATAAAAGCGTAATGAATATAATCGTTGTAATGACTGAAAACATTATCAGATAGGTTATAAAACTGAAATGATAGGTATAAAAATTGTTCGGATTTTCAGTAATGTTTTTTACTGAGGCAACGCTCAGTAATGCAACGACGACAGATGTAAGAAATAAAAATTTTTTCATAATTCTTATTTAAAAATCAAAAAAAGCATCCGCTATACGTGGATAAACAACTTGTACCGTTGCTAAAAGTAAAGCCCATTCTGGGGCCAACTTTATTTTACGTTTTTTTACGACTCGCTCAAGTGGAGACTCTAGTTTTTTGTATTCCTCGTCTGTAAACGGTATCTCGAGCATCTTTTTTTCATAAAACTTTTTCCGTTCTAACAGCTCCAAATCATAATCGCTGAGCTCGAGGGCGTTGTTATGCTTGAATTTAGTCCTTTTCTCAACTTCATGGAGCGCTTTGATGTCACCATCTGAAAAGTATCTCTTAATCAGTTTATTTTTTAAAAAAGGTGTGAGTATTGTTGTTTGTAGCGAATCAACGGCAGCTATGAGTAACTCGGAAGTATCTTTGTAATTCATTACTCTCGGCTCGCCATCTGGAACACCCAAAAGTTTGTTATAATCAGTTTTATCGTCGTCGTCGTCCTCATCGGTGTTTTCGCCTGCGCCGGCTTCGTCTAAAACCTGAGCTTCTTCAGGTTCGTTTTTATATTCTTTATCTTTGAACACCTCGTCAGGATTAGCTTGTATAGGTGTTTCCGTAGCCTTTTTAAGTTCGTCGTTGAGGTTTACTGCATCCGGGATGCTATTCACCTCTTCGTTCTCATTTCTTTCCGGAGGAGCTTTCGGTTTTTCTTCGTTGTTTGGCTGATTCGGTGTATTCTGATTCTTTAATTTCGTCATCGGTTATAAATTTATATTTGATTAACAAAGGAAATACTTTTTTTGCCATGTGTAAATATTCTTTCGGATTCATCATTATATTAGCAATAAGGGTAGGCACTTGTCTGATTTCACCCTTAAATAACATCTTTATTTTTCCAAAGAGAGCTAACAAATGACCAACATCTTCTTTCATCTCCATATTTTGGTTGATGAGCGTTTGCAGGTTTATCTTGTTTACAGAAATATTTTCACCGGTCCCGTCGGTATTTTTATCCTCTAATACTTTAATAACGGCTCGTAACTCTTTATTCTCCGTCTCTAATTCAGCGACTCGCTGAGTCAAGACATCCTCAGTAGTCAAAGTCGGAAGTGTGGTATTGTTAGTTTCCGTCATTTGTCGGCTTTGGTTTTGATTTTGTTAGATATGGCAAAAAGGAAGCGATAACAACCATTATGAGTATTGTAAATAATAGCATCATGATTATTTTTTGTTGTTTCGCTTGCTTTATTAAGAGTTCCTGCGCCTGCCGGAGTTCGTTTATAAGCCTTTCGTCTCGTCGTTTTCTTAAAAAATTGAACATGGTTATAGTTTTTATGAGTTATAAAAGTCTCCCCATTCGTCCCTTTCACAATAATTAAAAAGTTTAAAAAATAACGCTCTTGTGTTGTTTACAGAGAGTTCCGACATCATTCTTTTTATCCGTTTTTCTTCTGCTTCAGTAATTCGCATGGAGATAGTGAGTGTCATCGGATTGTCTTTTTTCTTAAAATAATGATTTTTTTGTTTTTTTGGCTCAACTTCACTGTTTACTTGCTCTTGAGGTGTTTTTTCTGATGGTGTGTCGCTTTTTGTCATTTCAACCGACATCTCATTATTTATAGCTTCTTTCAAATCTTCCATACATCAAAAATATAAATTTTAAATGTAACTTCAAAAATTAAACTATAACCCTTGAACACTTTCTCTCTAAAAAAAAGTGGACTTTTGGACTTTTTGTTATAACTCATTGATTATCAACACTATACGTTGGACAAATGACAAATATAAAGTGGACAGATCGGGAATAAAGTGGCCAAATCTATAATATATGTAATATTTGGACAAAAGTCCATTTGGACAAATGGTGGCCACTTTTTTATATGTCATTTGGACGGACTAACTCATTGATAATCAATGAGTTATAAGGTTTTGGACAAAAGTCCACTTTTTTTTAATTATAATGTGTACACACTTCAAAAAAAAACTCAAAAATATAATATACTGATAATCAATGCTTTAGAAAGGGACGAAAAAAAAATTTCAAAAAAGACTTGCTCGGTAACATCGCTTTTGTTAAAATTGCAGACAAAATGTAAAATATATGGCACAGAAAGTAAAACAGTCATTACAAACACAACAGTATTCATCTCTAAAATACTGCATTTTAGAGCGTTTAGAGATGCTTCCGCATATTGATTATAAAAGAGCCAAGAAAGAACTCATAGACAAATGCGAGGTATCGCGGCAACAACTTTTTTATGGTTGGTTTCGGATAACTAAGACGAGCTCTGCCGATATACCGGCTCAAAAATTAGATGTCATCGCTAAAATTCTAGGCTGCAGGTCAGATGACTTGAAGAACTATATTATATAACCCTAAAACAACTACATTATGGCAAACTATGAAGATGGAGGGTCCGTTTATCCCTTTCAAATTATGAAACAAAATCCGGTCAGCGGTGAAACGCAAATAATAACTATCCCCGGTATGTCTGTAAGAGATCATTACGCGGGTCAAGCGTTTGGTTCTTTATTGTTGGACGCTATGAGTAAAAGAACTTCATTAGACGATGAGTTTCCTATTCCCGAGCAAATAGCAAAAAAATGTTATGAGTATGCTCAGGCACTTGTTAATGAAAGAGAGAGGATTCTTTCACTTGAGAATCCAAAAAATAATAAAACACTAACTTTAAAAAAATGAAAACACAAATAAAAATCATAACAGCTGCAATACTTGAGGATTTAGAAAATAAAACAAATAAATTTCTCTTAAGTTTACCCATGTCCGCACAAATACAAAAAATTGAATATTCAGAAAGGACAGGAAATGCACAAATGATTATTTTTTACTTAATACCAAACCTTTAAATTATGAAAAGACTAACACACGAAGAAAGCTGCAAAATCTTGGTTCGCAAGATGAGATATGTTTCTATAAATGAAGAAACGAAAGAAACAATTATTCCGCCTGCAAAAGAGAAATATATGCGTACTAAGTGGTTTGTACGAGATTTATTAAAAGACTTCGGATATAAGTTTCTATTGCAGCAGGAGTTAGATTTATTCACCGTAAAAAAATAAAACAATATGTTTGACGAACACACACACGTTGAAATGCCTACGCCGGAGTATGCAAAAAGTTTACAAGACACTATCATAACACTTTCAAACAAGGTTGTATTTTTACAAAACCAAGTATATGATCTATCCGCTGCACTTGAGAAAGAGAATCCTGTCGCATTATCAAAAGTTATCAGTAAAGCCGTGTATGAAGCTAAAAAAGAGCTGCCATTGCCAAAGATACTTGTCTATGATATTTTAGGTACAGAGCAATGTATTCTTTTAAAAGACATCATTTGTATTGATTATCACCGCGGCAAGTGCTTAATGATAAACGGAGAGAAATTTCAACCATTTTTAACAACAAAATAATTTGATATGAAAAAACAAATTAAATTAACTAAAGAAGAAAAACTACAACTTGAGCAAGCTTTAATGATGTATTTTTCAAAAATTAATAAAACAAAAAAT
>Ga0315289_10006258_pt1 | contig 17509 bp, 15 predicted proteins | sample YL17G11_40_MG_FD_203452 | JGI IMG/M metagenome (GOLD analysis project Ga0315289, IMG submission 203452) | Sediment microbial communities from Yellowstone Lake, YNP, Wyoming, USA - YL17G11_40 | ecosystem: Environmental > Aquatic > Freshwater > Lake > Sediment | place: USA: Wyoming | collected... | reverse complement strand
CGCCCCTGCCCTGCCCGCTTTCCATGTACCAGGCCTGGCCGGCTGGGTCAATGGCCGCTTTCTGCCATAGGCTCAACTCCGTTTTATTCGTGCCGGAATCGTCGCCGCGCGAGACGAAGGCGGCGCCTGCAGCAGCGATCTTTTGGAAGGCTTCTACAGCAGTGGCAGTGCCCTTGATCCCGGCAGGATCATCCGCTGGCCCGACGATGATATAGTCGTTGTGCATGACCAGGTGACGGTCAGAGCCGAAGCCGTTATCCATGAATGTTTTTTCTGACGACGGCGCATGGACGAGCAGCACATCCGCGTTGCCCTCCTCACCCATCTTGAGCGCCGCACCGGTGCCAACCGCAACGGTCTGGACCTTGTAGCCAGTTTCCGCTTCGAAGAGCGGGATCAACACGTCCAGCAGACCCGAGTCCTGCGTACTGGTGGTGGTCGCCAGGATCAGGTTCGGGTTGGCGGGTGACGGGATCGGCGAAGTAACAGGTGTCAGCGAGGGCGCAGCTGCCAGTGGCTCGGTGGCAGCCGGGACTGTCGCGGCAGGCGTCGGGTTGGACGCCCCGCCCCCTCCGGGAACTTCACACGCTGAAAGCGCCAGGGAGAGAAAAACGACGAAGGTCAGAAAGATATTAATCGTGCGTTTAATGTTGTCTTTTCTCCTAAAGAAGAATTTGCTCGCCGGTGTGCGTGGTATCGTAACCGCTCAGGCCTGCCACGTCACGCCGGAAATCACCAGATTGCAGATAGTCCAAGATGGGTGAGACCGTGCTGGTCTGCTCTTGGGGGACAGTCAGGTCGTAACGCTCGTAGAACAGGGGAATGAAATCCAATCCATGCTGGAGGGCAGCAGCTTGCAGACCGAGGGCCACGTCGGCTTCGCCGCGCTGGACGGCCAGGGCGCATTCGGTATGCGTGGAAACTACATTCTCATAGCCGCGGATTTGTCCGCCGGGGATGCCCAGTTCGTGAAGGCGAGCATCCAGCCATAGGCGTGTACCTGAGCCTCGCTGGCGGTTGATCAAGGTTGCATCGGGCCGGGCCAGGTCGGCAACTCCGCGAATGCCCTTGGGATTGCCAGGTGCAAGCAGCAGTCCCTGCTGACGGTGAGCAAGCGTAAACAGCGACGTAGACCGGTCGGGGAAAAAGTGGCGCACGAATGGGACGTTGTATTCCCCATCCTTGTCGAGCAGGTGGCAGCCGGAAAGATGACAAAAACCCTGGCGCAAGGCGACCAGCCCATCCAGGCTGCCAACTTGCAATGTCAACATATTGACGTGATGGGAGAGTCGTCCGACCAAGTGCTCGATTGCCAGGTCATGACTGCCGGAGAAAATGACCGTCGGCCGGTTGGTATCTTGCGGCAAGACCATCTCTTGGATGAGGAAAGCTCCGGCGCGGCTGCAATAGAATTTTTCCGTCACGCCGCTGGTGACCTTGACCTCACTTACTTCGACCAGCCCGGCATCCTCCAACCTTTTAACGTGATGCCGCACCCAGGCCGGATGCTCGCCGAGCGCCTCACCGAGGTGGGTGAGTGTGGCCTGTCCCGCCATCAGCAGGCGCAGGATCGCCAAGCGGCGGGGATCTGAGAGCAGTTTGATCTGATCGAAGGTGCTGATGGTTTCAACTGGTCCCATGTTTTCATCTAGCCGTTAAGGAAATACTTAACGGTTATTAGTTTACCCCAACGCTCACGAACCTGTCAATGGCACAAACGTCTGAGAAAAAGCCTGTTGACCCCTTCCCGTCCCCCTTTCACCCCCCCCCGTTCGAAGTTCACCTGTGCCTGCCTGTCCCCTGGCCTAGCCCGCCAGGGCAAGGCTGGCGTCCAGGCCAGGGCGACACAGGTGCAGGCAGAAATGGGGGGACAGAGGTGGGTAAGGATTCACAGCCCGTGAAGTGGACATAAATAGGTATAATTCAACAGCTTTTCATGGAAGGTGGATGTTGAAAATTGGCGAGTCACTTTCCCTGACAGATCGTCAGCAGTTCCGTGAGTGGCTGGCAGAAAATCACCAAATCAAGAAGGAAATTCCGCACATTTCACATTTATGGTATACCCGGCCCAAACTGGCAGGCGCTTCTGCACCTGGCCAATCATGGCACGGATCATCGCAGCACCGTGCTGGAACATCTCCACGCCCTCGGCGTGCCGACCTTTGACCAGGATTTAATTCTCTGGCTGTGGGGCAAGAAATAGTGTCAGACCTCCGAAGTCTCCCCTGGCCTACCGGCCAGGGCAGGCACGATTTCGGAAGTCTGAGGAGATCGCATGACATGCAAATATACCAATGAAGGGATGAAAAAGAATGGTCTACAAATCCTGTCCTCAATGCGGCGCGGAACTGGTCGAAGCCAAAATCGGCGGACACGAACGCCAGAAATGCCCTGCCTGCGGTTTCGTCTTTTGGGATAATCCCATTCCTGTTGTTGCCGCGATCGTCGAACGCGAAGGCAAGGTCATTCTGACCCGTAACAAAGGCTGGCCAGAAAAGTGGCTTGGCATAGTGGCAGGTTTTCTCGAAAAAGGCGAAACCCCTGAGCAGGGTGTGCTGCGTGAAGTCAAAGAGGAGCTTGGGCTGGATGGCGAGATCGTCGCCTTCGTCGGGCACTATGCCTTCGAGCAGAGAAACCAGATTATCTTCGCCTTCCACGTCCGCGCTGAAGGCGATATCGTTATCGGTGATGAGCTGGCCGCCATCAAGGCGCTCGCACCGGAAGAAATCCGCCCTTGGGATATAGGCACAGGCCCGGCGCTTAAAGACTGGCTGGCGAGCCGCCAGAAAGGCTAGCTTACGATATGGGGATGGAGTTCATAGAAGCGACAAAATGATTGCTTGAGCGTTATAATAAGCGTATGCTACTCACCGTTGATGTAGGGAACACGAACCTGACCCTGGGCCTTTACGCGGGCAAAGAGCTTGGCCCCCACTGGCGCCTGGCGACCGACCACCAGCGCATGCCGGATGAATATGGGCTTCAGTTCCTCGGCCTGCTCGAACACATCGGGCGTTCCTATGCTGACCTGACCGGCATCTGCCTGGCCTCGGTCGTCCCGCCGCTGACCGGGCGCGTTACCCAGGCCTGCCGCGAGTATCTCAAACAGGAACCACTTGTGGTGGATACGGGTGTCAAGACCGGCATCCGCATCCTCTACGAAGACCCGCGCGCTGTCGGCGCGGACCGCGTGGCTGACGCGGTGGCCGTATACAACCTCTACGGCGGCCCGGCCTGCATCATTGACTTCGGCACAGCCACTACCTTCAATGCGCTTACCAAAGAAGGCGAGTATCTCGGCGGGGCGATCACGGCCGGCATCAATCTGGCGGCTGAGGCGCTCTTCGCCCATGCAGCCAAACTCCAGCGCATAGACCTGCAAAAGCCGCCGTCGGTCATTGGGCGTAACACACCCCACGCCATGCAGTCCGGGCTGATCTACGGCTACGTGGCGATGACCGAAGGCATGGTCGAACGCTTCCGCAAAGAACTCGGCCCGGAGATGAAAGTCATCGCGACTGGCGGGCTGGCTGAAATAATAGCGAAAGAGACGCCGGTCATCCAGATCCTCGCCCCCTGGCTAACCCTCGACGGCTTGCGCATCATCTGGGAATTGAATCGCTCTTAATCCCTCTGGAAAACTGATGCCATTTCGCCGCTTAGCGTTGATAACCCTTTTATTGGTATCCGTATTTCTAATGGGCTGCAATGGACAAGCGTTCCCCGACTTGCCTTCTGCCACAGATCTTCCCACTGAGACTGAGACGCAAACTCCCCTCCCTACGCTGACAAGCACCCCAACACGCACCCCCACGGTCACGCTGACACTTACGCCCACCCCCACGCCGACTCCAACCTGGGCGGTGCAAGGGCCTGGCAAGGTTGTCTGTCCAATCCTGCTCTACCATCACATCGGGTTGCCCAGCTCACAGGCTGCCTCAACCTATTACGTTGCGCCCGAAGATTTCGAGATTCAAATGAAAGCCTTGAGCGATTGGGGCTATACTTCGATCTCGATCTCTCAACTGGTCGAGGCGATTTTGCACAGCGCGAGGCTGCCCAATCGTCCTGTCCTGATCACCTTCGACGACGGCAACCTGGACGTTTACACAAATGCCTTCCCAATCATGCAGAAATATGGTTTCACTGGAGTGATGTATATCGTTGCCAACTTTTTATATGCAGACGGCTATATGGGCCTTGACCAGATTCAAGAATTAGTGGCTGCCGGCTGGGAAGTGGGCAGTCACAGCATGACCCATGCCCATTTGCCCTATAACCACGATCGTCTGAATCTCGAAATCGCCCAGTCTCGAATTGACCTTCAGAAGACATTGGGCGTTCAGGTGATGAGCTTTGCCTATCCCTTCGGCGAGATGGACGCCACGGTCAGCACACAAGTTCAAAGTTACGGATACACATCCGCTGTTGGACTGGGGACACTTTGGAACCAGAGTGTTTATAATCTATATTACTTGAGCCGCTGGCCGGTCATCAGCGGGGTTGATCTGGGGACATTTGCCTCCTATCTTCCCTGGTCTGGCCCATTAGAACTCGTACCAACGTTTACTCCTACGCCATAGGAACCTTTTCAGATCAGAGGGATTCCAGGAGGCGAAATTCGTTTCCCATTTGCTATATCGGTCCATTGAGCTTGTTTTAAGGACACGCGCGCCCCTTGACACACACCTGTTTTTGCAGATAATAAGACCAACAACTGATATTTTCCAATGGCTTTGACAGAGGAAAGTACGCCAGCGAAAGCTGACAGGGATGCGTCGGGCTTAGACTGAGACCCGCGCTCAACAGCAACTGGCTGAAGTTCCCTCCCGAGCCGCTCAGGTGAAGAGCGTGTCATGTGTTCCGGTGTCACGTGCCACGTTTTGTAGTTCGAGCCGCAGTCCCAGCGTTACGAGGGAAGTCGCTTAGTCAAATTGTCAAGTAATCAGATGATGGATTACTGGACTGGAAGATTAGTCGACTATAAGCGAGCCGCGTCCTGAGCATGGTCTAAGGACAGCTAATTTGGGTGGTACCGCGGGAACCCCTCCCGTCCCATTTGTTGGGCGGGAGGTTGCTGTTTGAAAATGCCACTCTGAGGATGAGAAGCGATCGAAGAGTCTCTATGTACTCTATTTATATGAGGTTCATCACTCCCGGAGCTTGCACTGAGCAAAGCGAAGCGGTCGCTCCCTGGCCTAGCCCGCCACATGTGCCTGCGCCACAGGTGCAGGCAGGGCAGGCAGAATAACATAAAAGTGAAGTCGAGAGTGTGGAGGTACGAATGCTTGAGAAGTTAAATGGAATCGAAAAAGTCGCGTTAGAAGCACTTCATGCCGTAAGCGACGAGGCTACATTGGAGGCCTGGCGCGTCACTCACCTGGGGCGCAGTTCGCCGCTGATGCAGGTTTTCGACGGGCTGGGCGCTTGGCCAAAGGAGAAGCGTCCGGCCATCGGAAAACGCGCCAACGAGGTAAAAAAGCTCCTCGAAACGGCTCTAGGTGAGAGATCCGAGACGCTGCGCCAGGCGGCGCTGAAGCGTTCACTCGATCAGGAGGAACTGGATGTCAGCCTGCCTGGTCGCCCGTTCCCGCTTGGTCGGCTGCATCCCACCACCCAAACTCTGCGGGAGATGTTCCGCGTCTTCGGTGATATGGGCTTTCAGGTCTACCTCTCGCGCGAGATCGAGACGGACGAGTACAACTTCCAGTTGCTCAACTTCATACCCGACCATCCCGCCCGCGATATGCAGGATACCTTCTTTATCAAGAGCAGCAGTGATCGGGGCGACAACCCTCTCCTCCTGCGCACGCATACTTCTCCGGGGCAGATCCATGCCATGCGCGAGTATTCGGCGGCTGATCCCGATAACCCGCCGTCTGTGCGTATCATCCTGCCTGGCATGTGCTCGCGCTACGAAGAGGTCAATGCCCGCAAGGACATCCAGTTCAACCAACTGGAAGTATTGGCCGTCGGGCGCGGCATCACCTTTGGTGATTTGAAGGGCACCATCGCCGACTTCGCCCGGCGCATGTTCGGGCAGAACGTCCGCACTCGCTTCCGCGCCTCGTACTTCCCGTTCACCGAGCCGAGCGCCGAAATGGACGTGGAGTGTTTTCTGTGCGGCGGCCAGGGCTGCCAGGTTTGCAAGGGCAGCGGCTGGCTGGAGATCATGGGCTGCGGCATGGTGCACCCGGTCGTGCTCCGCAATGGCGGATACGACCCAGAAAAGTACAGCGGCTTCGCGGCCGGAATTGGCCCGGAGCGCACTACCATGCAGCGCTATTACATCGAGGATATTCGCTATTTCTGGGCGAATGATTTGAGGTTCTTGGAGCAGTTCTAACCTCTCCTCCCTCCCCCAACCCCTCCCCCATCTTCTGTAAGGAGAGGCGGAGGGGAGAAGGGGTGGGGGGTGAGGTTTGGAGGTTCTTATGAAAGTTCCTATTTCTTGGCTAAAAGATTTTGTCGATATTACCATCCCCATCGAAGAACTGGCGCGGCGGTTGACGCTGGCCGGACTGGAAGTGGAAGCCATTCAATATGCCGGATTGCCGCTGCCAGCCGGAAAAGTCGAAGGCCACACGAGCGGCGATTCGGTGCTCGAGGTCAACACTTCTGGGATCGAGTGGGTCGCCGATAAAATCGTCGTCGCCTCGGTCTCGGAGGTGATGCCGCACCCCAACGCCGACAGGCTGGTATTGTGCAAACTGTTCGACGGCGAGCAGGAACACATCATCCTGACCGGCGCGCCGAACCTGTTCCCGTACAAAGGCATCGGTCCGCTGGAAAAGCCTCTCAAGGTGGCTTACGCCCGCGAAGGGTCGCAAATTTATGATGGCCACCAGCCAGGCCAGGTACTGACCACGCTCAAGCGCGTCAAGATCCGCGGCTTCGACTCTTATTCGATGATCTGCTCCGAGAAGGAACTGGGCATTTCAGAAGATCACGAGGGTGTCATCCTCCTGGACGAAGATGCCCCGGTCGGTGTGCCGCTGGTTACGTATATGGGCGACGCCGTGCTGGATATCTCCATCCTGCCGAACACTGCCCGCGCCGCCAGCATCCTAGGCGTGGCGCGTGAGGTGGCGGCATTGACCGGCGTGCAGCTAAAGCAGTCATCAGTCTTCAGTGTTCAATTATCAGGTATAGGAGACTTCGCTGAAATCGAGATTACCAACCCTGAGCTGAATCCGCGCTTCGTGCTGGGTTTGATCGAAAATGTAGAAATTCGCCCCAGCCCGTATTGGGTGCAACGGCGGCTGAAACTGGCCGGGATGCGCCCGATCAGCAACATCGTGGACGCGACCAACTACGCCATGCTGGAGATCGGCGAACCGCTACACGCGTTTGATTATGATGTGCTGGTAGGGCGCGTTGGCAATCCGACCCACAAAGTGCCAAAGATCATTACTCGTACCGCCAGGCCAGGCGAAAAACTGACCACCCTGGACGGCGTGGAGCGCATCCTGGACGAGAAGACCGTTCTGGTGTGCGATACAGCCGGGGCGCTGTCCATCGCTGGGGTGATGGGCGGGGCCGAGTCCGAGATCAGCGAAAAGACCCGCAACATCCTGCTCGAGGGCGCAGCCTGGAAATTCACTAACATCCGCCGGACGGTGAAGGCCCAAAACCTGCCTTCCGAGGCCAGCTTCCGCTTCTCGCGCGGAGTGCATCCGGCCATGGCCGAGCGCGGTGTGCGACGCGGCCTGGAACTGATGCACCAGTGGGCTGATGGAGTCGTCGCGAATGGGTTGGTAGACAATTACCCCTTACCACCTGTTGAGCCTTCCATTGAAATTACCTCCGCTGATGTAAAGCGCTGGTTGGGCATCGAGTTATCCATCGAAGAAATCAAGAAGATTCTGGAATCCCTCGAATTCCACTGTGACCTCATGCCTCACGCCCCACCCCCCACGCTCCACGTTGCTGGCCCCGATCACCGCCTTGACATCGGCGAGGGCATTACCGGCAAGGCCGACCTGCTGGAGGAGATCGCCCGCGTCTACGGTTACGACCGTATCCCGGAAACGCGGCTGGCTGACCAGCTCCCGCCGCAGCGCAACAACCCAAGCCTGGAGCATGAGGAACGCATCCGCGACCTGCTGGTCAAGATGGGCTTGCAGGAGGTGGTCAGTTACCACATGACTTCAGTCGAGCGCGAGGGGCACCTATTCCCTTTGGAGGGGGCTAAGCCCCATCCAGAGCGATATGTTCAACTGGCAAACCCTATCGCCAGCGATCGCTATGTGATGCGGCAGAGTCTGCTCTCCTCAGTGATGGAAGTTGTCGAGCGCAATGCCCGCATCCGCGAACGCATGGCGCTTTTCGAGATCGGGCCGGTGTTCTTCGCCTCGCAAGATGACAGTCTGCCCGACGAACCGCAGCGGCTTGCCATCGTGTTGACCGGTCCGCGCAGCCTCTCAGGCTGGCAGCCAGCCGATTCGTCAACGATGGATTTCTACGACCTGAAAGGCGTCCTTGCCGCGCTGCTGGAGGCTCTGCACATCGAAGATGTGGGCTACGAACCAGCGATGCACCCCAGCTTCCATCCTGGGAAGCAGGCCAAAGTCCAGGCCGGCGAGCGGGAGATCGGCGGCTTCGGCGAGCTGCATCCGATGATCCGCCAGAATTACGATCTGCCTGACTCTCCCCTACTGGCCGCTGAACTCGACCTCGATGTGCTCCTGCCGCTCATCCCTGAACAGTACATAAGCCAGCCGGTGCCTGCTTATCCACCCGTGCTCGAAGACCTGGCCCTGGTGGTGGACGAAACTTTACCGGCAGAACGCGTCGCGGAGGTCATCCGCCAGGCTGGGGGTAAGATCGTGACGGGCGTGCGCCTGTTCGATGTCTATCGCGGCGGGAAGATCGGCGCGGGCAAGAAGAGTCTGGCTTACAGTCTCACCTACCAGGCCCCCAATAAAACGTTGACGGACAGGGATGTGGCTGGCATCCGCACGCGCATTATCAGAAGATTGGAGCAGGAACTGGGCGCGGCCTTGAGAAGTTAGCAAACTTTTTTCTGGAAGTGCTTGCATTCCGAGCATATCCCATGTATACTGGCAGAAAGAAAATACGAGAGGAGAATGACTATGGAAATGCCTATGGAAAAGAAAGAAAAGAAAACCGGTGCGATCATTGGGACAGTTGCCGCAGTACTCCTGTGCGGTTGCCCAGGATTGAGTCTGTGCCTTTTCGGCGTGTATGCGGCCACTGGACAGATGCCCGATTTTATCTCAGGATATGGTCAGCTGCCCGGCTGGTCCGGTTTCGCCTCGATATGCGTATCGTTGATTCTCATCGCCATCCCGATCGTGGTCGGTGTGCTGACCCTGCGCAAGAAGAAGCCGGCCGAGCTTGCCCCTGTTCTACCGAACGAGCCACTCCCGCCGGTCTCGTAACATCTAATTAGAAAAGTTATGGCGCACGGATTTCCGTGCGCCATGTTCGTATTTCTAGCGAGGGCGCCTTAAGGCGTGTCCTCGCGTTTTTTTTATTCTTCCTCCCCCGAACCGATGCCCAGCGGCTTCCACTTGTTTTCATCCTTCAGCCGATGCTGCATCCCGTGCCGGTCGTGGATCTGGTCGAAGCCTTCAGGCTTGATGAACATGTTCTCGCCATCCAGCAGGCCAGTGAGGCCGGTCTGTCCAGGCTCGAGCCGCTTATTCTGGCAGTAGGAGCAAGTTTTGGGATCGTGCGATTTGTACTCGATTGGCTCCTCGTAAGTCGTGACGTAGCCTTCGAAGTTGCGCAGCACTATCTTGTGATCCGACATGCTGAGCAAGTAATTGGGCATGACCGGGATCTTGCCGCCGCCTCCGGGCGCATCAATCATGTAAACCGGTACGGCATAACCCGAGGTGTGGCCGCGCAGTCCTTCCAGGATCTCGATGCCCTTTGCCACCGGCGTGCGGAAGTGACCGGCGCCCTCCACCAGGTCGCACTGGTAGAGATAATACGGGCGCACGCGAATGCGCACCAAGTCCTGGACCAGTTTGCGCTGGACATGGACGCAGTCGTTGACCCCCGCCAGCAACACAGACTGGTTGCCGAGCGGGATGCCGGCGCGGGTCAGCTTGTCACAGGCTTCGACCAGTTCCAAGCTGATCTCGTTTGGGTGGTTGACATGGATGTTCAGCCACAGTGGATGATACTTTTGGAGCATGTCGGTCAATTCCTGCGTGACGCGCATCGGCAGGAAGACAGGCACGCGCGACCCGATGCGGACGATTTCGATATGCGGAATATCGCGCAGCCGCGACAGGATCTCCTCCAGGATCTTGGGCGCCAGCACGAGTGGATCGCCGCCCGAGAGCAGCACGTCCCGGATCTGGGGCGTGCGCCGGATATACTCAAGCTGCATCTCGAACTCGAGGCGCGAGAAGGTGGCGCCTGGGTCGCCGACGATGCGCGAGCGCGTACAGTAACGGCAGTAGGATGCGCACTGGGTCGTGACCAGCATCAGCACCCGGTCTGGGTAACGGTGAACAAGCCCCGGCACCGGTGAGTGGCGGTCTTCGGCCAGCGAGTCTTCCATCATGGCGGTGAAAGCCTGCATCTCTTCGAGGCGCGGGATGATCTGCTTGCGGACCGGGTCTTCAGGATCGTCTGGGTTGATCAGGGAGATGAAATAGGGCGTGATATCCACGCGGAAAAGGCCGGTGGAATTCAGCGCCTTGCGCTCGGTCTCGGTCAGCGGGATGATTTTTTCGATCTCTTCGGCGGTATTCAGGCGGTGGCTGAGCTGCCAGCGCCAATCGTTCCATTTTTCAGCGGGAACATCCGCATAGACAGGGGCATGTCGGGAAGTAAAAGGGGTGGGCATGGTTTTCTCCGGTTAGAACTAGAAACGGCTAAAGTCAGCTTACACGTCGAAGGGCCGGAGCAGGCGGGTCATGATCGGGGCGGAAAAATCCTGCACAGTATGAGAACATACCCACGAAGTAGCGGCGAAGGGAAACCATGAAAGTATTGTAAAAGGAAATGCAGATGGGGTCAATGATGACTGGAATTGATTTCGAGGAACGAATGAGGAACAATTCCTGCATCACTAAGGCTCGCGGGGATCAATGCTGCCCAGACCCGCTGCGATTCTTTCCGCATCCAAATCTTCAACGGCTCTGGTAAGGAGTTTTCCAAGGGTCACAGGCTCATCGAAGACGAGTTTTCTGGTACGTTCCAGTTTTTCCACACATGCCCCAGCAAAGGTTATGACGCGGATGCATCTCAGAAAATCCATCAGGTCGAGATTGGAAAGGTCATTCATTGAAACAACCGTACGCTTTATCAGGACGCGCAAGAGGGCGACCTCGTCATTAAGTTCGGCTTGGGTTATTTTCTCCAGTTTGCGGATTTCATCCGGTTTGAAGACCGAGGCATAAAAACCATACTTCAACGCATTGGTGTTGCCAAGCTGCCCGCCGCGAGTCTTTTCCGGGAGACCGTATAATTCCATCTCAATTTGTTCCTGGGTAAACCCCAAGCGTGTGAAAAATTCAACCATATCAGCATCATTTGCTGCGTATAATTTTTCGTTCGTGCAGTAAAAGCTATTCAGACGAGAGACTGCCATAGAAACCACATACAGCGCGGCAATGGATTCGTGGAATGAGGGGGCAGAATCTTCGTAAAGAGGCTTTAACATGCGGGCGGTACGAGCAATAAGGATTTTGAAGAGATTGATCTCAGGCTGCAACCCACCCCTGGCAGGAGACAGCCATTCACGCTGTTCTTTTTTGGTGAAGGCGCGAGAATAAATGCCGTGTTTCAGGGCGTTCTTATTTCCTGCAGGGGCACCGCGTTTGTGAGAGGTCATTTCAGGTGAGCTTGTAAGGAGGACAGCGTTCATATACCTCTCGATTATAATACAAATGTTCTATTTTTCAAGGCCAAATTTTCCCTGGAGGCTGGCTCTCGCTAAGACGGGGATATCTCAACATAAATTACGCTAATGTGCGAATAGCGAATAGAGGATTAAAGATTCGCCCCTGACCTTCGGACAAAAGATCGGACATTCTTGAAAGGTTGTCATCGCGAGCGATAGCGAAGCGATCTTAATGTGATTTAACATGTGCGCATCATCCGTGGAAATCCCCAAAAACATGCTTCATATGCAATGCATACTTCAGGAAAGCCAGCCTGCCTTTATCAGTCAACCGCAGGGTGGTATTGGGCCGCTTCCCCTTGAACGCCTTCTTAACCTCGATATAACCAACCCCTTCCAGTTTCGCCATGTGCGCCGATAGGTTGCCCCAGGTGAGACCGGTCTGGTTCATCAGGAAGATGAAATCGGCGCTGTCCACCACATAAAGCAGGGCCATCACCGCCAGCCGGGCCGGCTCGTGGACCAGCCGGTCGATCTCGGCCAGGGCGGCCAGGTCAGCATTCTCCTCGGCTTTACTCATGGGACGCCTCCTCCCGACGCAGCGGATACTTCTGCAGGAAGCGCACCAACAGCACCACGCCGGGCAGGGCGATCAGGATGCCGATGATGATCGGGTAGATCGGACGGTTTAGGTAGACCATCAGGAAGACAGCCAGGGCCATCATGATGGCGATGGAATAGCCGCGCTGGAAATCTATGAAGTAGGCCACCAGGATTATGCTTGGGCCGACCATCAGCGCGCTAATCGAAGCAACAATTAGTAGGCCTATTGCATCGCTCTTCGGAAGGGATTCATTGAGCTTTGCGCCCAGCTCGGGATTGGCCCAGGCTGCCAATTGGAAAGAAAAGAGGGCCACCTGAACCAGGACCACAACGCTAAGCACGATGATCATCGTCAGCACGCGTTTTCTGCGTCGAGCTCCGAACTTGACCTGCCCCATGCGCGGCAAGGTGATGAACATCTTCCCTGCCCAGAAAAGCACATTGGCCAAAACCATGGAACATGAAAACATGACAATGTTGAGCGGGCTGTATCCGCTTGCCGGGCGGTAGAAGGAGACCGACATGCAGATCACGATCAAGCCGAAGAGCAGATCCCACAGGCCATCCTGGTAGGTCGTGAGGAACGCTTTGCGCTCCAATTCTTTGAGGTTGAGTTGTGTGTTCATATCCTTTTCCTTTGCGTTATTAAATACTTTGTATTACAATGTTGTTTGTATTATATAAGATATTTTGGATTTGTCAAGAGGCAATACTGATCTTCGGACAAGAGATCGGACAAGGACTTGCAAAAAGGGCAGGAAGCCACACAATTGAGTAAAAACCGCTGGCAACGGATACTCAACAGGAGGCTTCCATGAACAAGTGTATCAATTTTCAAGCATTTATGCGACCCCTGATCGATGATGAAAAGCAGGTGAAAAAAGCAGCCGAGATCATGAAGGGGCTGTTGGAAGCCCAATCGCCACGGATGACGAACATTGCCGAGAAGATGAGTGGGCGAAGTGAGCGGAACTACAAAACGATCCAACGCTTTCTGCAGCAGGTGGAAATGAAGCGCATGCTGCTGCGGTTTAACCAGGAAGATGCGGCGTTTGTGATCGGAGACCCGACGGAAATGGAGCGTTACAAAGCGCCGAAAACACCTTACGTGGGTACCTTGAGTGATGGAAAGACGGCTGGCTATTGGTTGATGGTTCTATCGACACCATTCCGAGGTCGTTCGCTGCCGTTTTCATTTGTGGTCTACTCTTCCCAAACGATCGGAACAGAATGTACTTCCCGAAATCAGGAGCATTTTCGCTGTTTTGAAGCCGTGAAAACCCTGCTTGGAGACCGTCCCTTGGTCTTGGACCGTGAGTTCAGCTACGCCGAACTGATGGAAGTGCTGTATATCGAGCAGATCCAGTTTGTGATCCGACTGAACCTGGGAGATCAACACAAACAACCCCGGTTGATCGATGCGGATGGCGAACCGATCAAGTTGTTCATCAAACCCGGTGAGACGATCATCCGTCCAAATGTCTATTATCTGGGCACGGTCAAAGTCAACCTGATCGGCTACTGGCGCAAAAGCCTATCGAAACAGTTGTGGGTCATGACCACGTTGGAACCCGAACGCAGTCTTGAGATCTATCTCCAACGCATGAAGATCGAAGAAACTTTCAAGGATTGTAAAGACCTGCTCCATCTGCCCAAACTGATGAACAAGAAACAAGCCCACCTGGAACAGATGATCGCTCTATGTTTCCTCACCTACATTGCTGGCGTTTGGCTTGGCGAAGCACTACGAGATGTCGTGTTTGGCAAGATCGAGATTGCCTCGGTCTCAGATGCCCTGCTCAACAGAATTCCGGTAGATGCCAATGCCCACCCCAAATGGTTGCTCTACTCTGGCTTGTTTGTCTTGTTGAAACAGAAGCTGCGTTTATCGAAACCTCAATTCGATGCGGTGTCCCGAGCTGCTGCCTCCTCTTTTGCTGTTTTGATCTACGGTAATGTCCGATCTTTCGTCTGAACCTCAATCGCCCGTCTTGCGCAGCCTACCGCACTCGCTCCCGTTGTCAAGGCTTCCTGGCTTGCGCCGCTTCGCTCACCGCCATTGACAGAGAGCCTCCGTGAACGTGGAAAAACGGCTGCGAACGGAAGGCTCAGGGTTATAACGGGCGGCTATTACCTTAGTATTATCAATGATATCTAATGTTCGTATCAAGTTACCATTGACTTGCCAAATAAAAAAATATTGACTTTCTAGAGTCCATTATAAGTAAATCTTTATTGACTGTCAAGAGTGTATTGTGTTATTATCATTAAAATCTTGAGTGCTTGATAGGAAAATTCTTATGAATGAAAGAATAGTCAAGCGAATAAAACAAGCCAGGACCGAACGGGGATTAACACAACAAGATTTAGCCAATCACCTGGGACGTACAGCAGCAGCAATTTCAGAATTGGAACGGGGAAAAGTTCAAGTAAGTGCGAGTGATCTATATCAAATCGCTCAATTACTTAATAAACCTATTGAATACTTCTATGGCGAAGAGTACGGGGAAAAGGAAATCCAAGATTTTATTTCTTTAATAAGGAAGCAGCCACCAGAAGCTAGAAATCAATCTGTTATAACTACTACTATGATCCTGAGATTATTTGAGCTTGGCGAGGAATTAAAGAAAATATCAGAAGATGAAAAAGTTCCAATGAAATTAGTAAAACAATTTTTTGATGTTTTTATTCCATTTTCAACGGCAATAAATTTAATGACAGAACAGCTAAATGATATTCGGGATAAACTTCTTGAAGAAATGAAGATACAAGTTATTGATATTTCAAATCAAGCAAAATAGCTATTGATCTCGCTATAGATAGAGAATAACAAAAAAGAAAAAGGTAAAGCATGAAATCCGATCTTCCCAATTCCAGCCAATTTTCACCTGTGCAGACTCCCCTTCCCAGGTTATTAGAAATTATCAAGGAAAATGAGCCGGATCGTAGGGCAGCATCGTTAGCTATCGGTCATGAATTTTTTCATGGCAGAACCACAGAATGGGATTGGAAGCTAGCAAATAATACAATACTTGCTTTATCTGAATACAAGCTGATAAACAAACCAAGAAGTGACTTGGCAAACTTCACACTTACTGACATAGGGAAAAACCTATGTTTTCTTGCTGAACAAAATAAAATTAATGAGTTATATGAAGAATTTGCAAAACACATTATAGTTAATTTACGCGGATTGGATCTTCTTAGCTGCATAAAAGATTTAGTCGCAAGTGGTACGACGCCTACAAAACAATTAATTGTCAAAGAGTTATCTCAAAGGAATATTTACCATCCCCCGAATGGAACACATGCAAATGGCATGAGACAATGGCTTGAGAAAGCAGGAGTCTTTGAAGTAAACGGATGGGTAATAAATCATGTTCGGCTAAATCAACTTCTTGGAGTTGATAGCGAAGAAATAGAATTGTTATCTGACTTAACACCAGAACAACGTGATTTTGCTAAAGCATTTGCTCGCCTTAGCATAGCAGAAGAGCAATCAAATAAAGTTGCTCAGTACGCAACCGCCTTATATGGTACAGAATTTCCAGAAGGCGGTTTACCGCAATCGGTTCTATTTGCTTTGCGTGATATTGGTCTTATAGAATGTGAAAAGACAACAGGAGGACGTGGAGCTAAACCTTATATAGTTCGTCCTACCGATAGACTTAGAAATGAGCTTATCGAACCGCTTCTAAACGCTATCGAAAGCTCGATAGGTCTTCAATATCGAAGACTTATCAGAATGCAATATAACGAAATACTAGTAAAGCTAAAGAGTCATTCCAAAAACGAAAAAGGTATAGCGCTTGAAGCATTAGCTTTCTATTTCGGACGCTTGCTTGATTTACAATTTGTCAAATGGCGATTAAGAAGCGCGAAAACTGGCGGGGCTGAGATCGATGTAGTTATGGAAGGTGATAGATTAGTTTTTAGCCGTTGGCAAATCCAATGTAAAAATTCATCGCAAGCTACATTAGAAGATATTGCTAAAGAAGTAGGTATTGCCCAAGTAATCAAAGGAAATGTCATTCTTATAATTTGTACTGGCAGAATTGGCAGCGCGGCAAGAAAATTTGCAAAACAAACCATGAAGGAAACTAATCTTTATGTCGCTTTAATTGATGGGCACAATTTAAAACAATTGCTAGCCAGCCCTGCTGATATAGTAAATATTATGAATGACCAAGCTAGTGAAGCAATGTTAATTAAGCGCGAACAGGTTTTTCAAACACCTTAAAGATCATCATGTACTCTCTTAAAATTGATTTCCCTAAATATTATTCAACCAAGTTTGGAGCTGCTTATCTTACAAACAGCTTAGATTTTATGATGTCCTTACCTGATAATTGTATAAATCTTGTAATGACATCACCACCATTCGCTCTTCAACGCAAAAAAGAATATGGTAATGTTGAAGCAAAAGACTATATCGAATGGATTTTGCCTTTCGCCCGTGAAATTTATAGAATATTAACTAAAGACGGAAGCTTTGTTATAGATATTGGTGGAAGTTGGATAAAGGGTCAGCCTACAAGATCGCTTTATCACCTTGAAATAGCTATTGCATTTGTAAAAGAAATTGGCTTTCATCTTGCCCAAGAATTTTTTTGGTATAACCCCGCAAAATTGCCAACCCCTGCCGAATGGGTTAATGTAAGACGAGTTCGTGTTAAAGACGCAGTAAATACCATTTGGTGGTTATCAAAAACACCTGACCCTAAAGCGAATAACAGAAATGTGCTTATTGAGTATAGTGATAGTATGAAGGCTTTGCTAATAAATGGATATAAAGCTAAATTGCGTCCTTCTGGCCATGACATTTCCACCAAATTCTCAAAGGATAATAGCGGAGCTATCCCCTCTAACATGCTTCAGATAGCAAACACAGAGAGCAATAGTTCTTATCTTCGACAATGTAAAGCACATAATATAAAACCCCACCCTGCTCGTTATCCGCAGGCTTTACCCGAATTCTTTATAAAACTACTCACAGTTCCAGGAGATATTGTTTTGGATCCATTTGCGGGAAGTATGGTTACTGGTGCTGCATGTGAAAAACTAGAAAGAATATGGTTA
>Ga0315289_10006257_pt1 | contig 17511 bp, 19 predicted proteins | sample YL17G11_40_MG_FD_203452 | JGI IMG/M metagenome (GOLD analysis project Ga0315289, IMG submission 203452) | Sediment microbial communities from Yellowstone Lake, YNP, Wyoming, USA - YL17G11_40 | ecosystem: Environmental > Aquatic > Freshwater > Lake > Sediment | place: USA: Wyoming | collected... | reverse complement strand
CCAACTGCCAACTTTGGGTACGTTACAATAGAAGTTAATGATTTGAACATGGGGCATGTTTCTCCATCTGGTACAGTAATGGTCCTCAAAGGTTCCAACCTATCTGTTACCGCCAATCCTAATTCTGGATATGGGTTCGAATTTTGGACTACGCCAACTCAAACTGTAACCGACAACCCTATTTTACTGACTGATATTCGGGGGGCGTTTACGATAACAGCCAATTTTCGAACAGCTACCACTACATCATCAACTACTACCACCACACCGACTACAACATCATCGAGTACTACTACAACATCCTCAACAACCACATCATCAACAACCACAACTACAACTCCACCGCCAAAACCCAAATTCACTTCAACAAAATTCAATACAACTAATACAACTTCAGGCCATAACATCACCCTCTCTTTCAACAACGACCTAAACGAAAACGCCACAGTTCTTTTCATTGTCACAAACGAGCAGGGCCTAGTTGTGGACTACTTCAACAAAACAGTTTCCATGGGCATGGGTTCCTTATCAAAACTTGTCAACTGCACTTCTCTTGGTGTTGGTAATTATACTATCAGTTGGGAGGCTTATTTGGAGTCAGATAATAAATTGCTAAATGCAAAGGCATGGTCAAAACCAGATGAGTGGAAGAAAGTCAAATGTAGCTAATTTATTAATAAAAATAACATCAAAATTATAATTAGTGGTTAGCAAATGAAAAATACCGTATTGCTGCTGGCAGTGTTGTTCTTTTTCCTCTTAGCTACAACGGTTAACGCGCAAGTCTCTGTATCTTGCCCATCCTGCTACATCAACAACTGCCAGTGTTCTATAGCAAACTGCGCTGGCGGCACTGCAAAAATCTACACCACTGCAGACTGTTCTGGAATACCAAAGTACCAATACAGCTTTACTTCCAGCTCATTCACGTGGAACCCTTCGCAGACTGGAGACTACTATTCCAAGGTCCTGTGTTCGGATGAAAACGTATCTGCCTGCACTGCTGTAACAGTTAGCTCGGTGCAAACAACCACCACTCAACCTGCAACTACGACTCAAGGCGGTGGAGGAGGAGGGTCATCTTCCACAACTACTACTCTTATTGTTGACGGGACTACCACAACACAAACAACCACCATAAGTGCTATAGCTAAATGCACCTGGACACCGCCCTCTCCAAGTGTTTTAGGCCAATGCGAAGCAGTAGTTGGATGGTATTACGATGCAGAGTTGAAAAGATGCGTTGCTTTGAGCGGATGTGAAAAACCGGCAGATATGCCATTCTCTACACCCGATGAATGTAAGCTGGCATGCGAACTAGCTGGCGTAACAACATGCGACCAAGAGTGTAAAAACAAATGGCATGATGTTGGCACATGTAGAAGTTGGGGCGTTGTCCTAGAAGCTAAAGCAGGATGCGAGGAAAACGAAACAGACATAGGAGAAACTTCGGATTGTTATGTCAGTCCAGGTCTTATGGGTGTGGGAAGAACTTGCTGCTGTTCTGGTAAAAGAATTATTACTACAACTCGATATTATCTTTTTGTTATAACCGGAATAGTTTTTGTATCGGCAATTGCCGGGGCAGTTATTTACTTGAAAAAGAAAGTCCAGCCAAATAAACAAGAAAAAGAATTTGAAAAATTAAAAGAGAGATGGAAGTGAAGTGCTAATTTTTAAGCTCTAAAACTCGATAAGTGAATATTGGTATTATGGTGCTGGCTCAAAAATACAAGCCAAGAAGCCTCAAAGAATTCGTCGACCAGAAAGAGGCCGTAAATATATTTCTGAAATGGGTAGGTAAGTGGAAGCCTGGAAGCAAGGCTTTGTTGCTCTACGGCATGCCTGGCACAGGAAAGACTGCACTAATACATGCGTACGCCAATGAAAAAAATTTCGAGTTCGTCGAGATGAACGCCTCCGACTTCCGCTCAGCGCAGCAGATACAGGGAGTTTTCGGCCAGGCGATGAAACAGCTGTCGTTGTTCAAAAAATCGAAAATATTTTTGATCGACGAGGTCGACGGCATTGCTGGAAGGGAAGACTTGGGTGGGATAGGTGCTGTCATCAAGATGATAAAAGAGTCGAAATTTCCTGTTGTGATTACAGCAAATAACCCATGGAGCCAAAAATTGCGGGCGTTGAGGCAGCACTGCCAGCTTGTTAAGTTTGAAAAAATTTCAGCCGGGGACATCGAAAAGAGGCTGGATTATATTTGCAGGAAGGAAAGGATCAAATTCGACGGGAAAGTTTTAAGGCAACTGGCATCCAAATCTAGTGGTGATTTGCGGTCTGCAATAAACGACTTGGATATGGCGAGCCAAGGAAAAAACGGGATAACAGCAAGCGACTTGGAAGCCCTCGGACACAGGGAAAGGAAGGCAAGCATTTTCGAAGTGCTGAGGGATGTTTTCAAGTCAAAGACTGCTCTCGCAGCTAGGCAGGCAATCAGCCAGTCCGACAAGGACCCGGAGGAAATATTCTGGTGGATTGAAAATAACATTTTAAACGAGTATGAAAAACCGGAGGAAGTGGCTGCTGCATACGATGCTCTGAGCGTTGCAGACATCTTCAGGCAGAGGATAATTAGGAGGCAGAACTGGAGGATGATGGCGTACATGATCGACATGATGACGGGCGGTGTGTCCGTGGCAAAGGCAAAGCCGTACGCAAAATTCACCCGCTACCAATATCCAAGCAATATAATGATTCTCGGAAGAACCAAGGAAGGAAGGACTGCTGCAAAGGAAGTTTTAAATAAAATAGCGAAACAGTTACATTGTTCAACGAGAAAAACTAGGGAAGAATTCTTGCCATTCCTCAAGGTCATGGTTAAAAATTCTAAATTCAAAAGAGAATTTTTGGAAAGCTTTGGCATTGGCAGGGAAGATGTTGAATCAACTTTTAAGTTATAAAAGAACAATCAATTAATTAGATGTCTAACAATTCCAAAGAGAAATTAATAAAAGAAATAAAAAGATTGAGAGAAAAAAGAGGAGCGGAAACTCTTTCTTTCGAAGAGCTGGATAGGTTTGATGTAAAAAAACTTGAGAATGTTTTGAAGACCGAGGAAAAAATGTCGGAGGCTTATGCTGAAAAAAATCATTTTGATAAAAGATTTATTCCTTTAATTATAGTGCCTCTGATTTTATTTGCAACTTTTTATGTGTTTTTCATGTCGCAAAAACTTTCTAGAACAATGGACTACACAAATATAATCAATGAATGCAGCCCAAAAATTTTCAGCAGCTATATAGTCTGTTGTTTAAATGGAAATCTGTCACTTTGTACCGACCAAAAGATATTCAATCCCAACCAGTTCCTGATAGTAAGAGCCAATACGAAATATTTATTATCAGCTTACAACATAAGCTGGAAATCATATTATATCTGTGATTATACTGAATTGGACTCTACCGGAGTAAAAGCTTCTACAGAATTTTCTTCCCATACAGCATTCACTGGAACAAGTGGTTCTTTGTCTATTTTCTGTTCTACAAAATTTAACTTGGAAGAAACTCATATAGTCAGAGACTTTGGTTTCGTTCCTAATAAGAGTTCTTTCAAATTATTAGAAATTAGAATATTTCCTGATCACGACTACAAGAAATTAGAAGATTTCGACAATTATTTGAACGAATCAAAGGTTTTGTTATCTGAAGAGGGGATTGTAGAATGAAAAAAATCTATTTGATTTCTCTAATTTTAATTTCACTAATATTCTTCTCAATTTTGTCTGGAAGAGTTAATCCTATGGAAGACAATGGTGGTCCTCCTGAGCCATCTTGTGGTGATACAGATGGAGGCAGTGTTCCATTAACTGCTGGAAGTTGTAATGATGGCTATAGTTATTCTGATTCTTGTACATCTACTATCAATTTGAAAGAATATTATTGCACCGGTTCTTATGGTAGCTGCACTTATACAACATATAATTGTACCGCTTATTGTATAAATGCTGGGAAGAAATCAGGAGTTTGTTCAGGTGGCGCATGTGTTTGTACAGCATGTAATAGTGATTCCGAGTGCAATGACAACAACCCTTGCACAACAGATAAATGTAACAACCCAGGTTTAACTACTTCGTCTTGCTCTCATTCTAATGTAGCAGATAGCACTTCTTGTGGCACAAATAAATACTGTTGTTCTGGTGTCTGCGTCGCTTTCCCTGGAACTTATAATTCTGCATGCGGTAGTTGTGGTTATCTAGCATGTTCTGGTGCAACTTATAAATGTTATGATAAGACAGCTAATGGAGGTTCTTGTCTCTCCAATTCAGCCTGTTGCTCAAACAACTGCTGCTACAATGCTTATGGCGGTAATTGCTGTGCCTCAGGCACTACTTGCTGCATAAAAGATTTTTATGATATAGACGGAGACTATTCTTATTCCACATACTCCTGCTGTCTTTCAACTCAAGTCTGTTCTGGTGGAACGTGTGTTACTCCATCCTGTACATCAAACTCTCAGTGTACATCACCTCCCAATTCTTGCTATAACACACAAGGCACATGCGTGAATCCAGGCCAGGCAAGCGCTTACTGCTCGTACTCAAAAAAAACTGACGGCTCTTCCTGCGGTACAAACCAATATTGTTGTTCTGGTGTTTGCGTATCAGGAACTTATGGGGCTGCTTGTGGCAACTGCGGAACTCAAGGATGTTCTGGTAGCTATTATGCTTGTCTGAACGATAAAGCTGTGGTAGGTGGGTATTGTGTAGCTAATTCACAGTGCTGCTCAAACAACTGCTGTTATAATTCTTATGGTGGCAAATGTTGTGCTTCAGGAACAAGCTGCTGCATAAAAGAAACATGCACAGGCTATGACCCCGAAACAGGTGATTGCAGAAGTTATTCATACACATATTCATGCTGTCTTTCAACTCAAGTCTGCTCTCCTAATGGTGATTGCTATGAGTGCGCACCTGGTACTAATATAATAACTCACAGCCTTTATCCATCTGGCGATTATTCTTCCACCGCAACGACTAAATGGTCCAGGTCGGCATGCAGCAGCAATAAGATATGCAAAGAATATACGTGCAAATTGGCAGATGCGGATATAACGAGCTATAGTTTACCTTCAGGCAAGATAGCTAGGTCGGATGCAGTGTCGATTCCTTATACTATAAAGAATGTTGGTGAGGCAGCATGGACTTTTATTGTTGAAAGCCATATGGTTAAAGCCGGTGGCAGCGGGGTGTGGCCGGGAAGTTGGGATACTGTCGGTTCTGGCTCCTCGAAAAGCGGGAGTTTGACTTATCAAATGCAGTGCAGTGATCCTCTGGGAACATGGACCGGAGACATATACTCGTATACAGACCTGACTGCCTATGGTGGATGGCTTGTATGGGGCACTCCTTCATACAGCTTCCAAGCAGTGCAGTGTTTGAATGATGCTGACTGCCAGGCATGCTTGGGCTCTGGCTATAGATGTAATGTGGGAAGCAACGCTTGTGAGATGATAATAGCTCAATATAATGCCTCATTCGTTTCCCAAGTGCTTCCACCATCCAAGATGGGTCCGGGTCAGACTGCTGCAGTTAGTGTGACAATGAAAAATAATGGTACTAATACATGGACAAAAGCGGGAAGTTATAAACTCGGCTCACAAAATCCGCAGGATAACACGAATTGGGGTTTGGGTAGGGTTGATTTGAGTGACACAGATGCCATAGCCACTGACCAGCAAAAAACATTTTCCTTTACAATTACGGCACCAACCACGCAAGGGCTTTACAATTTTCAATGGAGAATGATAAGGGAATTGGTTACGTGGTTTGGCGATTACAGCAGTAATTTTGTAGTAAATGTAACAACTGAATGCTATGAAATTAGATTATTTACAAACTCCAAGCCATCTGACACAGGCCAGACTCTTCATAAAGCATGTAGTTGCACAAGCGTAACATGTGAATGTAACTTTACTTACGTACCTACTACAACCACTTATGGCAAGGCTGAGAGTTGGAGCGGCACAACTTTTTTGAGCAGCAGTGGATGGAAACTTATTTACACAGAACCTACGGAACCGCCATATTTCACTGACTTCAGCTACAGCGGCCATTTAAACTATTTCAACGTTTTCTGGAATGTTTATTATGTATCGACATCAAAAGTCAACGTATCATGCATTTTCGATTGCGATCCGAGAATACAAAACTGTGCTGCAGCGCAAAAATGCAGTCCTTATCCAGTGGTGCAATATCCTGGAAGGAGTGGTTGCACTGTGCTGAATCCTGTGTATAACTACACAAGAAGAAATAAGATATTTTGTAATTTAACTGATAATCAGAACGCGAACATATTTAGAGTGTACCCAGCAAATCCAGAATAGTCTATTTTTTAACTGAAAAAACATAATCAAATTATGAAGAAAACAATCGTTTTAATATCATTCTTATTTATTTTTTTGTCTTCGCCTATAAATTCTTCAGCTCAAACTACCGTACCAGAATTCAACATGTCCTTCTGGGCAGTGAATTTTGCTGTTGACGTGAAGAATGTCGCCAGCGGCAGCGTCGGCGACACGATAAATATTCCTGTCAGGGTGCAGAACTTGGGAATACTCGCAGACAACTATACAGTCAACGCCACGCCTATAAGCTTTGCAGAATACATAACTTTGGAAAACAACCTGCTCACTACTAATGCATTGAAGACAAACGAATTCGGAAGCGTTTATTTCCGGGCAACAATACTGTCCAAACCCTCTGTCAATCCACAAATAGGCCTGTGGATATATTCCAATGCGGACAAGTACAGCTGCTCTTCGGCAGCAGACTGCAGCGCGATACAAAGCATGGAAAGAAACACGACATGCGAGGCTGTCTCGCACAAATGCGCGGTGTACAGGGTTGTCGAGCTGAGCAGCGGCTTGAAGAATATGCCTGAGATCGGCTTTTTCGGGTTGTTGCAAATTTTTGTTTTCGCGTCGCTTATTGCACTGTTAACTTTTAAATAGATGCCTGCAAGTTATATTTTAGAAGGGCCCATAGTCTAGTGGCCAGACCTTTGGGGCTAGGACGCGACCCTTACAAAATTGTTAAGAAAGGTTGAGACAGGAGTTCGATTCTCCTTGGGCCCACTTGCTGTGGTAGCATGGATGTTGTAGAAGCTTTCGGAACTGCTGTCAATATTTCTCTCTCGAAAGGAGTGATGGCTGCCGTCCAATTCCTCGGGTTGCCGGTAAAAAAGATTGAACAAACAATAAAAACAAAAAATCCTTTGATAGAAGGCAAAGTTTTCGACATAACAGTTGACTACAAACCAAGCATAAGCCAACTTTACGTTTATCTCACGCCGAAGAAGTTCAGCAGGGAGATTGTAAAGACGCTGAAGCCGAACGAGCTGGATTTCAAATCGATGTTAGTTCTTCTCGGCAGCGTTATGCTCAACGGCAAAAAGACGGAAGTAAGGCTTGGCGCGTACGGAATCCCCAGCTCTGATCTGGTAAAGGCTGTAATAAAATACAAGAAGGTATAATCACTTTTTAAGTATGTCGTCTATGTTTTCCGCTAACATAAACTTGACTGGTATTTCTTTGAAACTAAATTCTTCATAAAAACTTTTGGATTTTTCTGTCGCAGTAACTGAAACGGATGGAGCTCCCATCCTTTTGAACGATTTTGCAATTTCTTTTATTAAAGCTCTGCCAATCCTCTTGCCCTGATAGTCGGGGTGGACCGATGCCTGCCAGATAAGCGCCCTAGATCCATCATAACAGCCTCTTACCAACCCGACCACCGAACCTCCGTACTCAGCGACAAAAAATGGGCTATCTGATTTCTCATAAATTCTTAACATGGCTTCGGGGCCGTCAATCTCTGGATGAGAATACTGGCTGTTTAGTTTAAGAATTTCTACACACATTCCCGTATCCGAAGGTTCAAACCTTCTGATTTTCATATTGTAAAAATATAAGATTAAAGATTTAACGATGATATACGAAAAAAATTCGGTAGCAAAAGGACCACTATAATTTGGCGTGAATTATATGTGAAAAACAATAGAGAATGGGTAAAAAAATAGTTAGCGAGGCGTGGATTTGAACCACGGACCTTCCCGGTATAAAACTTTCGGGTCTCCCAGAGCAGTTATGAGCCGTTCGCAGCATATTATGCCTCGACGAGCACTCCATTGCAGCCGATGAAATCAACTTGCATCGGAGGCTGCTCCACCTCGCTCTTCATAATTAAACGTAGCATAAACTTATAACTTATTCGCATTTAAAGCTTGGTCTGCCATTTTCGCAAGTCCTGCAAATTACCACCGAGGGTAGTTGTAAGTTTATATTACCGCCTTCCGGGAATCTTTTTCTCATGTTTGAAGCCGAGGCCAGCAGGAAGCGTGAGAGGATCATGAAAAAGATCGTCAGGCTCTTCAAACAACTTGTGAAAAATGGGGGCGGGTGTCGTGAAGAACGATGAAAAGACTGCTATAAAAGACAGCGGGATGCGCGAGATTTTGAAAAAGGCAACGAAGGACTACAGGGGTTGGGCTCCTCTGGGTTATGGCATTGCGAACGGCGTTTCGGGCTATGTCGGGGGGCTTGCCGTAGGCTCATTCGACGGCTTGATCAGATACATTGCTACAGACCTGCCGAAAATACCGCAATACGTCATGGAACATCCAGACATTTTGTTTTTGCTGGAAAAGTCGTTTGAACGGCTGTATTCCGCTTTCAGCAGAGTTAACGCTTTCGCACAAATCGGTGCGCTTTCCGGACTTGTTGGCGGCGTGATAATTGTCGGCCGGACAAAACGCTTCGTGAGAAAAGGGGTGGGAGGTGAATAAGATGGTGTCTTTAGACGATTTGAAGCCCACGAAAAGGGACGTGGCGGTCGCGGTTGGCAGCATAGCGGCATACAAATTGCTTCTAGAAAAGTGGGTTGCAATGACGAAGAGCAGGATAGAGGCGTATCTTGACGAACGCGAGGAAAGGAGAGAAAAGCTCAGGGCGCGCTACATCATGGAGGCTCAGAAAGAAATGATGAAAGAGCTGATACCAGATCTCTACCAGGCAATGAACCAAAAAGGCAGGCAGGGTGGGGCTGATGCTTGAGCATTCAGATTTGCGTCAAATGCTTGCCTATGCCTCTGCTCTGAACGAATGTATGGAAATATATGAAAGGAAAAAGGAGGAGTTGGAAAGGTATGTTTCAAAAGACTCGCAAAAGCCGAGGGAGGAGTTTGTCGCCGAAACTTCTAAGGTACTACTGGATGAGGTACTGAAACGGCTGGCAGGATATTTTCCTGAGATAAAGGCTGCAATAGGCGTTGTATGTTCGGAACCCGCTGTTAAATTCGGGGAACTTGCCGGAGATTATTTGAAGCTATACTTTCAGAAGAACAGCGTCGACAACAGCGGCAGGCAGAGGAGCGGCGGGGAAGTGGTGAAGGAGTTTGCGTACAGGTGCGTGAAAAATTTCCTCCTGAAAAGGATGCTGGGCGATTGAGTGAGCCTGACAGAAACGCTGCAGTACGAAAGCGAATTGCTGGGCATCGAGGTAAGGAGCGAAGGCGTGGCGGGGTGTTACAGGGAAAACCCCGAGGAGCTGCGAAAAAAGATCGAGAGTCTGAATAATTTCAAGTACAGGGTCGCCACGTCCGGCATAAAGGATTGCTACAAGGAGAGCATGATCAGGGGCGCGGACAAATCCTTGGAACTGCTAGGATACAAGCCAGCTGCCAAAGCGAAGGAAAAAAGTGGCGGCATACTTTCGTACATCATACCTCTCGGCCTGATGCTTATACCGTTGATTCTCAATGAATTCTTTCCAGCGAGGCCCGAAAGAAGTGGCGAAAGAGAAAGTTATTTAAACCGACCCGGCAATAATACAAAGATACAAAGTGAGTGGAATGAGTGACTGTCGTTGGCCCAACTGAACTGCTTTTCTTAGCCAAGCCGCTCGAAAATCATTTCCTGGATTTAAATATAAAAAAAATGAATTTTGAAGTAGGCGAGTGAAATGGCAGACAACATAATCGACCCGTTCGGGACAAGCGTCGTGGAAGACTACTCGCGGCTGTTCAGCGAACTCGGGCTGAAGCCGATAACAAAAGAACTGCTGGAAAGGATAAGGAGGCCGAACTTGTACCTGAGGCGCGGCATAGACTTTGCGCACAGGGATTTCGACAAGTTTTTAGCAGCAGCAGAGGCGAAAAAGCCGATAGCAATCATGTCAGGCATAAAGCCAAGCAACGAATTCCATTTGGGCAGCAAGATGACCGCGGAAAAGCTGATATTTTTCCAGAAGGAGTTCAAGGCAAAAGTATTCTACTGCATTGCTGATCTTGAAACATTGGTAGACAACCAGATACCGCTTGAAACATCGCATCAAATCGCTGTAAATAATGTCGCGGACGTTTTGGCTTTGGGTTTGAATCCGAAGCGCGCGTTCATCTACAAACAGTCTGCGGAAAAGCGTGTGACGAACATGGCATATCTTTTTAGCAGAAAAATCACGCTTAACCACCTGCAAAGCCTGTACGGCGAACGGCCTTTAGGACTTTACTTTGCAGCCTTCGCGCAGTGCGGCGACATACTGCTGCCGCAACTAAAAGAATTCGGCGGACCTAAAAACGTGCTTGTGCCAATCGGCGTTGACCAGGATTCACATATGAGGCTTGCCAGGGATGTTGTTGATAGGGTGAAAGAGCAGTTCGCATTCATACCGCCTTCCTCGATTTACCACAAGTTTTTCCGCGCTCTGGACGGCGAGGCGAAGATGAGCAAGAGAAACCCTATGTCCGTGTTGCTGCTGAACGACACACCGGAGCTTGCAGAGAAGAAGATAAAATGCTGCGTTGACGGCGGAAGGAAAACAGCAGAGGAGCAGAGGAGGATTGGAGGAGAGGCAGAGAAGTGTGTGAACTATGAACTGGCAAAGTTCCACTTTGCTGACGATGATAAAGTGCTGAAGAAGATTTACGACGAGTGTTATGGCGGTAAGAGGTTGTGTGGTGAATGCAAGGCAGAGGTTGCAAAAATGGCTGTGAAGTTTTTGAAGAAACACCAGCAGAAAAAGGCGAAGATGGTTAAAACTGCGGAAAAAATATTGAGTGATTGATATGAAACATTTTTTTATATCTGTTATTATACCAACATTGAACGAAGAAAAATATATAAAAAAAACCTTGTTATCTTTGAGAAATCAGGATTATGAAGGTAAATATGAGATAATTGTTGCGGATAGTTGTAGCAAGGACAAAACAGTGGATATTGCGAAAAAATATGCAGATAAAGTAGTTCTTGTAAAAAAAATGAGCCCTGGCGCTGGAAGAAATGCGGGTGCAAAGGAGGCTAAAGGCAACATACTTTTATTTATAGACGCCGATACGATAGCTATTCCAAATCTTCTTAAAGTTGTGGAAAAAACTTTCAAGAATGAAAAAGTTATTGCAGCCATTCCTCCTATGCTTCCCTTAGAATATGGAAAACATTTAATAACATTTATTTTGGCCAATGAATTTGGATTAAAACTTCTAATAAAGCTTAAAAACCCTATACTTCCCACGGTTTGCTTGGCCTGTAAAAAAAATATTTTTTTACGCACCGGAGGTTTTGATGATAATTTAAAGTGCGTCGAAGATCTGGAGTTCTCTTCGAGATTAAAAAAATATGGAGGGAAAATCATATTTATGAAAGACACCTTTGTCTTAGCATCCCCGAGAAGATTTAAGAAATGGGGATTTTTAAAGTCAATGAGAGCTTGGCCGTTAGGTTATTTGGACCTAAAATTGTACAATAAAACCCCGAAATATAATCCTATAAGATAAACCTTTTATAAATAAGTTATAATGAAAAATCAACTAGCTTTGCTTTCAATGTTTGGCCTTGCAATCGCAAGTATTACGAGTCTTATTCTTCTAAAAAAAATGATTATAATCGAAGTCGGCGCAGTGATATTTTTTATAGGATTTGTGTGGGAATTGTATGGGACTAAGAAAGGCTTGTGGGTTTATAACCCGTCACCGATTTACACGATAGCGGGCAGGGTACCAATAGAAATAGCGCTCTCTTATCTTTTTATCGGCATGGCTGCTGCCTCTTATGTAATTTTCAGGTTATTGATTTAGGTGAAGTCATGGATAGATTAAAAAAAGGCCCTTATAATCCGATATTTTTATTGGTAATGACACTGGTTGGTTTGGCAGGTCTTGCGGTTTATAAAAATACTATAATAATCGAGACTGGGGTGTTGGGCATGGTGGGCAACTTGATTTATGAGCTTCGCGGAACGAAAAACAAGGATTGGAAATATTCTCCCGCATCCTTGTATATGATCGCAGGCAGGCTGCCGATAGAAGTCATCCTTACTTATCTGTTCACTGGCATGGCAGCCGCGGCATACGTATTCTTCAGGTTGGGTATTTTTTGAACTTGGCAAATTTATTTAGAATTTGCCAAGTATATTTAAATTTTATGAGGTGCTAAAGATTACTATGGCAGAATACAAGCTGACAGAAGAAGGCCAGCAATATCTGATAGAAGGCTTGCCAGAAAAAAATCTTGTTCTAGCTCTAAACTTGATGCCGACAAAGTCCGCTACGATAGGAAAGCTGTTTTCAAAAGTGAAAAACCTGCCGATAGCGATGAAGTGGGCGCTGGAGAGGGGATGGGTGGCAAAGAAGGGCGACGAGCTTACGCTGATGAAGCCGCCGCACGAGACTGCCGAGGAGGTGGCGCTGAAAAAAATACATGAGGGGAAGATGGCTGAAGAAGGAACATTGAAAATACTTTTGGAGAGGAAACTCGTTTGGAAAGTGACAGAGACGTACAAAAAAACCGAGGAGGCTCTTCTGAAGGGCGGGAATGTCATAAGCGCGCTAACGCACGACATAATACGCACAGGCTTGTGGAAAAGTAAAAAATTCAAACCTGTTAATGTTGGAATTGTGAAAAAAATTGGCGGCGATTTACCGAAAGGAAAAAGGCAGCCGTACGCAGAATTCTTGATGAACGTCAGGAGAAAGCTGGCTGAAATGGGATTCAAGGAGATGACTGGGCCGACGATAGAGCTGGAGTTCTGGAATTTCGACGCGCTCTATCAGCCTCAAAATCATCCGGCGCGAGATTGGACTTCTAGTTATTCTTTGAAATATCCAAAGTTTGGAACACTTCCTTCTAACAGCATTGTAGCAAAAGTGAAAGCTGCACATGAGAACGGGTGGAAGACTGGATCGACAGGATGGCAGTACAAATGGAGCGAGAAGAAAGCTTCGCAACTGATGCCCCGCGCGCACGACACAGCAATCTCGCCGCGCTATCTAGCAAAAGGTGTGGAAATTCCAGGAAAATATTTCAGCTTAGTAAGATGCTACAGACCTGATGTTATTGATGCAACACACGGTGTGGAGTTTTATCAACTAGGCGGGTTTGTAATAGCAAAGGATCTCAATTTCAAACACTTGTTATGGTTGTTAAGGCAGTTCACAACTGAAATCGCTGGAATAAAAGAAATAGAATTCGCAGCCGGTTATTTTCCTTTCGTAGAACCAGGTGTTGAGGTATCTGGAAAACATCCTGAATTGGGATGGATTGAATTAGCTGGAGCCGGAATATTCAGGCCAGAGATGACAGAACCGCTTGGAATAAAAGACCCTGTTATAGCATGGGGATTTGGTGTTGACAGATTGGCAATGCATGCTTTAAAAATAAAAGATATTAGAGAATTATTTTCAAGAAATTTAGAGCGGTTGAGGTGTGCGGATGCCTAAGATAGATGTTTCTTATTCGGACTTGTGTGAATTGATCGGAAGAAAAATATCCATAGGTGATTTGAAAAAATATATCCTTTTTGCAAAGGCTGAGATAGAGGATGTGGAAGGAGATACGCTGAAAATTGATTCAAAAGATACGAACAGGCCGGATTTGTGGTCGGTTGAAGGGATTGCAAGAGAATTGCGAGGGAGACTTGCAGGAGAGAAGGGATTGCCGAAATATGAAATAAAAAGTTCTGGTTTGGTTGTCAATGTTGACGGAAAGGTTGCAAAGGCCAGGCCTTTGACTGTCTGTGCAGTGGCGAAGAATCTCAATGTCGATGAAATTGTTCTGTCGCAGCTGATACAACTGCAAGAAAAAGTTGCCGGGACTTTCGGAAGAGGAAGGAAAGAGATTGCAATCGGCGTATACGATTTGTCGAGAATAAAGCCGCCGATAAAATATACCACTGCTTCGCTGGAAAAACATTTTGTTCCACTAGATTTTGAAGAGGAAATGCCGATAAAAGAAATACTGGAGAAGCATCCTAAAGGAAAAGAGTTCGGCCATCTGCTGAAAGGTTGCAAAGAAGTGCCGATGTTCATAGATTCTGCTGGAGAGGTTTTGTCGATACCGCCGATAATAAACTCCAACTACAGTGGAAAAGTTACGAAAGATACAAAAGAAGTTTTCATCGAGTGCAGCGGGTTTGACTTTAAGTTTTTGATGCCGGCACTAAATGTTTTAGTTGCAGCTTTGCTTGACAGAAAGGCGACAGTCGAAAGCGTGGAAGTTGTTTACGGCAAAAAATCCGTTAGGACGCCCGACATGAGGCCGAAGTCTTCTTCGGTGGAGTTGAGTTTTATCAACAAATTGTCTGGACTAAACCTGACTGCGAAACAGGCTGCAGATCTTCTCGAACAAGCACGATATCAAACATCAATCAAAGGCAGCAGGATAAATGTTTTGTATCCGGCCTACAGGCAGGACATAATGCATCAGAGCGATGTGGCTGAGGATGTTATGATTTCTTTCGGCTACAACAACTTCATCCCAGAGCAGATCAAACAACAGACAATTGGAAAGATGAGCAAGAAGGAAGTTTTGATAGATGATATGGCGAACAGCATGGTTGAACTTGGATTTCAGGAGATATTGTCTTACACATTAACAAGCAAAGATCAGCTGTTCAAAAAGATGGGGTTGAAAGAGGAGAATGTTGTAGAGATAGAGAACCCAATTTCGCTGAACTGGAACGTTTTTCGGAACTGGTTGCTGCCGAGCCTTATGGAATTTTTCTCTAACAACCAGCATGTGACTTACCCGCAGAAGATTTTCGAGATAGGTGATGTTGTGTTGATTGATGAAAGAAAGGAAACGAAAACAAGAGATGTGAAAATGCTTGCTGCAGTTATTTCAGATTCACGAGTTGGCTATGAAGATGTTGCACCGATTTTGGATGCATTCCTTTCGGCTGCAGGTGTGAAGTACAAGCTTAGGAGAGCAAAACACTCCAGCTTCATCGAAGGGAGGGTGGCTGATGTTGTTGTCGACGGAAAAACAATCGGTTTTATTGGTGAGATTCATCCAATGATTTTGAAGAACTGGCAGCTTGAAATGCCTGTGGCCGCTTTTGAAATCGATTTAGAAATGATTTAATTTATTCTATTTGTTTTTTCTTATTATTTCTAGCAAAAATATAGTCAACCAAAGGATCCAGCCATCTGAAGCCGTCGTTTGGGGCATTGGCTATCCAATAACCACTTTTACTTGTGTCTTTTCCCATTTCAATAAATCCTGTCAAAGATCCAAGAGAAAGAATGGGTTCCCATATGCATGATATGTTGCATCTCCGGCAGTTTCTCATCATCTCTATAGCTTTCTTCACATCCTCTCTTTCAATAATCTCATTTATGGAATGATTTTCAAGTGAAATGCCATTTTTCAAGAAGCCTGGTTGCTCAAAACCGTAATTGCAAACTGCGGGATAGGCTTTTCCGTCCCATTTAACTTTAATTCCAAACGTGTCGCACTTAACATTTTCAAATTTTTCTGGCTCAAGGAGAAAATTCAGGTATCTTGTAGTGTTCATGACCTTGTGTCCTTGTTTTTTCAAATCCGATAAGAGTTGAATTTTTTCTTTTAAGGCTTTGTACTCTTTTTCGTTGAAGGCTATATGAGAAAAATCGCCGCCAAAAAAGGAAGCTTGGACGGGATCGAATAAAACACCAGATACACCAAGTTTCTCTCCTAAATATAGAACATCTTCGACATGGTCGACATTATATTTGCTTATCACACAGTTTATGATAACATATGCTCCAAGGTCGACGGCAGATTTTATTCCCTCAACTGCTCTATCAAATATTTTAATTCCTCTTATCTTGTCGTGTACTTGAGGGTTAGCGGAATCCAGAGATACACAAATCCTGTCAACATGCTTATAGAATTCCTTGGCCCTGTTTTTAAGCAAGTAGCCGTTAGTTACGACACTCGTAACAAAACCTGAATCATAACTGTACTTCAATATCTCTGGTATATCTTTTCTCAGTAATGGCTCTCCGCCTGTAAAAACTGCAACTACAACTCCAGCTTCTTTGAACCTATCTATGATCATTTTTTCAGTTTTCAAATCAGGCTCGTGCGTTTCTTTCATTCTCCAGATGGGGCAAGTCTTGCATCTGCACATGCATTTGCTCGTGACTTCATGGCTCGCAAACAATATTCTCTTTTTGCCAAGTGACCTCAGAAGTAAGTTCTTAAAACCAGATTTCACTCCGTAAACTCTATCTGACATAAAAATATAATTGTTTCTAATTTTATTTAAAGATGGTCAACTACTAAGTTCTTTATTTTTTGATTTTTTTCCAAAAACTTTAATATTTTTTTGACAACTTTTTCTATCTGCTTGTCCAAGAGTCTTGAGACAACTAAAGATGCGAAAAAAGAAAAGGTGCTTATTATAACTGTTTGAATGAAATTTATGCTTCCGAGAATAAAAACTATTGCAAAAAGAATTGCAGCACCAACATAACCCATAAGCCAAGACCTTACTACAAAATATAAGTTATGCTCTTCCTCCTTTCCCATAAAATTAATTTAAATTTGGGCATTAAATAAGTTGTTGAATGAATCATTTTCTTGTTATTGAGTTAAAGCATCCTCTACCGAAAAGTATGTTATTGCTTATAGAAATCCACTCCCAATCTCCCTGCAAACCTCTGGTCATACCCACAGCACAATCTATACCACATTTATCACAAATGGGAGTTTTTTTACTTTTCTCGGAAGCACCTAAAATGCAGGGTTTTTTAATTTTTCCTTCTGAATCCAATGATATAGTGAAAAGATTCTCTCGCATTGCACAATGTTTTGTCCATTCATTTGACTTTAGCATGTCAAGCGATAAATCTGACAGAGCAATAAAGTTCGGATACATTTTCTTTAGATTTTTTATCTCATCAATAATATCATTTCTTTCCTTTCCGTAAGGTATCCATAAGTCGTCTTCATTTGAAAATGGCGTATGAAACGACATTGACATACCTTTAACAACACCGCACCATTCTTCTGCTACATCAGCAATTTCATTTTTATTGATGTTATTCAGAGTCATATTGATCATTATGTTCGTGGTCGGACTTTTTTCTATGTTTCTTCTTACTCTTTTGTATACATTTCCAAAAGACCTGCTGAGCGGTGGTCTCAATCTGTTATGAGTTTTTTCGGTGCCATCAATGGAAACTATATACATAGACGGCAGGTCCAAAAGTGGCAGCGTTCCATTGGTTACAATCCAAGAATCTA
>Ga0315289_10006251_pt1 | contig 17522 bp, 11 predicted proteins | sample YL17G11_40_MG_FD_203452 | JGI IMG/M metagenome (GOLD analysis project Ga0315289, IMG submission 203452) | Sediment microbial communities from Yellowstone Lake, YNP, Wyoming, USA - YL17G11_40 | ecosystem: Environmental > Aquatic > Freshwater > Lake > Sediment | place: USA: Wyoming | collected... | reverse complement strand
ACCCTGGGAGCCAGCTACGGCATCTACGGACCGGCCTTCGAGCTCTGTGAGAACCGCCCGAGGGAGCCCGAGAGCGAGGAGTATCTGGATTCAGAGAAGTATGAGATCAAGCAGTGGGATATCGACAGGCCGGACAGCCTGAAAGACCTCATCGCTCGGGTGAACCGGATTCGTAGGGAAAACCCGGCCCTCCAGAGCGACTGGCGCCTATCTTTTCATAACGTGGACAATGAGCAGCTCATCTGCTACAGCAAGCGGACAGAAGACTATGAGAACATTATCGTGGTCGTGGTCAACCTGGATCCCCACCATGCGCAGTCCGGCTGGGTGGGGCTCGATCTGGCGACACTGGGGCTCGATGCCCACCAACCGTACGAGGTGCATGACCTGCTGAGCGACGCGTGCTATCTCTGGCAGGGAGCGTGCAACTATGTTGAGCTGAACCCGCAAGTGGTGCCGGCGCACATCTTCCGCTTGCGGCGGCGGGTCGGCACGGAGCAAGACTTTGGATAGTAGATGGGGCGAGTGAGGTAGGGGGATGCGCGGAGATCAGAGGGCGTACGTCTTAGAGGGCGATCTCCTCTGGTACAAGGACGCGATTGTCTACGAGCTCCACGTTCGGGCCTTCTACGACAGCGACGGCGACGGAGTGGGAGACTTTCGGGGCCTGACGGAGAAGCTCGACTACCTTCAGGACCTGGGGATCACAGCGATCTGGCTGCTGCCTTTCTATCCCTCCCCGCTGAAGGACGATGGTTACGACATGTCGGACTACACTGGTGTCCACTCCGACTATGGCACCCTGCGCGACTTTCAGATGTTCCTGCGGGAGGCGCATCGGAGGGGCCTGCGCGTTATCACCGAGCTTGTCCTGAACCACACGTCTGACCAACACACCTGGTTCCAGCGATCGCGCCGCGCTCCGCCCGGCAGCCGCCGGCGCGATTCGTACGTCTGGAGCGACAGCCCCGATAAATACAAGGATGCGCGGATAATATTCAAGGATTTCGAGTCATCCAACTGGACGTGGGACCCGCTGGCCAAGGCCTACTATTGGCATCGCTTCTATCAGCATCAGCCCGACCTCAACTACGACAATCCCCGCGTTCGACGGGCCATGCTTGGGGTCATGGACTTCTGGCTGCGCATGGGGGTGGATGGGCTTCGCCTCGATGCTGTGCCTTATCTGTACGAGCGGGAGGGCACGAGTTGCGAGAACTTGCCGGAGGCACACGAGTTCGTGAGAGATGTCCGGCGTCGTGTCGACCAGAAGTTCAGGAACCGTATGCGTCTGGCGGAGGCTAACCAGTGGCCTGATGACGCCGTCGCGTACTTCGGGGGCGGGGACGAGTGTCATATGGCGTTCCACTTCCCGCTCATGCCTCGGCTGTTCATGGCCATCCGCATGGAGGATCGCTTCCCCATCATCGAGATACTTGAGCAGACACCGGCAATCCCTGAGACCTGCCAATGGGCGCTGTTTCTGCGCAACCACGATGAGATGACGTTAGAGATGGTCACGGACGAAGAGCGGGACTACATGAACCGGGTCTATGCTCACGATCCCCAGATGCGGATCAACCTGGGGATCCGCCGCCGACTGGCTCCCCTTCTGCGGAACAACCGCCGGCAGATCGAGCTCATGAACGCCCTGCTTTTCTCGATGCCGGGGACACCTGTGATCTACTACGGGGACGAGATCGGGATGGGGGACAACATCTACCTGGGCGACCGCAATGGTGTGCGCACACCCATGCAGTGGAGCGCCGACCGAAACGCGGGCTTCTCCCGAGCCAACCCGCAGAAGCTATATCTGCCCGTCATTATCGACCCCGAGTACCACTACGAGGCTGTCAACGTAGAGACCCAGCAAAGCAATCCCCACCGGCTCCTCTGGTGGATGAAGCGTTTGATCGCTCTGAGGAAGCGCTACAAGGCCTTCGGCAGGGGGAGCATTGAGTTCCTCCACCCAGAGAATCGAAAGATCCTGGCCTTCGTCCGGCGCTATCAGGAAGAGCGCATCCTGGTCGTGGCCAACCTATCCCGCTTCGTGCAGGGAGTGGAGCTGGAGCTGCCTGGTTTCAACGGCATGGTGCCGGTGGAGCTCTTCGGCCGGACGGCGTTTCCTCCTATTGGAGAGTCGCCGTACTTCCTGTCGCTGGGTCCCCACGCCTTCTACTGGTTCGCCCTGGAGCCGCAGCGCGTGAAGTCGCCGCTGGCCATCGCCGCTCCTGATAGCCAGGTGCCCACCCTTACGGTAACGGGGTCCTGGGAGAGCACCTTCCAGGGCAGGGGCAAGGCAGCCCTCGAGGCCGTCTTGCCGTACTACCTGAAGCCGCGACGCTGGTTCGGCGGCAAGGCGCGGGCGATGCGGTCTGTTAACATCGTCGAGGCGATCCCCATCGCCCAGGCCCGCGAACGTCCGAAGTTCTACGTCGCTCTCCTCAGGGTCGACTACTTCGAGGGCGAGGCCGAGACCTACGTGCTCCCCCTCGCCTTTGCCGCGGGCGGGCGGGCCGATCAGGTGTTGAGTGCGTTCCCCCAGGCAGCCGTTGTCCGTCTGGAGGTGGAGGGCGAAGAAGGGTTGCTCTTTGATGCGCTCTGGGATGAGGGCTTCTGTGGAGCGCTCCTGCAGGCGATCGCCCGGCGTCGGCGCTTTGAGGGGACGGCAGGTGAGCTGGCGGCCGGGTCAACAAGAGCGTTGCGGCAACTGTGGGACGCGGCCGAGGAGCCCTTGACGCCCTCCGTCCTGAAGGCCGAGCAGAGCAACACCTCAGTCATCTATGGGGACAGGTTCATTCTCAAGCTTTTCCGACGCCTTGACGAGGGAATCAACCCAGAGCTGGAGATTGGACGCCTTCTCACCGAGAAGACAACCCTGGCCCACGTCCCTCCCCTGGCTGGTTTCATCGAGTACCGCAGAGGCCGCCAGGAGCCCCTTACCCTGGCCATTCTTCAAGGGCTGGTGCCAAAGGAGGGAGATGCCTGGCAATACACCCTGGACGAGCTGGAACGGTACTTCGAGCGCGTTCTGACGGACCAACCGGAGGCGGAAGAGGTCGTTGTACCGGCTAGGAGCCTGCTAGACCTGGCCGAGGAGGCGCCACCGCGGTTGGCTACCGACCTGATCGGCCCTTATCTGGAATCGGCCCGGCTATTGGGCGAGCGCACCGCTGATCTCCACGTCGCCCTCGCCTCCGCCCTGGACGACCCGGATTTTGTCCCGGAACCAATTTCGCCCTTCTCCCAGCGCTCTATTTACCAGTCCATGCGTAGCCTTACCGGCCAGGTCCTCCAACTGCTGCGCCAGCGCCTGCCGGAGATTCCGGAGGAGCTGCAGGACGAGGCGCAGCAACTCCTTGGCCTAGAGGAGACGATCCTGCAACGCTTTCAGTCTATCCTCGACTGGAAGAGCACGGCCATGCTGATCCGCTGTCACGGTGACTATCACCTTGGCCAGGTCCTCTACACCGGCAAGGACTTGGTGATCATCGACTTTGAGGGGGAGCCGGCCCGCCCTCTGAGCGAGCGGCGGATCAAGCGCTGTGCCCTGCGCGATGTGGCCGGCATGCTCCGCTCGTTCCACTACGCCGCCTACGCTACCCTCTTCAACCACAGGGTCAGTGTCACCGTCCGGCCCGAGGACATGGCTGCGCTGGAGCCATGGGCCCGCTTCTGGTATCGTTGGGTCAGCGCTGTCTTTCTCAAGGCCTACCTCACCGAAGCAAGCCAGGTTCCTTTTCTCCCCCAGGGACGGGATGAGCTCCAAGTGCTGTTGGACGCTCATCTCTTGGAGAAAGCTATCTACGAGCTCGGCTATGAACTGAATAACCGCCCCGATTGGATCAGAATCCCTCTCCAGGCGATTCTGGACCTGGTCGGTGGGCAAGCGGAGCATGGCTAGAGCGCGTGTCCCCGGTCTCAGCGCCCTGGCACGCATGCACGGCGTGCAAACCGCCTTCTACGACGTTGAGGATCGCCGCCAGCAGGCCTCATCGGAGGCTGTCCTACGCGTGCTGCGCGCGCTCGGCGTGCCTGTCGAGACTTTCGCTGATGTTACCCATGCCCTGCGGCAGCGACGCCGCGAGCTGTGGGCCCGCGGCGTCGAGCCCGTCACTGTCGCCTGGGACGGTCAGCCCGTCGGAATCGACCTGCGCCTCCCCGCCGCGGCTGACGGCAGCGTGCGCTGCCACCTCGCCCTTGAGGCTGGGGACGGCCACGCTTGGAGCTGCGATGTCGGGGGGTTGCCTGTCGTTGACTCTGCTGTTGTTGAAGACGTGCGCTATCTGACCAAGAGGCTATTGCTGCCCGATCGCTTGCCGTCGGGCTACCATCGGCTCACGTTGGAATGGGGGGGCAGGCAGTTCGAGATCTTGCTCATCTCGGCGCCGTTGAAGGCTCACACCCTCCGGGAGGAGCCCGAAAGCAGGTGCTGGGGCGTGTTCCTCCCGCTCTATGCCCTCCACTCACGGAGGAGCTGGGGAGCAGGAGACCTCACTGACCTTGAATCCCTGCTGGAGTGGGTGGCCGGGTTGGGGGGCAGTGTGGTCGCGACACTCCCTTTGCTGGCCGCCTTTCTGGACGATCCCCTGGAGCCGAGTCCGTATGCCGCGGTGAGCCGCCAATCTTGGAATGAGTTCTACATCGATGTCACCCGCGTACCGGAGCTGCAGCGATGCCCCTCGGCGCAGGCCATCGTGGGATCGCCCGAAGTCCGCCAAGAGCTTGAAGGGCTGCGCTCGCTGCCCTTGGTCGACTATCGCCGTCAGATGGGGCTCAAGCGGAGGGTCCTGGAGGAGCTCGCGCGGTGCTTTTTCGACGAACGGTCGGAACGCCACACTGCGTTCGCCCGGTTCGTGGAGGCGCATCCGCCGTTGGAGGACTACGCTCGCTTCCGGGCCACGGTGGAGCGGAGGCGTGTCCCGTGGCCTGCGTGGCCCCAGCCGCTTCGGGAGGGCGTGCTGAAAGCGGGAGACTATGATGAAGCGGCGAAGCGCTATCACCTCTACGTCCAGTGGGTGGCTCAGGAACAGATGCGGGCCCTTTCTCAAAAGATCCGGTCGGCGGGAGCGAGGCTGTACCTCGACCTCCCGCTCGGCGTGCATCCGGACGGCTATGACGTGTGGCGCGAGCGCGGCATGTTTGCCCTGGAGGCCGCGGCAGGGGCGCCGCCGGACGCCTTCTTCACCAAGGGCCAGAACTGGGGATTCCCGCCCCCTCACCCTGAAGCGATGAGAGAGCAGGGCTACCGCTACCTCATCGCGTGCCTGCGGCACCACCTCCAGCACGCCGGCATACTCCGGATCGACCACGTCATGGGCCTCCACCGTCTCTACTGGATAGCCAGGGGGATGGAGCCACGCGAAGGCGTGTACGTGCGCTATCCCTCGGATGAGCTCTACGCTATCCTGAGCGTCGAGTCCCACAGGCACCGGGCCCTCATTGTGGGCGAGGACCTTGGGACGGTGCCCCGCTACGTCAGGTCGGCGATGGCCAGGCACAGTATCCAGCGGAGCTACGCGATGCAGTTCGAGCTCAGGCCCGAACAGGGACGCCCGGTAGGAGTTGTTCCCGCGGCTTCAGTGGCGAGCCTCAATACCCACGACATGCCGCCCTTCGCCGCTTTCTGGGGGGGCTTGGACATCGGAGACCGCCTGGAGCATGGCCTTGAGGACGACAAGGGCGCTAACGGTGAGCGGGGATCATACCAGGCGCTGAAGGGTTCTCTCCTGACTTTGCTCAGGCGCCGGGGGCTGCTCAAAGAGGCAGACCTGAACGAGCGGGCGGTTCTCCGGGCCTGTCTGGCGTTCTTGAGCGCGAGCCCCGCGGGTGTGGTTCTCGTCAGTCTGGAGGATCTGTGGCTGGAAAGGCGGCCCCAGAATGTTCCCGGGACCTGGGAAGAGCAGCCCAATTGGCTGAGAAGGGCGCAATATAGCTTTGAGGCGTTTTACCGACTGCCGGAAGTGCTCGACGCACTTCGGGCAGTGGACCGCCTCCGGAAGGGTGGGAGGGGCCTACAATGACGCGGGCGCTTGCCTTTTCTTTATTTCTTCTTGGCGCGGGAGCTGTGCGCGCGTGTGCCCGACGACTTGGACGCTACTTTGGAACGGGACGAGTTGCCAGGCTTTTTGGGCCCATCCCGCTTGTCCAGAATCGCCTTGGCAGCCAGGTAGTGGTGCACATCCTTACCCTCGGGTCGCCCCTCCTGCTCCCAGAGGGAGTGCGCCAGTTGCTTTATCTGGTCTTCCGTGGGCATACCTACCTCCCTAACGAGCAAGCTTAGAAGGAAGGGCAGGCTCCTGTCAAGTTTTTTTGCACCTTTTGATGGTAATTTTCCCGCTGGCAAGGAATCTTCATTTCAACGCCGCCGAAAAGTTGTGGTGAGGGTCAACGGCGAAGTAAGCTCTGTCAGTGGCGGGGTTACCCGCTTAATGGGACAATAGTTGTGAACACTTACCGAGGAGGCAGCCGGTGACCTCTGACGTGACTCTTTTCACCAAAGACGACCTTTACCTCTTCAATGAGGGGACTCACTTCCACCTCTACGAGAAGCTAGGCGCGCACCGAATGACGGTGGACGGGAGTGAGGGGATGTACTTCGCAGTGTGGGCGCCCGACGCGAGGCATGTCTTCGTCGTGGGCGACTTCAACCGCTGGGACAAAGGAAGCCATCCCCTAAGGCCCAGAGGGCGGTCGGGGATATGGGAGGGCTTCGTCCCAGGCGTGGGGAAGGGAGCGCTCTACAAGTATCATATCGTCTCGAGGTACAAGGGGTATCGGGTGGACAAGACCGATCCTTTCGCCTTCTGTGATGAAGTTTCACCTAAGACAGCCTCGGTCGTCTGGGACCTGGACTACAGTTGGGGCGATCAGGACTGGATGGCGGGACGGAGCGGACACAATGCTCTGAGCGCTCCCATCGCTGTCTACGAGGTCCACCTGGGCTCCTGGATGCGCGTCGCCGAGGACGGAGGCCGCTCTCTCTCATACCGGGAGATGGCCCATAGGCTGGCGGACTACGTGAAGCGGATGGGCTTCACCCATGTGGAGTTCCTCCCCGTCATGGAGCACCCCTTCTACGGTTCCTGGGGTTACCAGGTCACCGGCTACTTCGCACCCACCAGTCGCTACGGCACGCCTCAGGACTTCATGTACCTGGTGGACTATCTGCACCAGCAGGGGATAGGGGTGATCCTGGACTGGGTGCCCTCCCACTTCCCGACGGACGAGCACGGGCCCGGCTTCTTCGACGGCACGCACCTCTACGAGCACGCCTATCCGCAGAAGGGTCTGCACCCAGACTGGGACAGCTTCATCTTCAACTACGGCCGGAACGAGGTGCGCAGTTTCCTCCTCAGCAACGCCCTCTTCTGGCTGGACAAGTACCACGCCGACGGCCTGCGAGTCGACGCTGTCGCTTCGATGCTCTACCTGGATTACTCGCGCAACGAAGGAGAATGGATGCCGAACGAGTACGGGGGCCGTGAGAACCTGGAGGCCATCGAGTTTCTGCGGCGGTTCAACAAGGAGGTCTACAAGCATTACCCCGACGCGCAGACGATCGCCGAGGAGTCCACCGCCTGGCCGATGGTCTCCCGCCCGACCCACGTAGGGGGCCTGGGGTTCGGGCTCAAGTGGGACATGGGCTGGATGCATGACACGTTGCAGTACATGGCACGCGACCCCGTCCACCGCAAGTACCACCACAACGAGCTGACTTTCAGGATGATCTACGCCTTCCACGAGAACTTCGTGCTCCCGCTCTCCCACGACGAGGTCGTGCACGGTAAGGGGTCCCTGCTGGGCAGGATGCCCGGCGATGACTGGCAGAAGTTCGCCAACGTGAGGCTGCTGTTGGCCTACATGTACGCCCAGCCGGGGAAGAAGCTGCTGTTCATGGGAGGTGAGTTCGGTCAGTGGCGGGAATGGCACCACGATGAGAGCCTGGACTGGCCCCTGTCGCAATACGATCGCCATGCTGGCCTGCAACGCTTGGTGGAGGACCTCAACCGGCTGTACAGGACTGAGCCAGCGTTGCACGAGCTCGATTGCGACCCCGCGGGTTTCGAGTGGATCGATGCCAACGACAGCCAGTCGAGCGTCCTCACCTTTATGCGCAAAGGGCGGTCAACGGACGACATCATAGTCGTCGCCTGCAACTTCACCCCCGTTCCCCGTGACAACTACCAGGTGGGCGTCCTGCGGGGAGGCTTTTGGCAGCAGATTCTGAACAGCGACCGCGAGGAGTACTGGGGCAGCGGCCTCGGGAACCTTGCAGGCGTCGAGGCCGTGCCAGTCCCCGTTCACGGCCGCCGTTACTCTCTCAACCTTGCCCTGCCACCCTTGGGCGCTGTGTTTTTCAAGAGCGAGGGGCGATGACAGTAAGCCGGGCCTGTGACCTCCGCCTGGGCGCCAGCCTCTTGGGGGATGGCCATGCTCGGTTCGTTGTCTGGGCGCCTCTGGCTCGCAAGGTGGAAGTGCACCTTCTGGCCCCCAGCGAAAGGCTTGTGCCGATGGAGTTGGGCGAGCGGGGTTACCATCATGTCCTGGTGGATGGGGTCGAGCCGGGGAACCTCTACTTGTATCGGCTGGACGAAGGTGGGGAGTGGCCGGACCCTGCATCCAGGTTTCAGCCCCAGGGTGTCCACGGACCTTCGCAGGTAGTGGGCCTCCATTTCAACTGGGAGGATGCCAGTTGGTTTGGCCGCCCGCTCCAGGACTGCATCATCTACGAACTCCATGTCGGCACCTTCACGCCTGAGGGCACCTTCGACGCCGTGATCCCGCACCTCGACCAGTTGAGGGAGCTGGGCATCACGGCCATAGAGCTGATGCCCGTTGCCCAGTTCTCGGGTGCCCGCAACTGGGGTTATGACGGCGTCTATCCGTTCGCGGTTCAGAGCTCCTACGGCGGCGCGGATGGTCTGATGAGGCTGGTGAACGCCTGCCATAGGCTGGGCCTGGCCGTAGCCTTGGATGTCGTCTACAACCACCGGGGGCCGGAGGGCAGCTACCTGGGCGAGTTTGGCCCTTATTTCAGCGACAGTTACAGGACGCCATGGGGAGCGGCCTTCAACCTCGATGGGCCGCACAGCGGCGAGGTGCGGCACTTCTTGATTGAGAACGCCCTGTATTGGGTCACAGAGTTTCATATCGACGCCCTCAAGTTAGATGCGGTTCACGCCATCGTGGACCATTCGATGGTGCCCTTTGTGAAGGAACTGACTGAGGCCGTCCACCGGCGGGCGGAGGAGCTCGACCGGCGTATCCACGTTATCGCCGAGAGCGACCTCAACGACCCTAGACTCGTCCAGCCGCCGGAGGCGGGGGGCTACGGCCTGGACGCCCAGTGGAACGAGGACTTCCGTCGCACCCTGCATGCGCTGCTCACGGGAGAGCGGGCCGGCTATTACCAGGACTTCGGCGGACTCGCGGAGCTGGTCAAGGCATTCACCGAAGGCTTCGTCTACTCCGGCCAGTACTCCCGATACCGCCGGTACCGGCACGGCAGCTCCTCGCGCGATGTGGCCGCCCCCAAGTTGGTGGTCTTCGCCCAGAACCACGATGCGGTGGGGAACCGCATGCTGGGCGAGCGACTGAGCCAGCTTGTCCCTTTCGAGGGGCTCAAGCTGGCCGCCGCTGCGGTGCTCCTCTCGCCCTTCGTCCCGCTCCTGTTCATGGGCGAGGAGTATGGAGAGACGGCGCCGTTCCAGTACTTCATCAGCCACTCGGACGCAGAGCTGGCGGAGGTGGTTCGGCAGGGCCGCTGCGAGGAGTTTGAGGCCTTCGCATGGAAGGGCGCGGCGCCGGACCCTCAGGACGAAGGGACTTTCCTCCGCTCCAGACTGAACCAAGACCTCCGCCAACAGGACGACCATCGGGCCCTGCGGGAATTCTACAAGGAATTGCTCAGGGTGCGGAAAGAGCTGCCCGCCTTGGCCTCCCTAAGCAAGGAGGAGATGGAGGTTTTCGGCTTCGAGGAAGAGCGGGTGCTGTTCGTCAGGCGGTGGAGCGGGAGCAGCGAGGTCTTCGCTGTCTTCAACTTTGGCGACGCCGAGGCAACTGTGGCCGTCAGCGTCCCTGGGGGTCACTGGCGCAAACTCCTCGACTCAGCGGACAAACGGTGGCAGGGGAAGGGAAGCTCGCTACCCGACGTGCTGCGCTCGGAGGGAGAGGCCGCCCTTAGGCTGAGTCCCAAAGCGCTCGCCCTCTTCATGAGGGAGGGGTAGCTGGTTCATGGTTGGTGGGTTCTGGGCTCTTGGGTTCACACACAACCCCAGCCTGTCCGCCATGCGGACTCCGCCTCTGCGGATGGCGGAGAAGGCTGGGGCATGGGGGGGCGAATCCGATGCCCCCGCCTTGAGGCGGGGGTCGAGAATCAAGCCACCAATGGCCAATCAGCCCTGGGAGGCTCCGTTCTAGATGTCACGTTACATCTGCGTTCACGGTCACTTCTACCAGCCGCCGCGGGAAAACCCCTGGCTGGAGGCCATAGAATCACAGGACTCAGCCTATCCCTACCACGACTGGAACGAGCGGATCACGGAGGAGTGCTACGCGCCCAACTCGGCCTCCCGCATTCTCGATGCCAACGGTCGCATCGTTCAGATCGTAAACAACTACGCAAAGATCAGCTTCAACGTCGGCCCCACGCTTCTGCCGTGGCTTGAAGCGAACGCGCCCGACGTTTACAGGGCGATCCTTGCGGCCGACCAGGAGAGCCAGCAAGCCTTTTCGGGCCACGGCTCGGCCCTGGCCCAGCCGTACAATCACATGATCCTGCCTCTGGCCAACAGGCGTGACAAATACACGCAGGTGCTCTGGGGGATACGGGATTTCGAGCAGCGCTTTGGCCGCAAGCCGGAGGGGATGTGGCTCCCCGAAACCGCCGTGGACCTGGAGACCCTGGATATTATGGCCGAGCTAGGCATTCAGTTCACCATCCTCGCCCCCCATCAGGCCAGTCGGGTTCGCAGGATGGGCAGCCGGACGTGGTCTGATGTCAGCGGTGGGCGGGTTCACCTCACGAGGTCCTACACGCTGGACCTTCTGTCGAGCCGACAGATCAGCCTGTTCTTCTACGATGGCCCCGTCTCGCGGGCTGTCGCCTTCGAGGGCTTGCTCGCGCGTGGCGAAGGCTTCGCCGAACGGCTGTTGGGAGCGCTCTCCGAGACGGAGAGGCGGCCGCAACTCATCCACATAGCCACCGACGGCGAGACCTATGGCCATCACCACCGCTACGGCGACATGGCGCTGGCGTACGCTCTCCACTACATCCAGACCAACAATCTGGCCTGCCTGACAAACTACGGGGAATACCTGGAGAGGCACCCTCCCGCTGATCTGGTGGAGATCATCGAGAACACATCCTGGGCCTGCGCTCACGGGGTGGAGCGGTGGCGGAGCGACTGCGGCTGCAACACTGGCGGACATCCGGGATGGAACCAGGCCTGGCGGACTCCGCTGCGGCAGGCTATGGACTGGCTTCGCGACGCGCTGGCCCCGCGGTACGAGGACCACGCACGACAGCTCCTGAAAGACCCCTGGGGGGCGAGGAACGACTACATCGACGTCATGCTCGACCGATCGCGGGAGAACGTCGAGCGGTTCTTAAGACGACACGCTGTGCGCGCCTTGGGTGAGGATGAGAAGGTTAGGGTGCTCAAGCTGCTGGAGCTTCAGCGGCAGGCGATGCGCATGTACACGAGCTGCGGCTGGTTTTTCGATGACCTGGCGGGCATAGAGACGATCCAGGTGCTCCAGTACGCCGGACGCGCCGTCCAACTGGCGGAGGAGCTTTTTGGCGACGTGCTGGAGCCGCGCTTCTTGGAGCTGCTTCGGCGGGCCAAGAGCAACAAGCGGGAGCACCGGGACGGCCGCCGCATCTATGAGAAGTGCGTGAGGCCGGCCATGGTAGACCTCTGCCAGGTAGCTGCCCACTACGCCGTAACCGCTCTTTTTGAACCCTATGGCGAGAGGGCGAAGGTTTACTGTTACGACGTTGCCCGCGACGACTACCAGATGGCGGAGACCGGCACGACGAAGCTGGCCGTGGGACGCGCGTGGGTCACCTCGGAGATAACGAGGGAATCGGAGCTTCTGAGCTTCGGGGTTCTTCACTTCGGCGACCACAACCTAAGCGGTGGTGTGAGGGCGTTCCGCAGCGAGAAGGCCTATGGGATGATGGTTGGGCAGGTAACCGAGGCCTTCTCAAAAGGCGACCTTCCCGCGGTCATCCGGCTGCTTGACAAGCACTTCCTGGAGCTCACCTACTCCCTGAGGTCGCTGTTCCGAGACGAGCAGCGGAGGGTCATGCACCTGATTCTGGAATCGACTCTGGCCGAGGCGGAGGGTATGTACCGTCAGCTCTATGAGCACCACGCCCTGCTGATGCGCTTCCTTGTCGAAATTGGAGTTCCCCTACCCAAGGCCTTCCACGCGGCCGCCGAGTTTGTCCTCAACCTGGACCTGCGCCGCGCTTTCGAGGAAGAGGAGCCGGATCTTGATGAGGTGCGGGCCCACCTGGAGGCGGTGGCAGCTTGGCGCGTCGAGCTGGATACAGCCGGCCTCGGCTATGCCCTCGCGCAGACCACCGAGAGGCTGGCCGACCAATTCCATGCTCAGCCCGGCGAACTCGCCTCTGTCCAGAGACTCGAGACGGTGACGGGCCTGGCCCGCTCTCTGCCCTTCGAGGTGAACCTCTGGAAAGCCCAGAACGTCCAGTACGAGCTACTACAGACGCTCTATCCCAAGTTCAAAGAGGCGGCCGCGCAAGGCGACAAGACAGCCCAGGCTTGGATCAGTCGTTTCGTTGCCCTGGGGGAAGAGCTCCGCGTACGCGTTGAATAGATGATGGGCTTAGCGGCTTCCGTTGCCACCTACCGCATCTATCTGGCAACGCTGGCTGCTGAGCGGACGCCCCGGGCCGAAGCGATGGAGCGCACGTCCTCGAGCTGACTACTCAGCCACACGGACAGGTCCTTCCGCTCAATCGTCTGCCTGAGACGGTTCACCCGGGCTCGCCTCTCCGCCTCGGGCATGAACAGAGCAGAGGCTAGTGCCTCAGCCGTGCCCTCGACATCACTCGGGTCGACCGATAGGGCATGTTCGCCCAGCTCAGCGTGCGAACCGACAGCGCGGGAGAGGACCAGGACGCCGTCGCGCTCGTTGACCGTGGGCCCCTCTTTGGACACAAGGTTCATGCCGTCGGCCAGGGAGTTAACCAAAAGGACGTCATAGAGGCTCATCGCGGCCAGGGCCTGAGGATAGCTATTCTCATAGAGCAGCTCGATGGGCCGCCAGTCCGCCCGTTGATAGCGGGAGTTGATGTCGCGTATGGCCGTCAGCACTTCTCCTGTATAGCGGCGGTATTCGGGGATGCCTGTGCGAGAGGGGACCAGGAGGGCCAGGAACTTCAGTTGGCCTATTAGCTCCGGATGCCGCTGCAGCAACAAGTCGAGAGCCTGGAAGCCGGCCACGATGTTCTTGCTGGGGTCCACCCGGTCAACCCGCACGATGGTGTATCTCCCGCGGAGAGGTGAGAGCTTGTGCCTGTACGCCTCAACCTCTGGCGACGCCATTCGCCGCCTCAGATCGGCGATGTCCACGGAGATGGGATGGTGACGTACCTTCGTCAGGTGGCCGCTCAACCGGATGCTGGCTTCGTCAGGGTCGAACCTAACATCTGCCCCCGCGAGGAATCTCTCGCAGGTAGCGAGGAAGTTGTGGGCCGAATCCGCTGTCTGAAAACCGACCACGTCATTGGCCAGCAGGCCGCGGCAGATGTCTTCAGTGACGTCCCAGGGCAGTTGCTGCCAGGTGTCAGGCGAGGGCCAGGGGATGTGAATGAAGTGGGTCAGGATCGCCTCCGGCGCTTGAGCTCGGACATACAGGGGGGCCAGATAGAGATGGTAGTCGTGAAACATGACGCAGGGGGCGGTGTCGGCCATCTGCAGTTCGGCTAGCACTGCCTCGGCGAAGCGCCGATTCACCGGCACATAGCCTTGCTCCCAGGCTTCCTGTATCTCGCGCCACAGGCTGGGCCGCTCGAGCCGTTTCCAGAGAGAGTGGTGCAAGAACCACAGCACTGGATTGCTCATCAGGTTATAGTATCGCTCGTAGACGCCGCCGGGCACGACGACAAAGCGCACCCGCCAGGGATATTCTTCGGAGTCCCCGCCAATGATGTTGTCTTCGGACCTTTGGGCCATTTGGCGGTCAGCGTCGGTCATCGCGCTGGCCACCCAGGTCACGGGGGCGTAGCGAGCAGCTGCGGACAGGGCAACGGCTACGCCGCCGCTCCCATGGCAGGCTTGGCTCTCATGGTCATCGCCCCCGCCAGTGCGATACTCGATCGGCCCTCTATTGCTGACCAGTATGAGGCGCTTGTCTCCGAGCACTTGCTGGCCAAGCGCGCTCAGGTCCTCGGAGTCATTGGGGTGGGGATTGCGCATGACGATGGTCTACCTCCCGTTGGACGCACTTCTTGAACCGGCCCCAGGGGCGGTGTTCCCGCTCCCTGTTTGCTCTTCCTTGTATTGGATGAGGGCCTCCAGGACTCTCTTGATCCTGGGCCGCCTCTCCAGCAGGGGGGCCAGGCTTTCCCTCATCGACCACAGCTCGTCGAGCGGCAACTGCAATGCGTATCGCAGCGGATCACCTTCAGGGAGAACGGCGACAACCTCGTTATCCCTCAAGATCACCGTTTCCTCCAACTCCCCCTGGAAAGCCGCACGATCGCTGCGGCGACGGGTCCCCAACCGCACCCTGGCTGACATCGACTCCTCCTCTATTACACTGTTACCCTCGACGGCCTTGGCCGCCGGTCGGCTTCGGCAGGGCCGGAAGAGACGCAGATAGCAGGCCCGAGGCATAGCCTCGGGCCTGTTCGGTACTAGCACTATGCCTCTTTCAGTGGCTTACGGGGTTAGCTGACGGGTTCGGGTTGAAAGAGAAGCTACCCTACCTGCCTACCGGCAGGATTCACCCCCAAGGTTGGGTCCCCCGTTCCCCCTGGCGGGAATTCAGCCCTACTGAGTCGCTATTCTTGTCTTGCTGGCACCACCATCACCGGCTGGCGAAAGCTACCCTACTCCGCCCTTGCCGTGTTAGCTGGTGCTCGTTCCCCTCCTTCGCTTCTGGATGTGGGTTCCGCCAGGGCTGGGTGGCAGTCCAGGCGTTTACTCAGAGTAGTATGGGATACGTCGAAGCCCCACCACCAGTGCTTTGGGATCGCTTCCAACTGGTGATCTATCATACGCCGCCGGGCGAAAAATGTCAAACCCTAGAATCGGCCGCTGGGGAGGATCTTCTCAGGACATCGCCCGCAGGAGCCGGATGCGCTCCTCCACAGGCGGATGCGTGGAGAAAAGGTTGTTGAGGAAGCTGTTGTGCTCGTGGAGGGGATTGTTAATGTAGAGATGGGCGGTCGCCTTGTTGGCCACCTCCAGCGGGTCCGGGTCGGCGGATATCTTCTCCAGAGCGCGGGCCAGGCCTTCCGGATAGCGGGTAAGCAGCGCTCCAGAGGCGTCGGCCAAGAACTCCCGCTGGCGGGAGATGGCGAAGCGGATGAGCTGGGCAGCGATGGGGGTGAGGATGACTGCTAGGAGGGCGACGGCGTAAATGATCAGCACCGCGGCGCCGCCACCGCGATCCCGATTGCCGGAGCGGCGTCCAGCACCGAAGAAGGTGAGGCGTAGGGCAAAGTCAGCCATCAGCGCCGCCAGGCCGACCAGAACCACGACGATGGTCATCACCCGCGTGTCGTAGTTGCCGATGTGGGAGAGCTCATGGGCGATGACCCCCTCCAGTTCCAGTTTGTCAAGCTTCTGGAGGAGGCCGCGGGTGACGGCGATGGCCGCATGATCGGGGTCGCGGCCGGTGGCGAAGGCGTTGGGGGAGCCGTCCTCGATGACGTACACCTTAGGCATCGGCAGGCCGGCGCCGATGCACAGGTTCTCCACCGTGCGGTACAGCTCCGGCTCTTCTTCCTTCGTCACCTCGTGCGCCTGGGAGATGGCCAGCGCCACCCCCGATGAGGCGTAATAGCTTACCAGAGCGATGATCAGGAAGGGGATGATGAGCAGCGGGGCGAAGGGGTACGGCAGCCCCAAGACGATCCCCATGGCGATGGATGCGCCTGCCAGCAGCGCCACGAAGAGGAACAGCAGCAGGAATGTGTTCCTGCGGTTGCGGTCGATGCGGTCGTAGAGGAGGATGGGCCGTTCGGTATCAGCCAACGTGGCAGCCCTCTACGCTTGCGGCGGCGCGGGTGGGCTAGGCGGCGGTGGCGCGGCAGGCGGCAGTGGCGCGGCAGGCGGCGGCGGCGCGGCAGGCGGCGGTGGCGCGGCAGGCGGCGGTGCGAAGCTGACCTCCGGAACCTCCCGCGCCTCTTCCTCCGCCTCGAAGAACTCGAAGGGCTGGAAGCCAAACATGCCGGCTATTATTGCGTTAGGGAACGTCTGGATGCGGGCGTTGTAGTCGGAGGCATTGCGGTTGTAGAACTGGCGGGCGAAGGCGATCTTCTCCTCGATATCGGAGAGCTGGCTCTGGAGTTCGAGGAAGTTCTGGTTCGCCTTGAGCTCCGGGTAGTTCTCCGCCACGGCGAACAGTGAGCGTAGCGTTTGGGTAAGGAAGTTGTTGGCCTGTGCCGCCTCCGGTGCCGTTCCCGCCTGCTGCAGCATCGCCCGGGCACGGGTCACGTTTTCGAAGGTCTGACGCTCGTGGGAGGCGTAGCCCCTGACCGTCTCGACCAGGTTGGGGATCAGGTCGGCGCGTCGCTTCAGTTGGACGTCGATGCCCGACCAGGCCTCGCGTGTCCGGACCCGTGACCGGATGAGCCCGTTGTAGATGCCCACGAGCACGAGCGCGATGAGCACGATGATGCCGACGATGACTCCAATGACGATTACCGCTGCCATGTCGCCCTCCTTCGGTCGCCTGCCCACAATCGGGCGGTTCCGTGCCTTGTCAGTGCCTCAATTTTAGCACGCGGCACCAGTCTTCGTGACCCTCACTGAACTTTGGCACAGGAATGGCCTCGAGAGAGACTTTGTGGAACATAAAGGCACCCCAAACTATAATGACTTTGGGCCCCGGTCCGAAGTCGCAGGGCCTTTTGATTTCGTGGAGAGCGCGCTCATCAAGAGCGCGGATGGCCAGATATCCCTGGCGTCACTGATGCCACAAGGGAGACAGTAATAGGCTGGAGGTATACGCCGTGGAAATCATCAATCCGATGGTGCATCGCCTTGTGCATGAGGCGACCGAGGACCCAGAAGGGTTCTGGGCTCAGGCGGCAGAGCAACTGCCGTGGTTCCGAAAGTGGGACCGCGTGTTTGAGTGGACGCCGCCGACTTTCCGTTGGTACATCGGTGCCCAGACCAACCTGTGCTATAACTGCCTCGACTACCACGTGGAACACGGACGAAGCGGCCAGGCAGCCCTCATTGGCGAAGACGAGCGGGGCGAGCGGGACGTCTACACCTACGGTCAACTGCTGCACGCGGTGAAGCAGACCGCGG
>Ga0315289_10006250_pt1 | contig 17523 bp, 20 predicted proteins | sample YL17G11_40_MG_FD_203452 | JGI IMG/M metagenome (GOLD analysis project Ga0315289, IMG submission 203452) | Sediment microbial communities from Yellowstone Lake, YNP, Wyoming, USA - YL17G11_40 | ecosystem: Environmental > Aquatic > Freshwater > Lake > Sediment | place: USA: Wyoming | collected... | reverse complement strand
GGCACAAGGGGTTGTACGGGCCGCACGGCACGGGCGGGCTGGCCGTGCGCCCCGGCGTTCAGTTGGAGACGTGGATCGAAGGCGGATCGGGAACGGAATCGGCGCCGGAAACGATGCCCGATGCGCTGCCCCTCCGGTTGGAGGCGGGCACGCAGAACGCGGCGGGTATCGCCGGGCTGCTGGCCGGGGTGCGCTTCGTGCTGGCACAGGGGGTCGAGCGCATTCGTGAGCACGAGCTGGCGCTGACCGCCCTGTTGATCGACGCGCTGTGCGACGTGCCGGGCCTGACGGTGTTGGGGCCGGCCGACCTGAGCCGGCGCACGGCGGTTGTCTCTGTGGTGGTCGAAGGCTATGTGCCCAATCAGCTTGCCGTCGTGTTAGATCAGGCCTTCAATGTGGCGACGCGTGCGGGACTGCACTGCGCGCCCCAGGCCCATCGTGTTGCGGGCACCCTGGAGACCGGCGCGTTGCGTTTCAGCCCCGGCTTTTTCAACATGGCGGACGAAGCGCGCGTCGCGGCCGAGGCGTTGCAAAGCATTGTGGGCGGATAGCATGGCGAAAGAGCGCATCGAGAAAACCCTGCTCATCCTGGACGAGGACGAGGTGCGCCAGGTGCTGGCGATTGCGCGCCGCGATGACCCGGCCGAGATCGCGGCTTTCGTTACCCAGGTCATCATCAAGAAGGTTGAGGCCGCACTGCGCCAGCGTTGTGGGTAAATGATCACGAGCTATGACTCTTGGAGCAATCAGACGTCCCGCTGGCGCAGGGGCTGGCTGTCTTTCGCGCGGTGCGCGACGACATCACCGCGAAGGTTCTCGATTTGACAAAGAGACGTCGTTGCATATAATTCAAGCTACGTTGAACCATCAAGGAAAGGGCTTGCTTATGCAGCATATCGACCAGCCCCCTACCGATCTGCCGGCCCTGGCCGAGCGCCTGAGGGTGCTGGCCGAGCCGAAGCGCCTGCTGATCTTCCATCTCATCATGGAAGGGGTGCAGTGCAACTGCGAGCTGGGCGAGGCGCTGGACATGCCGCCCAACCTCATCTCGCATCATCTGCGGATCCTGCGGGAATCAGGGCTGGTGGACTCGGAACGTGACCCGTTCGATGCACGGTGGGTCTACTACTCGGTGAACCTGGGTGCGTTGGCGGCGCTCAACCAGGCTTTCGGCGCCTTCTTCGATGCGGCGCGCATCAAGCCGCGGCGCCTAACCTGTGGTCCGCAAAGCGCTCATGTTGCGCCTGAGTTGATCGCCTTGCGAGAGCTCTAGAGCGGCTCGCCTTTTTTGCTGAATTACTTCAACGGAGGTTGAACTTTCATGGCTGAGCAGATTTCCCTCTTCGATCCCACGTCCGGGCGCGCGCTGAGCGCCGTCGTAGAGATCTTCGATCCGCCGATGTGCTGCCCGACCGGCCTGTGCGGCCCTACGCTTGACCAAACCTTGCTGGACGTCAGCGAGATGCTGCTGGCGTTGCAGGCGGCCGGCGTGCGCGTCGAGCGCTACCAGATGAGCAGCAATCCGAACGCGTTTCTCAATAACTCCGACGTGATGCGCCTGGTTCGGGAGCGCCAGATGGCCGCGCTGCCCATCACCGTCGTGCGTGAGCAGGTGCTCAAGGTCGGGGCCTATCCTGCTCTGGCCGAGGTCCGGGCTGCTCTGGATGGAGCTATGGCATGACAACCCAATTCCTCTTTTTCTCCGGCAAGGGCGGCGTGGGCAAAACCAGCATGGCCTGCGCTACCGCGGTGCGCCTCGCCGATGAGGGCAAGCGGACGCTCATCGTCACCACCGACCCGGCGTCGAACCTGGCCGATGTCTTCGAGCAACCGATCGGACATCAGGTCACGCCGATCTCGGGCGCACTCAACCTGTGGGCCATGGAGATTGACTCCGACCGGGCCGCCCAGGAGTACATTGACCGCGCCATGGCCCCCCTGCGCGCAGCCTTCCCGCCGCAGATGGTGCAGGTGATGGAAGAGCAGATGAGCGGGCCGTGCACCACCGAGGTGGCCGCGTTCGATCGCTTCACCGACTTCCTGGACGCGCCGGCCCAGGATGGCCCCGCCTTCGATGCGGTCATCTTCGACACTGCGCCGACCGGACACACCCTGCGCTTGCTGGAGCTGCCGGCTGAGTGGAGCCAATCCATCGCGGCCGCCAGCCAGGGCAGCGGACAGACTTGTCTCGGCCCGGCCGCCGCGATCCAGGATGCCAGACTCAAGTATGAGCGCGCCCTGGCCGTCATGCGCGACCCGGCGCATACGACGTTCACCTTCGTCCTGCACCCCGAGGCGATCGCGATCAAGGAAACCCAACGCGCAACGACGGAACTCGCCAAGCTGGGCATCCACACGCATCAGCTCATCGTGAACGCGATTATCCCGCCGACGGAGCAGGCCAACCCGCTGTTCGCCGCGCGCGCGGCCATGCAGGCCGGCTACCTGGCGCAGATCGAGCGCGAACTGCCGTTGCCCACCCGCCGCATGTATCTGCTGCGAGACGAGATCAAGGGTATCGCGCGCCTGCGCGAGGTCGGTAGGTTGTTCTTCGATGGCGCAGACGAGCGGACGATGGCGGGGCTGGCCCAAGTAGCCGCTCCGCTCACCCCTCACATGAACAGGCCGCCTTCACCCGCCGAAATCTTGGAACGCGTGACGCCCAACGGCCACAACCGCACACTCTTCTTTGCCGGCAAGGGCGGCGTAGGCAAGACGGTGGCCTCGTGCCTGACGGCCGTGTGGCTGGCGCAGCGCGGCTACCGCACATTGCTCCTGACCACCGACCCGGCGGCCCACCTGGGCGACGTGCTCGGTGTGCCCGTGGGCGAAACGGCGGCGCCGGTGCCGGGCGTCCCGAACCTGTGGGCCGCGAAGATTGACCCCAAGGCCGCGGCCGAAACGTACAAGGCCCGCATCCTGGACGACGCGCGCCGCCGCGGCCGCCCCCCTGAGGCGCTGAAAGTAATGGCCGAGGAGTTGGATTCGCCCTGCACCGAAGAGATGGCCGCCTTTGACCGCTTCATCGACTACGCGTCGCAGGAGAGCTGGCCGGTGATTGTCTTCGACACCGCGCCGACCGGCCACACCTTGCGCCTGCTGGAACTGCCCGTGGACTGGAGCCAGCAGCTCGACATCAAAGTCTTCGCCACTGTGGACTCCGCGGCGGCGGACGACGTGGCCAAGCAACGCTTCGGCCAGGTGATCGCGATGATGCGGGATCCGGCGCGCAGCACGTTCGCCTTCGTCATGTACCCGGAAGCCACGCCGATCCTGGAAGCCTACCGGGCCGCCGAGGAGCTGCGCACCGTAGGCATCGAGGCGGGGCTGGTGGTCGCCAACATGGTGATCCCGCCGGAACAGGCCACGACGCCGTTTGTCCGCTCCCGTTGCGCCATGCAGGAGAAGTACCTGGCCGAAATCGCCGGACGCTTCCCGGTGCCGGTCCTCCAGATCCCGCTTCTGCCCAAGGAAGTGAAAGGACTGGACATGCTCACCGAGCTAGGCGGGCAGGTCTATGGGGAGGAATCGGCAATGGGCGCCTCGCTGACTGCCTAGCGCGCGGGTTGGTCAGGAAGCCCGAGAAGGTAGATACACTCCACCACAGCAACCAAGCATAACGCGGAAGGACATTTTCATGAAAATGCCGATGGATCTACTGAAGGAATTCGCGCCCGAATTCGCGCAGAATCAAATGGACGAGAGGGCGCTCATCTTTGAACACCCCAACTACCAGGCTGTGCCTGCCAAGTACAAGTTGCTGATTGGGATTGCTGCGGCAGCTATCATCGGCTCGGATACCTGCACCCAGATGTGGGTCAAGATGGCGAAAGACAAGGGGGTCACGAACGCAGAAATCACCGAGGCGATCATGGTTGCCCGGTACATGAAGCAGGCAACGGTCAATGACACGGTCAGCAATGCGCTGCGCCTGCTATCACCCGATAAGTGAGGTTATGGAATGAGCCGCCGCCAAGTTCTCTTTCTTTGCACCGGCAACTCCTGTCGGTCACAGATGGCGGAAGCCATCGTGAACGCGCGTCTGGGCGAGGCGTGGGAGGCGTACAGCGCGGGCACGCAGCCGGCTGGCTATGTGCATCCGCTGGCGCTCCAGGTCCTGCGCGAGATCGGGATCGAGCATCAGGGCCGTTCCAAGTCTGCCGATGAGTTTAGTCAGATGCCGTTTGACCTGGTCGTCACCGTCTGCGATTCGGCGGCGGAGCAGTGTCCCGTCTGGCTGGGAAAAGGGAGGTGCGTTCATCACAGTTTTCCCGACCCCGCCAAAGCAGAGGGGACGGACGAGCAGGTGATGAACGTTTTCCGCACGGTGCGCGATGATATCGCAGTGCAGGTGCCGGCGCTGCTCCACCAATGGCAATCAGACAACGCATAAGAGGGGAAAATCAGTCATGTCTCAAAGGAACACTGCCGCAGGGACGGCGAATGCGGGTGTGGCAAAGCGGCTCTCAACGCTAGACCGCTTCCTCACACTCTGGATCTTTCTGGCCATGGCGGTCGGCGTCGCCCTGGGCGCGCTGCTGCCCGGCGTCGAGTCGTTCATCAACCGCTTCCAGGTCGGGACAACGAACATCCCGATCGCCATCGGCCTGATCCTGATGATGTACCCGCCCTTCGCCAAAGTGAAGTACGAGGAGTTGGGAGACGTTTTTCGGAACCGCAAGGTGCTGGGGCTCTCGCTGATCCAGAACTGGATCGTGGGGCCGATCCTGATGTTCGCCCTGGCGATCATATTCTTGCGCGGCTATCCCGAGTACATGGTCGGCCTGATCATGATCGGCCTGGCGCGCTGCATCGCCATGGTGATCGTCTGGAATGAGTTGGCCAAGGGCGACACCGAGTATGCCGCCGGCATCGTGGCCTTCAACAGCCTGTTCCAGGTGCTGTTCTACAGCGTCTACGCCTGGGTCTTCATCACAATTCTGCCGCCGCTCTTCGGCGTCCAGGGCAGCGTGGTGCAGATCGGCATCGGCGAGATCGCCAAGAGCGTTTTTATCTACCTGGGCATCCCGATGATCGCCGGCTTTGTCGGCCGGGTCATCCTGATTAAGGCCAAAGGCCGCGAGTGGTACCAGACCAAGTTCATCCCGCGCATCAGCCTGCTCACCCTGATCGCGCTGCTCTTCACCATCGTAGTGATGTTCAGCCTGAAGGGCAACCTGATCGTGCAGATCCCGCTGGATGTCGTGCGCATCGCCATCCCGCTGCTGCTGTACTTCGTGATCATGTTCCTGGTGAGCTTCTGGATGGGACGCCGCATCGGGGCGGACTATAGCAAGACGACGACCCTCGCGTTCACGGCGGCGAGCAACAACTTCGAGCTGGCCATTGCGGTAGCCGTGGCGGTGTTCGGCATCAACTCGGGCGCGGCGTTTGCGGCGGTGATCGGCCCGTTGATCGAGGTGCCGGTGATGATCGGGCTGGTGAACGTGGCGCTGGCCTTCCAACGCCGCTACTTTGGCCACGAGCTGGCCGCCGCGCCGGCCGAATTGGTGGCCGCGGCGGCCGAGGCCTGCCCGCCCTCGGTTCAGGATCTGGCCGTCGAAGGCAATCGGTAGGGAGTCCGGCGCATCAACGGCGATGCGCTGACCCAACGAGTGGCCGAGGCGCGTCGGTGTCTCGGTCACTCGTCACAACAAGTCATCTGATGGCAAACGACTGGGAGGGGATGATGTTCGGCCGGGCGTTGTTTCCCACTGATTTCTCGGACTATGCCAATTCAGTGCTGGCTTGCCTTCCGGATCTCAAGGTCGCCGGCTTGCGCGAAGTGGTCTTGTTGCACGTTATCCGCAGCAGTGACGTGCCGATGCCTGAGACGGTCAACCGGGAGAGCCTGGAGCGGGTGCGCTGGGGCGCCGAAGAGCACCTGAACATTGCGCGCATGGCGCTGGAGGGCCAGGGGCTGCGCGTCCGCACGTGGATCGAGTATGGATCAGCCCCCGCCCACATCGTGCAAGTAGCGCAAGATGAGCTGGCGAGTTTGATCGTGATCGGCGCCCAGGGGCGGACGGCGGCCCAGGAGCTGTTGCTGGGCAGCGTGGCCTACCAGGTGCTGCGCCAGGCCACCGTGCCGGTTCTGATTCAGAAGTTCGAGGTCGTGCGCGAGTTGGGACATATCGCGTGCCGGCGGGTATACGGGCAGATGTTCACTCGGGTGCTGCACCCGACGGATTTCTCCGAGTGTGCGGACGAGGCATTCCAAATCGTCAAACGTCTCAAGGCGGCTGGCACGCAGGAGGTGACACTATTGCACGTGCAAGACGAGCGGGCCATGGAGCAGCGGACGCCGGAACAGCTTGCCCAGTTCAACAGGGAGGATACCGCAGGGCTGGAGAAGTTGGCACGTGCGTTGATTCTGTTTGGGCTCAACGCACACATCCTCGTCAGACAAGGCATTCCTTTTCAAGAGGCCCTGAAGGTGGCTGAAGAGGAAGACATCGGCCTGATCGTCCTGGGCTCCCACGGCCGCAGCGCTATACGGGAGGTCTTCACGGGCAGTACCTTTGAGAATGTGGCCCGGCTGAGTCGGCGGCCCGTGCTTGTCGTTCACTGCAGAGCGGATGGGGCTGCGGCCTGAGCCCGCACCCCCGGGACGCGATTTCGACCAGCCGCGAAGCATGGAAACAGAAGAACAGGCGCCATCAGGGATGAACGTTCTCGACCCGCTGGCACGCCAATTGACACTGACCGTGGAGCCACCCTCACTGACCGACACGGCCAGCGACCGTGAGCGCCTGGTTCGGGTCTTGCGCCAGCATCTGGCTGACCGAACACCAGCCTTTGCGCTGAACGCGCTCCGCGGCCTGGGGCACGCCTTGCGCAACGGCGATTGGCAGGTAACCGTCACTCTGGTCGACATGGATGACCAACCCTGGATCGTGAGTATCGAGCCCGGCGTTGTCACCGACCGCTGTTTGGGGCTGGCCGTAGACCTGGGAACGACTACAGTCTCTATGCAGGCCGTGGATCTGGCTACCGGCGAAGTCCTGGGCACGCGTCTGGCTTACAATGGATATCGAGCAAGCTGTGCGCATCGGGCTATTGCCGGACGTCCCGCGGGAGGGCATCCGCTTCATCGGCAACAGCTCCCTGGACGGCGCGCGCCTGGCGTTGCTCTTCGGTCAGGCCCGGCGGCGGGCGTTGGAGGTGGCCGCGAGCATCACCACCCTGGAATTGACCGTCGAGCCGCGCTATTTCGAGGAATACACTGCGGCCCTGTTCCTGCCGCATACGGACTTATCGCTATTCCCCTCAGTGCAATCTAAAAACTGAGGTTGCGATGCGAGAACTGATGATCTATCCTTGCGCTTGGAGGTTGAGCACTCCCCATGAATGACCTTTCGCTAAACGAACTGGAGACTGCAACGCCGTCCGTGGTGCACCAGGCAGCCCGCGATTTCGCCACGGCTCTGGCCGAGACACCACAGTTCAAGGCCTATGAACAAGCCGAACAGCAGCTGCGCGGCAATCAGGCTGCCCAGCGTGTGATCGGCGCGTATCAGTCGAAGCAGCAGTCACTGCGCATGTCCCTGATGCTCAACGCAGCCAGCGCTGAGGAGCGCGCTGAACTGGAACGGCTCCGCCAGGCTTTCCTGGCAGAGTCGACGGTGGCTGCTTACTTGCAGGCGCAGGCGGATCTGATGGCCCTTTGTGGGGCCGCTGCCGACCTGCTGTCCCAGCACATCGGCTTGAGCTTTGCCGCTGCGTGCGGATCGGGCTGCTGCTAATGACCGTCACAGATGAGAAGATAAGCGATGCGTAATACACCCGAAACATTGCCCCCGGACCTGCAGGAAGCGCTCGAGGCTCTCGCCGAGAATTTGCTCCACACGGAGCCGATCGTCCTCTACCACCAGGCCCAAACGCGTCTCGAAGCCGACCGCCACGCCTACGATTTGCTGAAACGGCTGTCGGCGGCTCAGGCCGACCTCCGCACACGCCAGGCGCGCGACGCTGTAACGCAGGCTGACGTCGACCAAGTCCGGACGTTGCAGCGCCAGGCGCAGTCCAATCGCATCATCATGGATTACGCGGAGGCGCAGCAGGCAGCGAACGCTTATCTACCCCCGGTGAATCAGGAGATAAGCTTGCTCCTGGGGGTTGACTTCGCTACGTTGGCCAGGTCAACGAGTTGCTGACACGACGATAGACGGCAACATCACATAGGGTACTGCAGCCGACCATCAGCCGGAATCGGATGGCCAGTGGCGAAGGCCGCGACATCCAGACGAACAAGGAAGGGGAGGGGTATATGCCTTACTATGATTACCGCTGCGCAACGTGCGGCGCGGTCTTCGAGGTGCAAGCCTCGATCAAGGAGAAGCAAGCAGGTCTCAACCTGGAATGTCCGCAGTGTCACGCGCGTGAGGTCCGACAATTGATCACTGCCGGATTGGTGATACGTAGCAGCAGCGGCGATTCTCAGTTGCTGTCCCGTTGTGGCCCGAACGCCGGGCCCGGATGTTGCGGGTAGTGGAGAGTATCAGCTACATGAGCGACACCAAAGACGCTCTCGTGCGAATTGTGGGAGCCCCAGTGGTATGCGCCAGTGGGGTCAAAGATACCTGGCGCGAGATTGCAGCGTGGGCAGCGGGGCAGATACACGCGCGTTTCGGCGACCAGGTGCAGGTGGAGTACTTCGATCTCTTCGATCCGGCCTGCCCGCCCTTGCCGTCAGGCGCCCAATTACCTGTGATCTTGGTAGCCGGCGAGGTGCTGAGCAGCGGCGGGAAGATTGTCCTGCCGGCGATTCGCCAACGGCTGGAGGCCTTGGGCCTGCGACCGGTCCTGTAGGTCAAAACAACAAGGGAGGCCGTGGCAAACATACGCCGGATTGGCTCCTTAAGGCCCAGAGGCGTCAGCGCTGGTTCGCTGTTTTGACGGCGCTGGGCCAGCGGATTCAAGAATCCGGCATTTTCGAATTGCCCTCCCGGTGAGTATCCTAATGCACGATATCCCCCAACCGCCTAACCAACATGGCGCGCCTGGCCAGCTACCTGTGCGTGCTGGCCGAGCCGAAGCGCGTGCACCGGAGCTTCCCCGATCCCGCTCAGGCCACGGGCAGCGAGGACGAGGTGATGGCCGTATTCCGCGCGGTGCGCGACGATATCGCACGTAAGGTGCCGGAACTGCTTGCAGCAGCAAAGCCGAGGTAGGCAGCCATGGAAAGCAGCGGCTCGCATGACATTGTATCTGTCGCCGCAGCGGGTGCTGGCCCTGATCCTGCCGGAGCGGGACAGCGCACCCAAGAGCAGGCGCTTCGCCCTGGCTCACGCGCGCGGCCCATCCCCCGCCGCCGGAACTCGGGCGCCACATAGATGCCCGCCAGTCGCGGCGAGAGCTCCGGGCGGCGGGACATGTCGGGGGAAGCGCGGTGGCAGTGTTCACCATCGCCTCGGGGCAGGCCTTTGCGGCGGTCATAGGCCCGCTGATTGAGGTACCGGTGAGATCGGGCTTGTCAGCGTGGCGTTTGCGCTGCAACGCCTCTGGTTCAAGCATGAGCTCCAGGCCGCGCCGGCCGCAGTGGTGGCGGCTGCGGAGGAAGCGCGTCCCCCTCAGGTGATGCCGTGACGCCTGCCGCGCAACGGAGGGTTAGTTGACCACACAGATAGATGAGGCGGGACGGCTTGTATTCCCACCCCGTGTCGCGGGACGCTTCGGCCTACGCCCGGGCGCTCTGGTCGAGATTGAGGAGGAGGCTGGCAGCCTGCGCCTGCGCCGGCCGGTGACTCACCTGGCCAAGCTCTACATCGAGCCGACCCTGCGCTGCAACCTGGCCTGCCGTACCTGCGTCCGCAACACCTGGGATCTGCGGCCGGGCGGCGACATGACCGATGCCACATTCGCGGCCGTGGTCGCCGGCCTCCGCAACTTCCCTCTGAGCGCGCCCAGTGCGGGCACCCTTCCACCCCCTCCCTACGGTCGAGGGCTTCCCCCTCCCTGCGGTCGAGGGCTTCCTGCCGTGTTCTTCGGGGGCTTCGGTGAGCCGCTGGGCCATCCTGGCATCGTCGAGATGGTGGCCGAGGTGAAGGCTCTCGGCTGCATGGTCGAGCTGATCACCAACGGCGTTCTGCTGACCGAGCAGATGTCTCGCCAACTCATCGCGGCCGGGCTAGACCGATTGTGGGTCTCGCTGGACGGCGCCCGGCCCGAGAGCTATGCCGACGTGCGCCTCGGCGCAGCCCTGCCGGCGGTGCTTGCCAATGTCGGCCGTTTCAGCGATCTCTGCCCGAGCCTCCGCCCGCGCCGGCCGGAGATCGGAATCGCGTTCGTCGCGATGCGGCGCAACATCGCAGAGCTCCCTCAGGTGCTCAACCTGGGAGGCCGGCTGGGCGCCTCCCGCTTCCTGGTGACCAACCTGCTGCCCTACACGCCCGAGATGCGGAGCGAGATCCTCTACGGCCGAGCTCTGAGCGACATCACCTACCTGCCCTCGCCGTGGACGCCATACGTGGATTTGCCCAAGCTGGACGTAGACGAGAACACGGCGCCGGTGCTCTACCAGGTGATGCGGAGCCAGCGCAACATCGGCCTGGCGGGCCACAACCTGGGAGATGCCAACAACCGTTGCCCCTTCGTTGATGCCGGCGCCGCCGCGATCGGCTGGGATGGCGGGTTGAGCCCGTGCCTGCCCCTGTTGCACGACCACACGAGCTACCTGAACGACCGCGAGCGCCGCAGCCGCCGTTTCATCGTCGGTAACCTGGCCGCAGGAAAGGACACTGTGTATAAGCGAAGCCTGGCCGACCTGTGGTATGCGCCGGAGCATATAGCCTTCCGGCAGCGCGTGCGCGCCTTTGATTTTTCGCCCTGCACCTTCTGCGGTGGCTGTGACTACAGCCTCGCTAACGACGAGGACTGCTTCGGCAACGCTTTTCCCACCTGTGGAGGATGCCTCTGGGCGCAGGGGGTCATCCGGTGTCCGTGACTTTCGAAGGAGAAGGGTAGGCGCGTTCACGTGGAGTCAGACAAGTTGACAGTCGACGAGAAAGGGGCCAGTCAGCGCCGATAGTGCACTGACCAACCTGCTGCGAGCCCGCGCTGACCTTTCAGCCGCCCAGCTTGTCCAGCGCCTCCAGAAGCTCCGGCAGCTCTCGGATGCGCGCGTCGGGCGTGATATCCCGGCTCTGCTCCGGGCGGTGGGCCACCTCGATCAACACACTCTTCATGCCCACCCCCTGCGCGCCGGCCACATCCGCTTCCAACCTGTCGCCCACCATCACGGCGCGCGCGGGCAGCACCCCCAGCGCGGCAAGCGCGGCGCGGAAGATGCCCGGGTGCGGCTTGGCCACGCGCAGCTCCGAGGAATACATGCGCGCCGGGAAGAAGGCCAGCAGCCCGTTGTGGGCCAGGTGATCGTCCATGTAGCGGGCCGGCTGGAGCGTGTTTGAGATCACACCCAATCGCAGGCCGCGGGCTTGCAGCGCCCTCAGCATTTCCAGCGCGCCGGTCCGCAGCGGCGCAGGAAAGTACACTGTGTGTAAGGGAGGCCCGCCGCCGCCCCGGCAGTAGACGTCGCCGGCCGCCTCCACCAGCCCGTCCTCTGCCGGGATACCCTCTCGCGCGAAGAACCAGCGCAGCACCTCGAAGATATCGGTGCCGCGCTGCTCGGCCAGGGCGGCCTGGTAGCGCGCTTCGCTGGCGCCTGCCAGCGCCACGGCGAACGACTGCCGGTCCGGTGGGGCAACGCCCGCCTCCGACAGCAAGTCATACATGCGGCCGGCCCGGGCCACCACGCGCGCCATGTACTCCCCGCGCCCCTCGCGTAGGTCCGTCAGCGTGTCGCCAAGATCGAAGAAGACGGCCTCGAGTGTTGTCATGCAGGAAAGTGCACTGTATGCAATGGGCTCTTGCTACCTCGTGAGTACCTGCGCCAGCCGGAGCGCCGCTTCCGGCTCAGGCGGCGTGCTCGCCAGGGCCAGGTTTTCCCGGACGTGCTCTGGCCGGCCCATGCCCACCAAGGCTGTCGTGACCCCTGGCATGGAGCGCGTGAACTGAAGCGCGCGCACCACATTGCCCTGAAGCCCAGGGAATGTCTCCGCTAACATCGCCGGCACGCGGCCGAGGATCTGCCCCTGCATGGTGGACGCGCTGGTGATCACGCTCAGCCCCAGCGCGTTGGCGGCCTCCAGTGCCGTCAACAAGCGGCTGCCCACAGGCTGGTTGCGGAAGATGGCGCACTCGGTGAGGTTGGCATTCAGCGGAAATTGCACGGCCCGCAGGTGGTGGTCCGATCCGCCCACCTCCTCAGCCAGGCGCACCATAATCTCCAGGCTGATATAGCCGGCTGACATGGGCGGGCGCCGCAGGCCTTCCCAGGTGGCCGCGCCGTAGCAGCCGATCCGCCCGGCCACAACCTCCTGCTCAAGCCGGTCAAAGGCCAGTTGCAGCCGCTTACGAAACGTGGCGCGGTCGACGAAGGCCAACTGCGTTTCAGGGTTGTGGAGGTAGTAGATATCCAGCGAGTGCAGGCCAGTATTACGCAGGCTCCAACTGATCTGCTGGCTCAGATACTCGGGCACCATGCAGTGGATGCCGCCGGCCAGGTCCTGCGGATCCGCGACCCCGGTCGCGATGAAGTTGTCATAAACATACTGCATCCGGTCGCTCGCGCGGGCCGGGCCGTAGGCGATGAAGCCGCCCTTGCTGGCGATCACCAGCTCCTCGCGCGCGAACTCGCCCGCGGTCACCAGGTCGACCACGGCCTGGCCCACAGCCACCTCGCTGTGCTGAGCACGGTAGTTGACTGCTGTGTCCAGGACGTTGCACCCGCGCCGGATGGCCTCCTCCAGCGCGACGCGATAGCGCTCGTCGGCCGTATCGCTTACTTCGCCCAGATACGTACCGCAGCCTATGGAAGAAAGCGTCAGGCCCAGCGCAGGCCGGAAATGCCCTTCGACCGCGCGAGAAACGGGGTTAAAGCCGTTTCTGGCAGGCCCCCCTTCGAGGAACCGCTGCGCGTATCGGGCAGTGCCGGTCGCCGTTGCCCGGCCTGCCAGGGCCATCAGCCGTCCCCTTGGGGCGCGGCCGCCCTGCGCTTGGCTCGCTCCTCGGCCTTGCGGGCGATGCGGTTGAAGGTGCTGGACAGGCCCATGGCCTTCTTCACTTCCCGTAGGGTTTCCGCGCCCACCTCACGCATGTGCAGCGTGCCCTCGTAGAGGATCTCATCCACCAGACCCGACTGGCCGGCGTAAAGGGCGGCGCGTTCCCGCACCGGTTCCAGGAACGTGTTGAGCACCGTGGCCAGCTGCTCCTTCACCTCGACGTCACCGATGGTCCCGGCGCGATAGCGGGCCTTGAGCGCCTCCACTTCGGCCTTGTCTGTGTGGAAAGTGTCCAGGTAGGTGAAGACCGGGTTGCCTTCTACCGTGCCTGGGATGTCGGCGCGGATGCGGTTGGGGTCGGTGTACATGCTGAACACCTTCCGGCGCACTGTAGTGGCATCATCGCTGAGGTAGATCGCGTTTCCCAGCGATTTGCTCATCTTTGACTGCCCATCGGTGCCGGGCAGCGCGTCCCCTTCCACCAGGTCGTCGGGAAGCGGGAAAACCTCGCCGTAGAGGTTGTTGAAGCGCCGGGCCACCTCACGCGTGATCTCGACGTGGGCCTGGTTGTCCTTGCCCACCGGCACCATGTGGGCGCGCGGCAGCAGGATATCGGCGGCTTGCAAGACGGGGTAGCCCAGCAGCCCGAATGGCATCGTCTCCTCGTCGAGTAGGGCGGCGCGCGCCATCTCCTTGATGCTGGGCAGGCGAGCCAGCCGCGGCACCGTCACCAGGTTGCCCAGCAGCAGCGCCAGCTCGTAGGTCTCGTGAACCGCCGATTGGAGAAAGATCGTGGACTTCTGGGGGTTGATGCCCACGCTGAGGTAGTCCAGCACCATGCGGCGCGCGTTATCGGCGATGGCCGCGATGTCCTCTTTCGAGTTTTTCGTGGTCAGCATGTGCAGGTCGGCGATGATGAAGAAGCACTCGTATTCGTCCTGCAGGCGCACCCGATTGCGCAGGCTGCCCACATAATGCCCCAGGTGCAGCCGGCCGGTAGGGCGGTCGCCGGTCAGGATCCGGCGCTTGTCGGTCATGATCGTCCCTCCTCATGGCAAAAAGATACCTCGCCCCCATGCAAAGCAGGGGCGAGGTAACGAGGGCCCTCGTGGTGCCACCCTGTTTGGGCCGGAGCGGCCGGCCCCACTCGGTCGATACGAACTCGGCGTATCGTGCGCCGCGGTAACGGGGGCGCTTCCGGCACGACTCCCCGGCCCATTCGCCAGCGCCCAGGACACCCCCTTCGCAGCTTGCGGGGGCTCTCTGCATCCCGGCCTGCCGGCTACTCTTCCGGTTCACCGTCGTGAATCATCTTGGGCGAAAGTATGCCATACGTCCCCCGCGCTGTCAAAGAAGCGCCAGCCCGGTGCATCCCTTCGTGGCTTCGCGCTCACACGATTCTTCGAATCGAGTGCAGTTTCCCGTCGCGGTTTTCGCTCCGTTTCGTGTCTTCGTGTTCCAGGACCTCGTACTCTAGGACCTCAGGAACGCGACCCCCCGAATTGACTTTGATGGCCAGTTGCGTATCATATACCCGTCATCGCGCGGTTCCTTTCGTGATGGAGGGCGTGGACATGACTCAGATCGCTCAAAGCACTCCGCCCACCGGAGAGTGGGAGTGCACGGAGTGTGGCTACATCGAAGAGGGCGTAGAGTCTCGCCGGCCAAAACAATGCCCCGAATGCGAAGCTCCGGCCGCCGCTTTGGAGTTTTTCCCTTACGATGACTCTGAAGATAGCTGGGGACGCGGAGATGATGACGAAGATGAGCTCGACGAAGACGAGCTCGCGGAAGATGATGAGGCCTCAGAAGACGAGTACTGAGGGAAAGAGCGTAGCGTTCCAGGTCCTGCCGGTTCTGTGAACGCGTGAGGCGGCAAAGCTGTAGTACTCAAGGCGACCCAATACAGACCCCTGCGACCCGAGTATGGCCGGCTCTGACATGGCGTTGGAGCCGCTGAAGATGATAGGGCGTGGGGGTTTGCGTTTGTGTGAAATCCTGAAGCGGGAGATGAACGAATGACTGCGGTATCCGAGACAGTAGTGTTGGACGAGGAGCCCCCCCACCAGAGCTCCTCCGAAGAACCTCCCCCTAGTCGCGGGACACGACGTGCTGCCCTATGGGCCGGCGTGTCCGACGCCCAGTGGGAGGATTGGCGTTGGCAGCTCAGTCACCGGCTTAACGGCCTGGATGAGCTGGGCAAGATCATCAATTTGACCCCCGAGGAAGTGGAAGGCTGTCGCAGCCATCACTTCCGGGTGGACATCACCCCGTACTTCGCTTCCCTGATCGACCCGGACGACCCCTACTGTCCGATTCGCCGCCAGGTCATCCCGACCAGCAAGGAGCTGGTTGCCTTCGACGGCATGTACGCGGACTCGCTGAACGAGGACGGGCATAGCCCGGTGCCGGGCCTGGTCCACAGGTATCCGGACCGCGTCTTGATGCTGGTCACCACGCAGTGCGCCAGCTACTGCCGCTACTGTACGCGCAGCCGGCTGGTGGGCGACGCGAGCGCTCAGTTCCGCCGCGCCGACTACGAGGCGCAGATCGACTACATCGCCCGCACTCCGCAGATCCGCGACGTGCTGCTGAGCGGCGGTGACCCGTTCGTGCTGCCGCAGCGGATCCTGGAAGAGCTCCTGGGCCGGCTGAGGGCCATCGAGCATGTGGAGATCATCCGAATCGGCACCCGGGTGCCGGTCTTCCTGCCACAGCGGATCACGCCTGACCTGGTTGACATGCTGCGGCGGTTTCACCCACTTTGGGTGAACGTCCATTTCAATCACGCCCGAGAGATCACCCCAGAGGTTTCTACGGCCCTGGCGCGGCTCGCGGACGCCGGCATCCCGCTCGGCTCGCAGACCGTGTTGCTCGCCGGAATCAACGACTCGACCGAGGTCATCCGCGAGCTCATGCACAAGTTGGTGCGCGAGCGCGTGCGCCCCTACTATCTCTACCAGTGTGACTTGGTCGAGGGCGCTGGGCACTTTCGCACCACGGTGAGCAAGGGCATCGAGATCATCGAAGGGCTGCGTGGCCATACCAGCGGCTACGCCATCCCCACCTTCGTGGTAGACGCCCCTGGCGGCGGCGGCAAGATCCCGGTGATGCCGCAGTATGTGATCAGCCAGGCGCCTGGCAAGGTGGTGTTGCGCAACTTCGAGGGCTTTATCACCACCTACGAGGAGCCCAATGATTACTCCGGGCACACCGTGGCCCGACCCGAGCGGGCTTCTGATCGGTCCGTGACCGGCCAGGAGGGCGTGGCCGGCCTGCTGAGCGGCCTGGCCGACACCATCAAGCCGCAAGGGTTTGATCAAGTGCACCAGCGGCTGGGTGCAGCGGTCTGGGAACCGCTAGAACAGCGCGCGCCGGTCGAGAACGAGCCCTCGTCCAGCGGGAACTGACGATTATGCCTCCGGGGTCTGTAGAGATCCCGGAGGTTTCCGGGGGAGTGGCATGTCATGGGGCTGAGAGTGGTCGTCCTGGCCAACCTGAAGCGCAACGCACCGCATTACCCGGGCATGTCCGCCGACGCCTGGGATGACCTGGATTCCGATGTGACGGTCAATGCCATCGTGACCGCGCTGGAGGCGCGCGGGCATTGCGCGACCTTCATCGAGGGTGACCTCTCTCTCGTGGAGGTGCTGCCCCGCTTGAAGCCGGACATCTGCTTCAATATCAGCGAAGGCCACTGGGGAGATAGCCGCGAGTCTCATGTGCCGGCGATCCTCGAGATGCTGCGCATTCCCTATACCGGCAGCGCTGTGCTCACCCTGGCACTCGCCCTGGATAAGCCGATGACGAAGCGCGTGCTGGCGTTTCACGAGTTGCCCACCCCGGCGTTCCAGAACTTCGAGCGTGCCGGCGAGCCTTTGGACCGTGACATCGTCTTTCCCCTCTTCGTGAAACCCAGCCGCGAAGGCACCGGCATGGGGGTCAGTGCCCAGTCGATCGTGCAGAATGAGACCGAGTTGCGCGAGAGGCTCAAGGAGTATCTCGCGCGCTATCGCCAGCCGATCTTGGTCGAGCGGTTCGTGCGAGGCCGCGAGGTGACGGTGGGCTGCATCGGAAACCTGCTATCGCCTGTGGCACAACGCGTCCCGAGAGACGAGGATGCCCTGCGCGTGACAAGCGGTTTGGACTTCCTGCCCCCGCTGGAAGTCGATTTCGGCGCCTATCCTGAAAGCGAGGGCGGCGTATATACGAATCGTATGAAGACGGAATGGGCGCACGATTTTCACTACCATTGCCCGGCGCCGCTCACCCCGGAAACCGTCGAGCGGCTCAACTGGCTGACGGCGGCCGTGTTCCGCGTGACGGGCTGCCGCGATGTGGCGCGAGTGGACTTCCGCCTGGACGCTGACGATGGGGACCGGCCCTACGTGCTGGAGGTAAACCCGTTGCCAGGGCTTTACCCGGGGCTGAGCGACCTCGTGTTGGAGGCAGAGGCCGGTGG
>Ga0315289_10006249_pt1 | contig 17525 bp, 15 predicted proteins | sample YL17G11_40_MG_FD_203452 | JGI IMG/M metagenome (GOLD analysis project Ga0315289, IMG submission 203452) | Sediment microbial communities from Yellowstone Lake, YNP, Wyoming, USA - YL17G11_40 | ecosystem: Environmental > Aquatic > Freshwater > Lake > Sediment | place: USA: Wyoming | collected... | reverse complement strand
GCATTCGCTGATGGAGACGGCGTCCGGAGAGAGAAGCAAGGGTGAGGTGAAACTCCATATCCGTAATGAGCCTACCATTTAGATATATTTCCCGGGCTGCACTCAAATGAGCCTCAAGAGCAGCTTGCAAGCGTTGTATGCCCTCTTCGTCTAAGCGTTTTAGAGTCTCAGGAATGAGCGAGACCTCCACCACTTCTCGAAGCTCATAAATTTCCTCAACTTCCTCTAAACTGAAGGGTTCCGTGTAATACCCCCGCTCGGGCTCATGGCGGACCAATCCTTGAAATTCTAACCACTTAAGGGCTTGAATCACAGGCGTCGGGCTCATTCTCAGCCTGTTCGCCAGGTCGCGACAGGCGATTTTCTGACCTGATCCGATTTCTTTGTGAAACAACATCTGTCTGATACTCATATAGGCCTTGTTTATATGGCTTGATGAATCTGGGTCAGCACGGCCGCTGGAGGCATTTTTTCTTTTAGGCATTCCTGTTTTGACTAAGTATTGACTTTTGGAAAAATGGTAAATATTATTTAAATTACTGATTGATTTTTAAATTACAAAATCAATTGACTTCAAAGTAACAAATACTACTTTTCTTGTCAACAAGTTTTTTAGCCTGAATTGTTGTAGTGATAGGAGGGGCAGAATGAAATTGAGCAAACTCTTTAGCTCTTTTTCTATTGGAACGATGGAGATAAAAAACCGGATTGTGATGCCCCCTATGGCAACACATTACGCCTCGCCAGAAGGCTTTGTGACAGATCGGCAGATCGCCTACTATATGGAGCGCGCAAGGGGGGGCGTGGGATATATCACCGTTGAACACACGGGCATTCTCCAACAGGGCAAGGCAAGTCCGAAGATGCTCCTTATCAGATCCGACGAACACGCCTCGAGAATCGAGAGGATGATTGAAGCCGTCCACCGTGTAGGGGGAAAAATCGTCGTCCAGATTAATCATGCAGGGAGGCAAACCTCATCCGCGGTTACGGGTTCGCCCATTGTTGGCCCCTCCCCTATTTCCTGTCCGACAAGAAACGAAATCCCGAGGGAACTTTCGGTAGGTGAAATAGAGGAGATTACCGAGGCATTTTCAACGGCAGCTCAAAGGGTCAAGAACGCGGGTGCTGACGGCGTTGAGCTTCATATGGCCCATGGATATCTCATCTGTTCCTTTCTGTCCCCCTTCTCCAACCGAAGAAGCGACCGATATGGAGGTGATATTGATGGGCGGACTCGATTTGCCAGGGACGTTCTGAATGCGGTGCGTAACCAAGTAGGTCCTGATTTCCCCATCATTTGCAGGTTGAGCGGGGACGAGTATGTGGACGGGGGGCTTAAAATAGAGGAAACGAAACAAATTGCTCAAATCTTGGAAAAGGAGGGAGCTGATGCACTTCATGTGTCAGCGTGTAACGTCGTCTCGGGTTATCTTAACCAGCCACCTTACTATGTAGAGGAAGGTGTCTTCGTCCATCTTGCCGAGGCAATTAAGTCGGTGGTAAATATCCCCGTTATTACGGTCGGAAGAATCAGAAATCCGGTCATGGCTGATCAGATTGTCCGGGATGGAAAGGCTGACTTTGTCTCTATGGGCAGGGCTTTGATCGCAGACCCGTACCTGCCGGAAAAAGCAAAAGAGGGACGATTTGAAGAAATCATTCCTTGTATTTCGTGTAATCGATGCATTCAGACCCAGAGAAAAGAAGCGATTCGATGTGCTGTCAATCCAGAGACAGGCAATGAAGATCGATTCAAATTCTCGAAGAGTGATCGACCAAAGAAGGTATGGGTCGTAGGCGGGGGTCCTGCTGGTCTGAAGGCAGCCGAAATAGCAGCCCTGAGAGGACACGAGGTGACGGTCTTTGAAAGGGGCAATAAACTGGGTGGAAGGATGAGACTCGCTGCCATTCCTCCAAAGAAAGCCGTCCTGAATGATTTTCTGGATTATCTCGAAAGAAGAGTCAGTAGGCTGGAGGTAACCCTGGAGTTGGGAAGAGAGTTCACCGTCGAGATGGTGGGAACTGGTAAGCCGGATGCGGTAATCGTGGCGTCCGGAGCACGTCCGCTTGTTCCTGATTGGAAGGGGATTAAGGAGAGCGGTGCACTTTCCGTCGATGCTGTCTTAACTAGGGAAGGAAATGTGGGAAACCGGGTCCTAGTAGTTGGGGGGAGTGGTATTGGAGCGGAGACGGCTGATTATTTGTCGGAGATGGGGAAAGAGGTCACACTGATCGAGATGCTGGAGGAGATAGCATCGGATCTGGTGACCCATTTGAAATACTACCTTTTGCAGAGGCTCGCCGAAAAGGGAGTCACCATCCTTACGTCCACCAAGGTGAAGGAACTGGGAAAACATTACGCTCTGGTGGAGAACTCCTCAGGAACAAGAAAAATCGAGGGATTTGATACCATCGTTCTCGCCGTGGGTTCGAAATCAGATGACAGTATTGCCAAAGGCCTTGAGGGAAAGGTACCGGCACTCTATGTGATCGGTGACGCCTCCAAGCCAAGGGAAGCTCTGGAAGCTGTCTATGAGGGAGAAGAAATCGGGATTAAAATATAAGTTGTTTCAGCATCCACTTTAACTATTTTGCAGCTTCAGGTCAACATTAGCTTCAAATCCGGACCCCGAACCCATTGTCTCTCTGTTTCGACCCTAAGTCGTCAATCTTCACTTCTGCATAAAAATGCAGATTCGTAGGTCCTTATCAAGTACTTTCTTGAAATAAGCTGGTCACAAACCATTCAAAGTAGTTCTTTCCTGAAATCCTTGCCAAAGTGGTCGGCCTCCAGCCACGAAAGACAACAAGAAAGTGAGTTGTGCCTCTAACTACCATCCGAATGTTTAAATTCAAATTAATAAATTCAATGAAGTAAATTAAAATTTAAAAAATCGGCCAGTTCCCCAGTTCCCACTTATTTCCCCACCTTTGTCCCTAATCAAAAAAGGAGTTTGTGAAAAATTCGGGATCTGGGGCAGATTAAGTAGGCAGTTTTGAGAAGTGCACCTACGAAGTTTGAAAATTGGATTGTGTAAGGAATCGATGATTTCCTATTGAAATCTTCTATTTTGAAGGAAGGTCGAAAAATCACTCTTTCAGGAAGAAGTCATCGGTCTTTTCACCTCGTACACTTCATTTGTATTAAGAATTAAAAAGAAAAGGGCAGGGAAACTCCATTTCACCTGGTTCCTTGAACCCTTCTTTCAGTCTGTTCCCTGCCTTTTTTCAACACTATCTTTGGCAATAGTGGTATTGCTTATTTCACGAAAGGTTGAGGTTAGTTTGGTTCGTACGAATAAACTAAAGATATCCTTGTTTCTTCAGGTTGACCATTAGGATGGAGATAGCTGCGGGAGTGATGCCGGAAATCCGTGAAGCCTGACCGAGGGAGAAGGGCCTGATTTTTGTCAATTTTTCCATGACCTCCTTCGAAAGACCGATCACAGAACTGAAGCCAAAATCGTCTGGGAATCTTACTTCCTCCAGCTTTTTAAATCGTTCGATCTGCTCCGTCTGTCTCTTGATATAACCATCATATTTCACCTGAATCTCCACCTGTTCCCAAACCTCTTTTGGAAGGTTTTCAAGATCTCGATCAAAGGCGAAGAGGTGTCCAAAATGAATTTCTGGTCTTTTCAATATTTCTTGAAGGGAAACCTCCTTTTTCAGGGATGCACTTCCCCATCGGTGGAGGATCTCATTGTTTTCCTTTGTTGGATTGACACGTATATTGGAGATTCTGAAGAGGGTTTTTTCAATCGCTGTTTTTTTCTCCAAGAAGATTCGGTAATCCTCTTCCTTCACCAATCCGATTTTATACCCCATTTCCCTTAATCTCAGGTCAGCATTGTCTTCTCGTAAATGGAGACGATATTCCGCCCTGGAGGTGAACATTCGATAAGGTTCAGCCGTGCCTTTGGTCACCAGGTCATCAATCAGCACACCCATATAGGCATCGGAGCGTTGTAAGATCAAAGGGTCCTCCCCCCGAATATAGAGAGAAGCATTGATTCCTGCGATCAATCCCTGTGCTGCTGCCTCCTCGTACCCCGATGTTCCATTGATCTGCCCAGCATGGAAGAGCCCCCTCATCTTCTTTGTTTCGAGGGATGGTTTTAACTCAGTGGGATCAACGAAGTCGTACTCAATCGCATATCCTGGCCGAATGATCTCCACCTCTTCCAGACCCTGGATCGATCTCAGCATTTGGATTTGGATATCTAAAGGAAGGCTGGTGGAGATCCCATTCGGATAGATCTCTGCTGTACTTCGGCCATCGGGCTCTAAGAAGATCTGGTGTCTTTTCTTATCTGCAAAGCGGACCACTTTATCCTCGATTGAGGGGCAATACCTTGGTCCGATCCCTTTGATGATCCCGCAGTAGAGGGGGGATCGGTCGAGGCCAGACTTAATGATTTCATGTGTGGTGGAGTTTGTGTAAGTGATATAGCAGGGGACCTGGTCCGTTTCAATCTTTTCTGTTGAGAAAGAGAAAGGGATGGGATTTTCATCCCCATATTGAGGAGCCAGTTTAGAGAAATCGATGGTGTGGCCGTCGAGCCTCGGAGTCGTTCCAGTCTTGAGCCTTCCCATCCGGAAACCCAACTTCTTGAGCGATTCTGATAAACCGATAGAGGGCGGATCGCCCATCCTGCCTGCAGGGAAGTGGGTCAGACCGATATGGACAAGACCGTTCAGAAAGGTCCCTGGCGCAAGCACCAAGGCTTTGGTCTGGATGGTTTCGTTCAGATTCGTCTTCACCCCAACGATCTTATCCTCATCCACCAGGATTTCTTCTACCGTCGCCTGTTTGATGGTGAGATTTTCCTGATCCTCAACAACCCTTTTCATTCGAATTCGATACTCTTGACGGTCCACCTGAGCCCTTGAGGAACGGACCGCAGGCCCCTTTCCAGTATTGAGTTGGCGGAACTGAATCCCTGTTTCGTCAGTTGCCTTAGCCATCTCCCCGCCTAAGACATCGATCTCTTTCACCAGATGGCCTTTGGCCAATCCACCGATTGCCGGGTTGCAGGACATATAACCAATCTGATCAACGTTTTGGGTAACGAGAAGGGTAGGATGCCCTATGCGAGAACAGGCTAAGGAGGCTTCGATTCCAGCATGACCACCGCCCACCACAATCACTTCGTAGTTTGCCATAATGGATACCTTACATAAGCCAGAAAGCATAGCGCTTGGCGCATAGCGTATAGCGTATAGCGTCCCCCCACCCTTTCCCTCCCCCTCAGAGGGGGGAGGGTTGGGGAGGGGGTGATTTTCGCTATGCCCTATGCGCTATGCCCTTTGCGATTTTTTCCTTGGCAGGCCTTTACACAGACACCACAGATATTATGGCTGAAATGGAGGGTTTTGGCAAAGGTTCTCAATTGTTCATAACATCGAAGGTGATCGAAATCCTCCTGCCGGTCTGCGATCGCCCCTGCCGGGCAGACCAATAGGCAAGCCCGACAAAAACCGCAATCCTTTAAAGAAGGGGAATCGATCATAAGAGGAAGGTTGGTGAGGATGGTTACCAGACGAATCCGTGATCCAAATTTTTCATTGACGAGGAGGTTATTTCGTCCAATCCAACCCAGTCCAGCTGCACGGGCAACATGCTTATGGGAGAAATGGCCTCTTTGGTTTTTCCAATCCACAATCTGAGAGGCAGGAATGGGCATTGCCTGATATCCAAGGCCTTGAATCATTGAGGTTACAATCAACCCGATGGTGTCAAGGAGGATATTGACCCTCTGGTAATGGTGAAAATAAAGTGGGGTAGGCTGATTTTCAATCCCTTCCAGAATAGCATCCGAAAGGTGGTACCCGACTGAGATGCCGAAGGAAAGTTGATCGATCAAGAAGGGAGGAAAAAGGATTCCATCCTTTTTGAAGGAGCGAAGATCTGCCACCCCGAATAGGGAACCCCCCCATTGACGAGAGAGGGCTTTCACTTTTACTACGTTATCGGCTTCAGACATTTCTATCACTTCCGTTGGTTGCGTAAAAGTTTGAGGTTTGAGGATCACTTTGTTTGAGGCAGAAACTTTTTTGCCTTCAACCTTAAGTCCCCGAAGAGGGACGCTCCTCTAACCTTAATCCTCCGACATTCCATTAACGGGCTTTAATCTTCAGATCCTTCATCTTTTTCCGAAGGGTGTTTCGATTGATCCCCAAGAGTTGGGCGGCAGCAATCTGGACGTAATTGACCCTTTTCAGGGCTGATTTAATCAGTATCTTCTCCACCAAAGCAATGATATCGTCAAAAAGGCCCATTTTGGCCTTCAACTCCACATAGGGATCGATCTTATTCAAAACTTCGGATAGCCTCTCCTCTAAGATCTCATCCAATAGGGGAGATTTTACCTTCGGTTTGCCAGTTCTCAGAGAGGACTCATTCCTCTTCACCTGATAATTTTTAATGACTGGGGAGAGGATAGCCGAGAGAATGGAAAGAAACTGGAAATCTTCAGCCAATTCATCTCTGGGGCCATAGAGAGAATCGATATTGATCACACCAATTGGTTCATCATCCACAATGAGAGGGATGCAGATTAAAGGAGATCGGATCTTCTCGATCCGTTTCGTCCCTTTCGTCACCTCCTCATAGAGCGGCTCCTGGCTCAAATTTTGGATTGCCATGGGTTGTCGAGATTCGAGAACTTTGCCAATCGTTCCCTTTCGACCAATACAGCCAAGAGGATGGGCTTCCCTTTCGATACCATAGAGGGCTTCCACATGGAGGGAATCCTTTTGAGAGTCCTGAAGGACGAGGGCTGAATACCCGATTGAAAAATAGTTAGACAGTATTGCCATCACTCCAAGAAAATAATCCTGGAGCTGATTCGGTTGGGGGAGCAAGGCAATCTCGTAAAGGCTCCTCAGTTCAGGATTTGATCGAGGATTGATGAAGAAAGTGGAAAACATATTAAACTCCTATAAAATTGTAATTTTGATGAAGCGACGGTATTGGGTGTTTGAGGAACATAGGAAAATAATGATGATTTCCTGTGAATTGTTTGCCTGTTGTCTGCTCATCTTATATAAATTAAATCTTAATTTCAAGAAAATTTTCAAAAATGGTAATATTTTAGTTGTTTAAAAATATTATAGCCCAATAGGATGTCATTCCCGTGAAAACGGGAATCCAGAGTTTCCTGTGCAAACAGGAAACCATTTTCATTTTATTGTGTAGTTCCCTGCTTTCGCAGGGACGGCGTCTGGATTCCTGCTGGAGTTTACCCCGTTGTAGAACGGGGCAGGAATGACAAGATGTTTTCCATTCGTTAATCGGGGATTTTCAAAAATCTGAATTGTTACATAAATTCTATCTTTTCACTTTTCCCCTTGAAGTCCTCTCTTGAATTCATTAAAATCGACTTCGTATGGCCGAAACGATTGAAATGGAACGACCTCGGGTTGTGATCCTACTCGGTCCGACGGGAATAGGAAAGTCCAAATTGGTCATCGAATTGGCGGAGGAATTGGGGGGTGAAATCGTTAGTGCCGATTCGATGCAAGTCTACCGATATATGGATATCGGTACAGCCAAGCCAACTCTCGATGAACAGAAAAGAGTCCGACACCACTTGATCGATTTAGTGACTCCTGACCAACCCTTTCATGCTGGTCTCTATCGAACGTTGGCTCGAAAGACAATCGATCAATTACACAAGAATGGGAAACCCATTTGGGTGGTTGGGGGAACTGGACTTTATATTAAAGCCCTTACTCAGGGACTCTTCGCTCATCCTAAAATCGATCCGAATGTGAGAAAAAAGTTGAAACAAGAAGCAGAGGAGAAAGGAGAGGCTTTCCTTTATCAGCATTTGAAGAGGGTCGACCCCAAAACAGCCTCACAACTTCATCCTCATGACCTCTTTCGAACGATACGGGCTTTGGAGGTCTTCGATTCAACAGGAATCCCCATCTCTTTCTTTCGGGAACAACATCGTTTTGGCGGGAGACCCTATCTCACTTTAAAAATTGGTCTGGAGATAAACAGGGAGGATCTCTATCGTCGGATCGAGGAGAGAGTCGATCAGATGATAGAGAGAGGGTTCCTTCAAGAGGTGAGAAGGCTGATGGAGATGGGTTATGGTCCTGAATTGAAGCCGATGCAGAGTTTGGGTTATAAACAGATGGTTCAATTTCTCTCAAAGAAGATCGGTTGGACAGAGGCAGTCAGACAGATTAAAAGGGATACCCGTCACTATGCAAAGCGACAGTGGACATGGTTTAAGGCCGATCCAGAGGTTTGTTGGCGGGATGAATCTATCGATCGGCAGAGGATACTCCTGGAGATTACATCTTTTTTAAGGAGAGGAGGATAAACCCCGTTAGAAGGAACGGGACCCGTTAGAAATAAGTCTCCCTGAGCGGATGCCGATACCCCCTCGGGGGGAGTGGATTTCTAACGGGGTTTGCTAAAATTTCTAACGGGTCGGGGGTTTAATCCCGTCCTCAATAAGGAATAAACATTTTTTTCTACATCCCCACCATAAACCCCGTAGGATGTTTACCCCGGAGGATATTTATTGTCAAACGGGATTTACTATCCAACGGGGTAAATGGCGGGGCTTTCTAACGAGGTAAATGGCCATGATGAAGACTCAGATTAATATTCAAGATCAGTTTCTCAATCGGATTCGACGAGATCGAAGCTATGTGATTGTCGAATTAACCACCGGCCGTAAGATCGAAGGGATCATCCTCGGTTTTGATAACTTCTGTCTCATCCTTCGAGGAGAGGCTGACCAGTTGGTCTATAAACATGCTATCTCCTCCATTTCACCTGGTGAGAAATTAGAATTTTTAGAGGCGAAATAATATAAATTCCAATAACCAAATCCCAAATTCTTTTAAGTCATTAAGTCATTGGGTAACTAAGTCATTCAATGACTAATGACTAAATGACCTAATGACAGAATAAATTTGTGATTGGTGTTTGGAGCTTGGTGATTAGAAATTATTTAATGCGTTGATAAGAGGATAACATTATGGACCATTATGATATTAAACCCATATTAGAGAGTCTCATTTTCGTTTCGGAGTCTCCAGTAAGACTTGAAACACTTGTTGAGATCCTGCCCGAATTGAGCAAAGAAGGCATTTTAGAGGGGATTCATCGGATTAAGACAGAATATGAGGAAGACTCCAAGGGAATGGAATTGGTGGAGGTTTCGGGTGGATATCAGTTTCGAACAAAGCCGAAATGGGCCGAATGGGTTCAGCGGCTGAAAAAGACCAAGACAGTCAAATTAAGCCATTCTGCCTTAGAAACCTTAGCCATTGTGGCCTATCGCCAACCGGTCATCCGGCCTGCGATCGAAGAGATTCGTGGGGTAGATTCGGGGTGGGTCCTTCGAACCCTTTTAGAGAAAGGTTTAATTAAGATAATGGGCAGAAAAGAGATGCCCGGGCGCCCCATTGTATATGGAACAACCAAGGCCTTCCTTGAACTTTTCAGTCTCAACACGCTCTCCGACCTCCCTATACCAAAGGAGATTCAGCCCCCTCCCATGCCCGAAGAGATACCGAAAGAGGAAATTCTGAAGGTTGAGGATAAGGTTGAGGTTCAGAATGAAACTGAAGGAAAGGTTGAGGTTAAGACTGAGGCCAAAGCAGAAAGTAAGGCTGATGTTCGGAATCCCACGATCCATGAAGTTCATCCAATCGATGAGATGGAGGAATGATTGGCACTGGAACGAATCCAGAAGATTTTAGCAAAGGCCGGGATCGCCTCGAGAAGGGAAGCAGAAAGAATGGTGATCGAGGGGAGAGTGATGGTCAATGGCAGAGTCGTCGATACATTGGGTTTCAAAGCCGATTCCTCGAAAGACCATATCAAGGTGGATGGAAGAAGGCTTACGCATTTTGAACCCAAAGTCACTCTTCTTTTCAATAAACCCAGAGGATATCTTTCCACCGTCAAAGACCCCCAAGGCAGGCCAACAGTAATGGATTTCCTTAAAAAGGTGAAATGGCGGATTTATCCGGTGGGACGGCTCGATTTTGATGCAGAAGGACTTCTTCTGCTTACCAATGACGGAGACCTTACACTCCTTCTCTCTCATCCAAGGTTTTCGATCCCGAGAACCTATTTGGTAAAGGTGGGAGGTGTTCCAGATGAGAAAGGCCTGACACGGCTAAAGAGGGGGGTAATGCTCGACGATGGGAAAGCGAAGGTGGTTTCCTCTTACATCCTCCGCAAGGGAGAGAAGAATAGTTGGGTTCGAGTTGTGGTCACTGAGGGGAGAAACCGTCTGGTGAAGAGGATGTTTTCAGCCATCGGCCACCCCGTTCTAAAATTGAAACGGGTCGAATTCGGGCCGATTCAGTTAGGGAACCTTCCCATCGGCCAATATCGGTATCTCAATTCCGAAGAGATTAATAAGCTGAAGGCTACCAAAGGTTAAGGCTGAGGTTAAGGTTAAGGAGTTCAGATCTTTTGAGTTATAAGTTCTTACTACGAACTCCGAACTATCAGTAGGATGTGATGATTACCGGCATTGAGATCAAAAGGAAGATTGTCCATCTGGCCACACTGATCATTCCCCTCGGATACGCCCTCACTTCTGAAGAAACAGTCCTCCTCTTCCTCTTTCCTTTCTTTTTATGTTATTTATTCGTCGATCTCCTTCGCCACTTTCATTCTGGTATGGCTTCCCTTTTTCAAAAATACTTTTTTGGAATGGTTCTCAGAGAAGAAGAGAAGCGAAACCTGATGGGTTCAACCTATTTTCTCTTCTCCTCACTCTTGACCATCCTCCTCTTTCCAAAACCGATTGCCATTGCCAGCCTGCTTATCCTAATTCTCTCGGATACGTCTGCAGCTCTGGTAGGAAAGGGGATTGGGAAGATTTCAATCTATGGAAAGACCCTTGAAGGCAGCCTCGCTTTTTTCCTTTCCTCCCTTTTGATTGTGTGTATCTATCCCAATCTGAATCGTTTTTCAGGAAGCCTTGCGGCATTAGGGGCCACGTTGATCGAGATTTTACCGATCAAAGTGGATGATAATCTCACCATTCCTATTGTCGCAGGTGCGATCATGTTTTTCTGTAGGGGATAAGGGAAGGAAATTTCTTCAGGACCTCTACAATTGTTCTCGCTTCTTTTTCTGTAGAAATCTCTGCAATCGCCGAATGGATTTTTAATTCGTTAAATAGAAAGGAAAAAGCCTCTTCTGATTTTCTTAAAAGTTTCCCATCGGCCAAAGGGTTGAGGCTGATTACAGGTTTATCAAACTTCTTAATCAGATCACAGGCATGGGCCAGATCGAAGAGACTCCATTTTTTATTGATGGGGATGGCATAGGCTGCCACGTCGAGGGGTTTTGCCTTTGGAAGGACAAAGGTCGCCCATTGGCCTGAAAAGATGGGGATAAATCCCTTTTCCCTTACCCTTAGCACCATCTCCTTAAGAAGGTCAATCCGGCCTAAGGCCAAAAGCCAATCTCCGTATCTTTCTCCCATCAAAAGAAATGGAGACTCTTCGGGATTAAAAAGGGAGAGAGATTTTTCAAAGCGGAGAGGATCGAAGGTGATCCGGTCGATCTCTTTTTGTGTAAAGACTTCTGAAGAAGAGGGGATGGGGTGTAAATTTCGAATCGAATCAGGGAGGAAGAGATTCTTTTTTATCGTTGATAGGACCTTCGGTTCAAACTGATGGAGGGGCTTTCCCAAAAAGGAGACTCCCCTCTCTGCCTCTAAATGACAGATGCCCATCAGAGTTTCGTCATTCGTTAAACGTTTTAACTCTTTAAAAGATGCAAGGTGCTTCATCGAGGGGAGATCGAAACACCAGACACCCATTTCGTAGGCCTTTTTCATGAGGGAAGAAATCTCCTGATAGCCTAAAGAGATTGAAGATGGCTGGACGGAGAGGACCATCCTCGGTAATTTTTTTCCTTCTAAAATGGTCGTTGGTAATCGCATCGTTCAACCATTTTATGATTTTCTGATCTCATTTTCAATGCAAACATTCATTCCAACGTAATCCCTCAGTTATGGAAGCTGAAAGATAGCGTCTCCTGTAACTCAGCCCTTTAGGGCTGATGAATCAGGGCTAAAGCCCTGAGTTACACACTCGAAACTGAGGGATTACATTCCAACCTTTTCTACTTGACTATCCATCTTCTTTATCATTATACTGCTCCTATTTAAAAGTAAATTTTGCCATTTAAACAAATAAGATGGTGAGTACCTCTTGAAGAATCAATTTTCAGAGGTGAGTCGATGATGCTGAAAGATAGAAAAGCGATTGTGACTGGAGCAGGGCAGGGGATTGGTCGAAGCATTGCGTTGAAGATGGCCCAAGAAGGAGCGGATGTGGTCATCGCTGAGATGAACCCTCATACAGGAAATCAAACCAAAAAAGAGGTAGAGGCCTTGGGCAGAAAAGCTCTCTTCTTTCCTGTTGATGTGGCAGATCAAAGACAAGTCAAAGGGATGGTGGAGGAGGTTTTAAAGAAATGGGGAAAAATTGACATTCTGGTCAACAATGCAGGTTTTGATCGGGGCGGCACGCTTTTGAAAGTGAAAGAAGAGGATTGGGATGCAGTATTGGATGTTCACTTGAAGGGAACCATGAACTGTATCCAAGCTGTTGCTCCTCATATGATCGAAAACCGCTATGGCAAGATTGTTAACATTTCCTCCATTTATGGGAAAAGTGGAGGGATCGCTGCAATCAGTTACAGTTCTGCCAAAGCAGGAATCATCGGCCTGACGAAGAGTGTGGCTCGAGAACTGGGTCGGTATCAGATCAATGTCAATGTGGTACTTCCTGGATTGACCCTGACTCCAACTATTGCCAAGATGGCTGAAAAATATAAAAATATGATTATTGATAATACTCCTCTGGGACGGATCGGCCAACCTGAGGAAGTTGCCAATGTAGTGGCTTTTCTGGCATCCGATGAGGCGAGCTTCATGACCGGAGCTTCGGTCGAGGTTTCTGGGGGAGCAGCCATGTGATATAAATTCTAAGTTCGAAATAGAGATGGAGAAATGTCAAATGTCAAAGCTCAAATTGTTTTGTTTATAGAAGTACAGTAATTGAGTCATTAGTCATTAAGTCATTTAATTACCCAATGGCTGAATAACTTAATGACTAAAATTGTATTTTGACATTCATTTGACATTTGGACTTTGACATTTGAGCTTAGTATTCGTTTCGGCAAGGACTGAGATATGGCTTAACAAGGAGTGTGAAATGATGGATGACATCGAACAAGCGAGAGAAAGTTGGAGAAGGAAAGCGAAGGAGGTAGCCAAGAGTGTTGTAGCGCCACGTGCAGCAGAGATCGATGTCAAAGGCGAATTTTCCTGGGATATCGTTGAGATATTCGCTCAACAGGGTTTTTTAAGCCTTCTCATACCTAAAGAATATGGAGGAAAAGATACGGATATTACCTCTTTCTGTATCGTGGTTGACGAGATTGCTTATTACTGCGTTTCTTCTGCTCTCCTGATTATCGCTCACACAGTCGGGATGATGCCCATCGTTTTAGTGGAGACGATGGAACTAAAGGAAAGTGTTCTGACAAGGGTGACCAAAGAAAAGGCGTTATTTTGTTTTTGTCTGACAGAACCTGAGGCGGGTTCAGATGCAGCTTCCATTCGAACGAAGGCCCTTCTCGAAGGTGACCATTATCTTCTGAATGGGAGGAAGTGTTTTATCACGAATGGCGGGGTATCCGATTTCTACACAATCTTTGCCGTGACAAATCGAGAGAGGAAAATGGAAGGGATTACAGGTTTTGTGGTGGAAAAGGGAACGCCTGGCCTTTCCATTGGGAAAACAGAGGAGAAAATGGGAATTCGAGGTTCAAATACTACCGAAGTGATCTTGGAAAATGTCAGAGTTCCGATCACCCAACGGATTGGAGAGGAGGGCGTGGGTTGGTGGCTCATGATGAGGACACTGAATCGTTCAAGACCAGCCATTGGTGCGCTCGCTGTAGGATTAGCACAAGGGGCTTTGGACTATATTATCCGTTTCAGTCAGGAAAGGGGTTGGGCTAAAAGTAAAAATGATACTCTGGGGGTTCAGTTCATGTTGGCTGATATGGCAATAGAAGTCGAGGCGGCCAGAGCGCTGGTCTATAAGGCTGCGGGGATGATGGATGAAAAGGTTAAAGGTACGCCGGTGCAGATGTATTCCGCAATGTCGAAATATTTCGCATCGGATGTGGCCATGAAAGCAACGACCAATGCCGTGCAGATTATGCAGTGGCATGGTCTCGTTCAGGACCATCCTGTTGAGCGAATGATGAGGGATGCTAAGGTCATCCAGATCTTTGAAGGGACGAATCAGATCCAGAGGATGGTGGTGGCGCATACTCTGTTGAAATCAAGATAAATTAATTATTTGAATTTAGGAATTGAGGAATTCCGGAATCAAATAATTCTTAAATTCCAAGATTCCTAAAATTCCTCAATTTATTAATCCCAAAATCCCAAAATTCCTAAATTCGCAAATCCCTAAATCCTACTTTGGTTAACCGATTAGCAAAGGCGGAGGTGGCTATGCTTACACCAAGCGAGCGAGAAAGGTATGATAGACAAATAATGATCGGAGAGATTGGACAAGAAGGACAGGAAAAGCTTAAAAGATCACGGGTGGTCATTGCAGGTGCCGGGGGGCTTGGTTCTCCTATAGCCATCTACCTGACTGCTGCCGGAATAGGAATGATTCGGATGATCGATCATGACCAGGTGACGCTGAGTAATCTGAACCGGCAGATCTTGCACTGGGAAGAAGACATCGGAAGAAAAAAGGTTGACTCTGCCAGAACGAAACTGAGAAACCTGAACTCAGAGGTGGAGATCGAAGCTGTAGCAGAGACAATAACGGAAGGCAATGTTTCCCAGCTTGTTGATGGCTGTGATGTCATCGTTGATGCTATGGACAACTTACCGACTCGCTACATCTTGAATCGCTGTGCTATTGAGAAAAATATTCCATTCTTTCATGGCGCAGTGAATGGCTTTGGGGGGAGAGTCCTGACCATCATTCCCGGAGAAACAGCCTGCCTGAGGTGTATGTATCGGGGCCCAGTGCCACAAGAGAAGTTTCCCGTGATTGGCGTTGCTCCAGCAGTAATAGGTAGTATTCAGGCTACTGAAGTGATCAAGTATCTCGTAGGGATTGGCAAACTGTTGACCAATCGGTTACTAATATATGATGGATTGAAGGTTGCTTTCAGCGAATTTAAAGTGACCAAAAACCCAAATTGTGATCATTGCGGATCTCCGCCCTAACGTTGCACTGAGTCGGCAGTGGGGTGTGTTTCCAAACCTTTACCAAGCGGTTTTTAGATATGTTATGGGTAACACACCATGTCACCCGAAGTGGATTCTGTAAGGTGTCTGGAAGCCAAGTTGCTGAGTCTTTAAAGGTTCCGCCCGTGGTCGGGTCTTATCGACTGTAAAGGTTTTCCAGCACACCCCACTACCTTCCGTAACGTTTTTTATGTACTGTAAGGTTTGTTAAGAAAGGGGTAAGACATGGCCGTCAAGGTACACATTCATACAACTCATCGACAATTTACTAACGGCTTGGAGGTGGTAGAAGTAGAGGGGAATACAGTGAGTGAATGTCTGAACCAGCTCATCAAGCAGTTCCCTGGAATGGAGAAAGCGCTATTTGCCAAAAAAGATAAACTGCTCAACATCGTTGAAGTTTATGTCAATCATGTCAGCGCGTACCCAAATGAACTCGTTAAACCCGTTAAGGATGGCGACGAAATTCACCTTGTCATTATGCTTGCTGGAGGATAAGAGGAACTCGAAGTTAAACAATGGAGGGATCAAACCAGAGCCAAAACGGAGGGGGACTCGAAATTAAGTATGGTACCCCCCGAATCGCACCCCGAATATAAAAATATGTTTACGTCAACATAAATTTGCGGCAGAAATAATATAAGTGTAGCCTGAGGGGGGAGTTAATAGCTTCGTTTACAGTGGTTGAGTAATCAAATCTTTTCTTAACAGGGGGACTTTTTATTATGACTACCCAACAAGGAATTCCTAAAGGAGCCGCCGTCGCCATCAATGAATTACTAGATCATTGTGCCAAAATCCAGGCAGGCCAGGAGGTTGTACTGCTGGCACATATTGACGGGCTTTATGGGGGAGACAATCTTGTTGACGAAAAGGCCATCTCTTGGATTCAGGCCGCTATCCAGCAACGAGGTGCTAATGCTTCGGTTCTCTGGATAGATGAACAGGCAAAGCCTCACGCATGGCGATTACCTCCTGTAGTCAAGGCCGCTTTGACAGCCTGTGATGTTTTTATTAATCACTCTTTCAATATTGTGTTTGAAGAAATGGTGGAGTTTAAGCAATTTGTATGGGAACAAAAGATACTCATGGTACGTAATTTCGCTACGACAGCGCCCCTCCTTTGCACTGCCTGGGCGCAAACCCCCCATGAACTTGTGAGTGAAATTCGATACCAAGCTTCAGTTCCCTTTAAAGAAGGGCTAACCTGGCAATTGACCGACGACAACGGGACGCATCTGGAAGGCCTAATTGATCCTCCGTATAACCCTAACCATCCATGGTTCCGTACTTACACAATACGACGTGAAGAGGGGGGCGCTTATCGGCCATGGCCTGAATGGGTGATCCCGCCCATCAGACTATCAAACACTTCTGGCATTTTTATTTTTGATCGCATGCTCAGTTGGTGGTCACGGTATATAGGCATATCCCCTTACTTCAGTAAACCGATTCGACTAACCATTGAAAATTGCCGAATTACAAAGATTGAAGGCGGGGATGAGGCGGATGCTTTGCGCCGGTTCTTGGCTTCGATGGTTGAACGTTTGGGTGATAAGGTCTACGACTTTAATTGTTTACATTTCGGTGTCCATCCACAGGCGGCTGTCGGATCACACCAATGCCCGAATATCCTTTATCGCCGCTTAATCGATCATTCACACAGCTCCAACATTCATGTACATATTGGGGCGCCACCGCCTACTTCCACCTATCCTTACTGGATGCATTGCACAGGTGACATCCGAACGGCAACTTTTCGTGTGGGCGATACCCTGGTCTATGATCGGGGGCACCTTACTGCCCTGGATCACCCGGCGGTTCTTGCTATTGCAGCAAAATATCCCGGCCGTCCCGGGCTAAATCCCGAACCACGGTCTTATTGACCCAGATGTTGCATTGGAAAGGCAGTTGGGTGTGCTCCAAACCTTTACCCCGTTAGAAAGCGCCATTATTTATGGCGGAGATGTAGAAAAAAATGTTCATTCCTTATTGAGGGCAAGGTTAAATCCCCCGTCCATTCTAACGGGGTTTACCAAGCGGTTCTTTACTATGTTTAATGGGTAACATGCGATGTTACTTTAGGTGACTTCTGCAATGGTCTTGGAAACATAGTAGCAAAACGCTAAAAGGTTCCGCCCGTGGTCGGGTCTTATCGACTGTAAAGCTTTTCCAGCACACCCAACTCCCTTTTGGAACGTTTTTTATGCAACTGCGGGTTAACCCTAA
>Ga0315289_10006248_pt1 | contig 17526 bp, 15 predicted proteins | sample YL17G11_40_MG_FD_203452 | JGI IMG/M metagenome (GOLD analysis project Ga0315289, IMG submission 203452) | Sediment microbial communities from Yellowstone Lake, YNP, Wyoming, USA - YL17G11_40 | ecosystem: Environmental > Aquatic > Freshwater > Lake > Sediment | place: USA: Wyoming | collected... | reverse complement strand
CGGGTGGCCGCGGTGATCGCGGGGAAGTTCGGCGTCCAGTACCATCCCTGCCACGTCTGGAAGGTGCTGCGAGGCATGGGCTGGAGTTGCCAGAAGCCGGAGCGTCGTGCCCGCGAGCGGGATGAGGGCCGCTTCAATCCGATCATAGCCGTCAGGTCCGAAGCGCAGCCCGACGGTGCCGCATGAGAACGAGCAGCCCGCCCGCGGCAAGGATCGAGAACGTCGCGGGCTCGGGGGTGAGATAATAGAAGGCCGTCGAGCCGAACAGGACGCCGCCCTTCTGTCCGTAGTTCTCGATGCGGACGTCGATGCCCTGGGAAAACGGCACGAAGTCCCCAATGAGCCACCGGTACTGGTCGGTTCGCAGGTAACTGGTCGTTGGATTGGCGGTGTCGATGTCGTGCATGTTCAGGAGGCCGTAATAAGGTCCGGTGCCGTTGGTGGGGTTGTCGACGTCGCCGTCGTCATCATCGCTGCCATCGCCGTCGGTGGCCAGGACGTGATTGTAGTAATAGCCGCCGTTGTAGGCATCCTCGAGGCCTGTTCCGAAGAGGGTGGTCCCGTCGACGGTGATGATGTCGTCGCCTTCGAGAATGCCGCGACTCGTCCCGTCTCTTTTGACATATAAGAGGTTGCCGACGTAGTGGCCTTCGCCTGTCACGGCGAGCATTTGGTGATGCGCCTGGCCGGCGGTTGTCGTTTCCTCGTTGAAGACGGCATGCAGATAACACGCATCGGCGGGCACGGCGCCGGACGCATACTCGACGGCGGCGGAGGCGATGCCGATGGCTGAGACGGTCTCGTTGTAAAGTTCTACGATGGCGCCTTGGCGAAACGGCATGGGCCAATAGCAGTAGAAGCCATTTGTCCCGTCGATACCCAGGGGTAAGGACTTGTACGGGACACGGTCATGACCCGCGCCGAAGAAGTGGGCCGCCGGGACGTCAATGGCGTTCTGTGGGCTGGCGTCGTAGCGGACGCGGAGCCGCAGGCCGTCGAGTTGGGCGTCGGTCGCGCCGCCCATGTTCAGATTAAGCCTTTGGATTTGGCCGCTGCCGGACAGGCTTGCCAAGGCTTGGGTGCCGCCGGCCGGAATGCTGACGCTGCCCGTGGTAACCGCGACGGTACCGGCGCTCGTGCCGGAAGGGTTCGAGCCGACCTTGTTGATCAGGTTGACGACGGTGCTGCGCGCCGCCTGCTGGTCGTTCGTCAGCGCGCCGCTATAGGGTGTGACCGATTGGCCCGCGGGCAGGAGGTGGTAACTGTACTGGTAGTAGTGATGGGTGCGGGCCCACAGGCCGGTGCTATAGTTGCTCGTTTCGATCTTCAGGCTCGTCTGGAAAGCGATCGGCTCGTAACAGACCTGGCCCCCGACGAGCGTTTTCACCAGGGGGCTTTGAACGTAGCCGTACCTTCCGCTGAGAAACGAGTCGCTGTTGGTGTCGATGAGCAGCGTGCCGTCCACCGTCACTTTCACCGGGACGGCCTGGTCGGCGCCGGCGCGCGGCATCCAGAAGCGGGTGATGATCCCTGGTCCCGAGAGGGTTGTGATGACGGTGTTGGTGTTAACGTTTAGAAGGCCGGAGGGCGATTCGTACTGGTTGTAATCGTCATTGCCGCCCGACCGGTCGTAACTGCTGGCCAGACCGGCCACGACGCCGGTCTTCAGGCGGGGGAGACTGTCCCAGTCGCAGAGCGCCTCGTAGTCATCTTGCGTGGTGCCTCTGACGGATGTCGCGAAGAGGACAACAAGAACGCCGGAGAGGCACACAGCATGCGTGGCTGACATGGTTGCAATACCCCTCTCTTTTTTCCGACCCTTACCGGCACGGCTGGGGCGTTTCCGACTGGAAGTATAGCCGGAAAAAGGTTTTTTGGCAAACGGATACCCCAAGTGGGCGGGGCGGAGCAATTTCCGAGACGCCCCCCGGCGATTCCTGGCCGTCTGGGGCGGGTGTTTTCCGCCTGACAGGGGCACTGGCCGAACGTCCCTTTCGGTACATCGGCCCCGCCGAGATTGCCGATAGATACGGGGAACGGGCCTCGGGCTTGACTTTTGGCCCCTGGGGGGCCATAAGAGGCTGTAGGGAACGGGCCACGGCGGGGATGGCGCGCGTCGTTCGAGCCGCCCGCGGAAGCGGGCGGTCACGTTCCCTATCGTGGCACGGTCCACGGCAGGGAACATCGCCGCGACCTTCCGGTCGCGGCTCGGAAGACGAAAACCACGCTCGCGCGCGCTTCTCCGGCAAGGAGAACCATTGAAGGCTCTGGTGAACCTGGTGCGGCTCTCGCGGCCGAGCCACTGGCTGAAGAACGGGTTCGTCCTGGCGGCCCTGGTGTTCGCCCGAAAGGTGACGGACGCGGAGGCGGTGGTGAGGGCGGCCGGGGCCTTTGCCGCCTTCTGTCTGGCGTCCAGCGCGATTTATGCGCTGAACGACGTGTTGGACCGTCGGGAGGACGCGCAGCACCCGTCGAAGCGAAACCGGCCGGTGGCGTCGGGGGCGGTCGGCGTCGGTGAGGCGATCGCGCTGGGGTTCGTTCTGGCGGCCGGCGCAGCGGCAGTAGCGGCGCACATGGGCGGACCGCTGGCGCTGGTGGTCGCGGCCTACCTGGTTCTGATGCTCGCCTACACGTTGGGCCTGAAGCGCGTGGCCATCCTGGACGTCCTGATCCTCGCCTCGGGATTCGTGCTGCGGGCCTACGCGGGCGGCTTGGCCATCGAGGTGACGGTCAGCCACTGGCTCCTCTTGTGCACCCTGACGCTGAGCCTGTTCCTGGGTTTTGCGAAGCGCGAAAGCGAACGCGTGGTCCTGGGCGAAACGGCGTCGGCGACGCGGCCGCTCGCGTGGGGCGTTTACAGCCGGGAGACGCTGGCCCACATGATGACCGTGTCGGCGGGACTCGCAATCGTCACCTACATGCTCTACACAGTGGACCAGCGGACGGTGACAGACGTCGTCGGCGACCGGCGATTGTTCGTGACGGTGCTGCCCGTCATGTATGCCGTATTCCGGTTTTATCACATGGCGATTACAGGCCGGGCGGGCGACCCGGTGGACATGGTTCGCCGGGACCCTGCCTTCGTGGTTGCGCTTTTCGTGTGGCTGGCCATGGTGGCCGGGCTTCTCTTTGCCGTCTAGGAAGGACGCACGTCGTGACGAGTGGCCGCACCTGCCCCGACGCGCTGCGCGACGAGACGCCACGCCTCGGCGCCGGGCGCGTGGGTAACGACAAGCCCAGGGATTGCAATCCCTGGGCTTTGTGGCTGGCGGCGTTCGGAGCGGCGCTGGTGATTTACGTCGTGACGCTCGCGCCGGACCTCGTCTGGCAGGATGGGGGGGAGTATCAGTGGACGAGCGCCCGGCTTTCCTGGCCTCCCGCCGTGCATGACGCGAGCACCCTAACGGGCTACAGCGTTTGGTGCCGGCCCGGCGAGGCTGTCCGCGTCCACCCGTGGTTTCTCGCGACGGCCAGGGCGCTGGGCCTCGTGCCGTTCTGGAACTACGCATACGCGGCCAACCTGTGTTCGGCCGTCGCAATGGCCTTGGCCGCCGCCAACATCGTTCTCGTGGTCCGACTCGTGACGGGGCGGATGGCGCCGGCGGTCGTTGCGGGTTTCTCCTTTGCGCTCGGCCACACGATCTGGACCTTCGCCGTCATGTCCGAGGTGTTGGGATGGACGGCCGCGTTTCTGTCGGCCGAGTGCCTGCTGGCGTGGCTTTGGATCGATCGGCGCCAGGCGCGGTGGCTGCTGCTGCTTTTCCTGGTGAACGGGGCGGCGATCAGCGATCACATGATGGCGGTCTTCAGCCTGGCGGTCTTCGGGACCTGGATGGTGGTCGAGTGCGTCCGCCGGCGTGCCCCGTGGTGGGTTCTTCCGGCGGCCGTGGGGTGCTGGCTGGCCGGTGGGACGCTGTACTGGATTGTGGGCGCGCTGGAATACGTGCGGACAGGGGACTTGCTTGAGACGGCCCGTTCCATGACGGGCGGCTATCATGGCGGTTCGGTGGCGAACATGGGTGATTTGCCCCGGCTCCTGGGACGGAGCGTCCTGTACGTCGGCCTGAACTATCCGACGCCGCTCGTCGCCGCGATTGCCGTCGGCGCCGTCGTGCTGGCGCGGCGACGCAACGCCTTCGGGGTGCTCGTGCTCGTGCTGGCGGCGATCTACTTCCTGTGGGCCGCTCGATACAAGGTGCCGGACCAGTATTCCTTCTTCGTTCCATTCTACGTGTGCGGGAGCCTGCTCATCGGCGTCGGCGCGGCGGCGCTCATCGCATGGCGGCGGTGGATGGCCTGGTTGCTCGTCGCGCTGGCGATCGCGCCGGTCGGCGTTTACGCGGCGCTTCCGTCGGCGGCGCGGTCGGCGGGATTCGTCTTCTTCAAGCGAGAACTCCCGTATCGCGATCCCTACGCGTATTTTCTGCAGCCGTGGAAATGCGGGGACCGGAGTGCCCGGCGATTTGCGGAGGACGTGCTGGCCACGCTGCCGGAGAACGCGATCCTCCTGCCGGACACGACCGCCAGCATGCCGCTCAAGTGTCTTCAGGATGTCGAAGGCCGCCGGCCGGACGTTCGGATCGTCGATCCGTACGATGCGAAGTTCGAGGCGTCGGTCGGCCCGTACTGGCAGAGCAAGACGGACCTGTTGCCCGGCGCCCGTGCGGAGGGCAGGCGCGTGTTTGTCATTTCCGAGGAGGCGGGTTATGTCCCGCCGTGGGTCCTGACGTACGACCGCCTGGAGCGGTTCGGGCCGATCTTCGAGGTGAAGCCGCTCCGGCCGGCAGGGGAGGGCCCATGAGTCCGACCGGGCGGGCGGTCAAGCGGGCGATGGACATGGTTCTGGCGGGGACCGCGCTGGCAGCCGGCTGGCCGTTTCTGGCCGCCCTGGCGATTTTGATCCGGATCGACAGCCCCGGGCCGGTGCTCTTCCGCCAGGAACGGGCCGGCCGCGGCATGAGGCCGTTCACGGTGTATAAATTCCGCACGATGCGCGCCGACGCCGACCCGTACGACGTGAGCCCGATGGGGCGGGAGGATGCGCGTCTGACGCGGTTGGGGCGATGGCTGCGCGAAATGACGCTGGACGAGTTGCCGCAACTCTGGAACGTCCTGAAGGGGGACATGAGCATTGTGGGTCCGCGGCCGCTGTACATGAGCCAGGCGTGCCAGTTCAACGAGCGCCAGCGTCGGCGGTTGGAGGTCAGGCCCGGCCTGACGGGACTGGCGCAGTTCCTGGGCCGCGGCGAGATCCCGCACGAGCAGAAACTGGAACTCGACGTTCAGTACGTGGAGCGGTGGGGTCTGTGGCTGGACCTGAAGATCATCCTGGGTTCGGTGCGGCTGTTGCTGCCGAATGAGCGGGTGTACCAGAAATGGACCTGAGAGGGGCTGTGTAGTTGACACCGGGCGCCGGGCGGGTATGCTAGGGACACTCTCCCGGCCTTGGGGCGCGGGCTTGCGAGAGGGGGTGCACGTGGGCCGTTCCCTGAACATCCTGTTTTCGTGTGTGGGCCGGCGGGTCAGCCTCCTGGAGGCGTTCCGGCAGGCGATGGGGGATTTGGGGGTTGGCGGCCACGTCTACGGGGCGGACAGGTCGCCGCTGGCGCCGGCGTGGCACCGCGTGGACGAGGCCTTTCTGGTTTCGGGCGTAAACTCCCCCGCCTACGTGGACGATCTGGTGGACATCTGCCGCCGGAAGAAGATCGATCTCGTCATTCCCCTCATTGATTGGGAACTCCAGGTGCTGGCCGAGGCGCGCGACCGTTTTCAGGAAGCCGGCGCGCGGATGCTCATCTCGTCCCCCGCCGTGGTGGAAATTTGCCGGGACAAACGCAAGACGTGCGAGTTCCTTCTGAAGTCCGGGCTGGACGCGCCCCGGATTCTCTCGTACGAGGAAGCGGTCGAAGGACCTTTTCCTCTGTTCGTGAAACCGCGCTTCGGGTCGAGCACGCGGCACGTGCGTTTCGTGCACAACCGGCAGGCGCTGAAGCGATTCGGGCAGAACACGGCCCGGTTCCTCATCCAGGAGCGTGTGCGGGGGACGGAGTTCACGGTCGACGTGTACGCGGGGCTCGACGGCGTTCCGCGCGTCGCGGTGCCGCGCGAACGGCTTCAGGTCCGCGCCGGCGAGGTGGCCAAAGGCCGGACCGTCCGGCACGCCGAAATCATCCGCAAGAGCATGCAGGCCGTCGAAGCGCTGGCCGAGTGCGTCGGCGTCATTACGCTTCAGTGTTTTCTGACGGCCGAAGGCGCGATCAAGTTTTTCGACCTCAATCCGCGTTTCGGCGGCGGGGTGCCTCTGTCCATCGAAGCCGGGGCGGACTTCCCCCGATGGATCATCCAGGAGCATTTCGGAGAGCGGCCCGAGATTGATCCGCAAGGCTGGCAAGCGGGCTTGGTGATGCTGCGCTACGACGCGGAGGTGTTCTGCAAGGCAAAAGACCTGGGTATGGCGGAATGAGCGTGCCGGCCGTTTCCGGAGGCCCGCGACGCGCGGGGCCCCGAGGAAGTGAAAGGAGAGACCCATGTTTCCGCCCGGAGCCCCGCCTTGGACGGAGGTGCTCGGGAAGTTGTGGATTCCCGGGATCTGGGTTTTCATCGCGGCCCTGATTCTGAGTCTCCTGGGCACGCCGCTGTTCCGTTGGATGGCTCTGAAGAAGGGAGTTTGGGACCAACCGGACCAGGCGGTCAAGATCCACTTCAGGCCGATCCCGTACCTCGGCGGTTGCGCTATCTGGTTGGCTTGGACCGTCCCGCTGGTCGTGTACTGCCTGTGGGGCCGCCCCCCCCAGGGCCAAGCGGCGCTTGCCGTCATCGCCGGCGGCGCCGTGGCTTTCCTCACGGGCCTTCTGGACGACTTGGTGGACCTGAAGCCCGGGCTGAAACTGCTCGGCCAGGCGACAGCCGGTCTCATCCTGCTGGTCGGCGGCATCTCCTGGTTTGCATACCCGAGGATCGCGGGGATTCCCCTGATGAATTTCGAGAAGGACTTTTGGTTGGTCTGGGTTTTCTGTATCGGCATGCACTTCTTCATTGTCATCGGCGCGACGAACGCGATGAATCTCCTGGACGGGCTCGATGGCCTATGCTCGGGCGTGTCGGCGATTGTGTCCATCGGATTTCTCCTGCTGGCGACGTCGCTGACGGCGTGGGCGAATCCCCAGTGGTACGAAGAGGCGGTCAACTATGAGTACACGCGGCTCATCATGATGGTGGCCTTTGCCCTGGCGGGCGCGACCGTAGGGTTTCTGCCGCACAACCTCAACCCCGCCCGGATCTTCATGGGCGATGCGGGCAGCGTCCTCATCGGGTACGTGATCGCCGCCATGATGATCATGTTTTCCAGCCGATTCGGCATGATCAAGTGGTTTATCGGCGCCCTGTTCATTTTCGGCCTGCCGATTCTGGATACAGGCATGGCCTTGTTGCGGCGAATCCTGAATCGCCGGCCCATCATGATGCCGGACCGCAGCCACCTGTATAACCAGTTGGTCGATCGCCTCGGTCTGTCGGTGCTTTCGACGGTCGGGTTGTTCTATACCCTGAGCGTGGCGCTCGCTGTCGCCGGGATGCTCGTACTGTACATGCGGGGACGCTACGCGATCATTCTTTACATGGGCATTGGGCTGGTTTTGCTCGTGGTCGTCTGGCGGCTCGGGTTTTTGCGCATGACGCCGGAAGAAAAGGCTGCGGCCGACCGCTATCTCCTGCGAAAGCGAGCGGGACGCGGAGGCGACAAAGGCCTTGCCTGAATGCCCTCGCGCGAGGATAATGAGTACAGGAGGTCGTGGGACCCAATGAGCAGGTGGACGAAGAACCCGATGTTCCGCATCGCCGTTGGGGCGGCGTTTCTGGCTTTTGCGGCCGCCAGGACGCTCCAGGCCCAGGCTCTCAGGGGTGTCGGCTCTATCGGCAGCGAGCGCCTCCTGCCAAGCGAACGCCTGCAAAGCACGCTGGGTTATTATGGGAGTTATACGACGGCCCAGCAGTTCGCTGCCCCCGTAGGCGGGCAAGGGTACGCCGGCTACGGCCCAACGGGCGGCGTTTCGTTGTCCGACGCTTGGAGGCCGATCACCTGGAGCGCCAACACGCCGGGCCCGGGCGTGCCGCCCAGTTACGAGATTCGATTCCGCACCATTGATTCCCTTCAGTTTGAGAAACGCGCGCGGTTTGCCAAGTTGCGGGAGAGCATGTTGGCCCTCTCCGAGCGCGTCCGCGAACTTCAGGAAACGAGCCTCGGCCCCCTCCGCGTCGGATTGCGGGAGTGGATGTTCCCATTTCCTCTCCAGGACCGGCCGGAACTGGGCTACGGCTTCTTTTCGCGGATGGACCTTGTCGGCAGCGGCGCCGTGGACCGGGAACTTTTCCTCGCCCCATTCACGGCCGAGGTCCAGCAGAGCCTCGGCGAGGCGCGCTTCCTGGAAACGGCCGAGGCGTTGCTCTTCGCCCGGAGTCTGCCGGCCGGCGTGACCCTCGACCAGTTTTACGATCCCCAGTTGGCCGCCCTCGGCAATTACCTTTTCAACAACGCCTGTTACGCCGCCGCCGCCGATGTCTGGACCATCCTTGTGAACCGCGATGCGACCAGCGCGACTCGGCGGCGCGGGCTGGCGCTTCTATTGCTCGCCAGCCGCCGGCTGAGCCAGGCCGCCACGGAGGCGAGGAAATCCTTGACGCTGGCCCCGGGCTGGCCGGACAACCTGCACATCACGGGGTCGAACCTCCAGGACGTTTTCCCGAACGCGAGCGACTTGGCCGACGCCCGCGAGGAACTCGATGCGCAACTCGCGCTGAAGCCGGACGACGCCGACCTGAATTTCCTGATGGCCTACATGGACCTCTTTCAGGGAAAGTGGCCCGCCGCCGAGGAGCGCCTGGCCCGATGGGCCCCGCAAGACGAGGTGGCCTCTCATCTCCTCGCACGCCTGAAGGCCGGGGCGGTCGATGAAACCGTGCGTCGGCCGACGCTCTCGGTGCTGCGCCGCGTGACCGAGCAATTGACAGGCCTCGAGGAAGAACCGCTCAGCCCCGAGGACCGGGCTCGCCTCGTCACCGTCCTTCAGACAGGTGCGGAGTCGTATGAAGATCACATGCGGCTCGGCGATTTCCGATTTTTCATGGGCGAGTTCTCGCAGGCGGACGAGGAGTACCGCGCCGCCCATAAGGCGAGGCCCGAAGACCCGTTTTCCCTCTTCGCCCTGGTTCACGCGGCCTTCGCCAACGGCGAGCACCGTTCGGCCATACGGTATCTGGAGAAAGCCTTCGCGCTGGAACCCGCTTGGGGGCTTTACGAATTTCGCCTTCAGGAGTTCTACGGCGAGGAGGGTGAATATCAGCGACAGGTGGCGGATCTGGAGCGTCTGGTCGAACTCAGGCCGACGGCCGCCGACACGCGGTTCCTCCTGGCCTACGTGTACTATTTCAGCGGCCGTTATGCGGACGCCGCCGACGAGTTGGCCGAAGTCCTTCGCCTGCGGCCGGACTTCGCACGCGCCGACCAGTTCCTCCGCCTGGCACGCCTCCAGGGGTAGGACTACTTCGCTGTGTTCTTCAACGCAGAGAACGCAGAGCACGCAGCCTCTCGACCATGCTCGGGCTGCCCTGAGCGAGGTCGAAGGGCAGAGAACGGCAAAGATCGGGAAACGGCAAACAGCATGCTTTGTGAGACGATGGCGGAAATACCCTTGCCGTTGTTACTCAATCCTCCCTCTGCGACCTCTGCGCTCTCTGCGTTGAGATAGCGTTGTAGAATTGGAGCGGGACGGGAGGACCTTGACACCCATCCGCCTTGTCGCCTTCGACCTCGACGACACCCTCTACCCCGAGCGTGCGTTCGTGCGCAGCGGCTTTCGCGCCGTCTCCGCGTACCTCGTTCGGGCTGGTATGGTTGACCGCCCGGTCGAGGCGGATCTCGAGGCGGCCTTCGACGCGGGCGTCCGCGGGCGGACCTTCAATCACGTCCTCGAAGCGTTCGGCGTCGAGCCCTCCGAGAAACTCATCCGCGACCTCGTTGGCATCTACCGCTCCCACCGATCGCCCTACGGTTTTGTTCGGCCGGACATCCGCCTCCATCCCGACGCCGACCGCGCGTTGGCGGATCTGAGGGCGCGCGGTTTCCATCTGGGCCTCATCTCGGATGGGCCGCTTGATGCCCAGCAGGTCAAGGTCGACGCCCTGGGCCTTGCCGAACGGCTGGACGCGGTGGTGCTGACCGAGGCGCTCGGCCGCGAGTTCCACAAACCCCATCTCCGCGCCTTTGCCGACTTGGCCGAGCGCCTCGGCATTCGCCCCGATGCCAGTATCTACGTCGCGGACAATCCGTCCAAGGACTTCCAGGGTCCTGCGGCAGCGGGCTGGCGGCCCTCGATCCGGGTTCGTCGTCCTGGCGGTCTGTATGGGGATGCACCCCTATCGGAGCCTCGGCTTGTGGCCGCGACGGTTTCCTCTCTGGACGGGCTGGCAGGGCTTCTGGAATCGCTTTCTTGCCCCCAATAGGGGCGGTGTGCGGGGTACCTCAGGGCCTTTTTCGCACCCCAATGCAGCCTGGGCGGAAGACAGCGTAACTCCTTTTCCAACAAAATCTTACGCGCGTTCGCTGTCGTGCTCGATGCACTTCGTGCCACGCCGCAATTGACAGAAGCCTTTTCATCAGTATCCTTCTTGGAGTGTGAATGGAGTCTGTGAACGCTCCTGCACGCCTGCGAGGGAACCCCGATGGCTACCGGACGGGACAAGGTTACGATCAAAATACCGAGGGAATTGTACCGGAGGCTGCAAACCATGATCGGGGGCACCGGTTTCGGCTCGGTCACCGAGTTCATTGTTTTTGTGATGCGGGACTTGGTGGCGGGAGGCCACGTGGAACGCCACGAAGGCCTCAGCGGGCAAGAGGTGGATCTCATTCGGAAGCGTCTCCGGGCTCTCGGCTACCTCGATTGAGAAGGTCGTCAGCGTGCGGCGCGGGCGCCAGCGTGCAGGGCGGCGACCGGCCGCCTCCTGCGCCTTCGGTGTTTTCGGAGAGGGTTTTGATGCCGGGCAAGAACGGATGCCCCATGGCCGAGGCCGTACGCGCCGCTTACCGCGCGGGCGAGGAAGACGAGGCCATGGAGCCTCGAATACTCGTCAACGGCAACGGGATGCCCCTGGGGCGGATCGCCGACGGCGACTATTGCATCTTCTACGACATCCGCGGCGAGAGGCCGGAAAGCGGCGCCGTATACACCGAGATGGTCGAGAAGAAATGTGCGCGGCTCGGGACGGGACTATTTTGTACAATCATCGGCCGGTTCTGGTCGCTTGACCGCGAGGAGAACTGGGACCGCATCGAGAAGACGTATAGGGCCCTGGTCGGAGGCAAGGGCCTCGCCGTGCCGGCGGACGCCTGAGCCGAGCCCGCCGCGGAAAAACATTTTGCATCGGGCTCTGTAGCGCGGGGGTTTATCCCCCGCGGCCGTGGGATGGTGGGCGTTTTGCGCGGGGGGCAAGCCCCCGCGCTACAAGTAAGGCTCTGACAGTCGGTTGTGGTTGACGAGGCAAAATGTTCGGAAGCGGCGGGGGAGGTCCGCCACCGGCGAACGCGGAGAGGTAAGGAAGCGCCATGCCAACCCATCCCCAAGTGGCGGTCATCGGCCTGGATTGTGCCACGCCCCAGTTGGTCTTCGACAGGTACTTGGACGATTTGCCGAACCTGAAACGCCTCGTCGAAGGCGGGGTGTACGGCCGGCTGCGGAGTTGCGACCCGCCGATCACCGTCCCGGCCTGGACCTGCATGACGACGGGCGTGGACGCCGGCACGCTGGGCCTCTACGGGTTCCGCAACCGCAAGGACTACACGTACGACGGCCTGATGTTTGCCACCAGCCTGGCCGTCCAGCGCGAACGCGTCTGGGAACGCCTCAGCCGCGAGGGCCTCCGAAGCATCGTCGTCGGCGTGCCGCAGACGTATCCGCCGAAGCCCTTTGACGGCGAGATGATCACCTGTTTCCTGACGCCGAGCATCCAGAGCCAGTACACCCACCCACCCGAGTTGAAAGACGAAATCGCAAAGTTTCTGGGCGAGGAGTATCTCCTGGACGTCAAAGGGTTCCGCACCGACGATAAGCAGTACATCCTCGACCAGTGCTACAAGATGACGGAGCAGCGCTTCCGCCTGGCGCGCCATTTCGTCCAGACGCGGCCGTGGGACTTCTTCATGATGGTCGAAATGGGACCCGACCGGGTTTACCACGGCCTGTGGTCCTACACGGACCCGACGCACCCGAAGTACGTGCCGGGCAACCCCTTCGAGAACTGCATCCGCGACTACCACGTGTACCTCGACGCCCGAATGGGCGAACTCGTGGAGGCCCTCGGTCCGGAATGCGTCGTCCTCGTCGCGAGCGACCACGGCGCCAAGAAGATGGACGGCGGGATTTGCGTCAACGAGTGGCTCATCCGGAACGGCTGGCTCGCGCTCCACGAGCCGCCCCGCGAGCCGATGACGGAAATTGCCTTGCCGTTGTTACTCAATCCTTCCTCTGCGATCTCTGCGTCCGCCTCGGCGGCGAGACGGGCGTCTCTGCGGTGAGATAGATTAGTGGAGGCTTCGATGACGAAAGAACGTGTGCCGCTCTCCCGCCCTGACATCAATCTGGCGGACATTGACGCGGTCGTTGCCGTCCTGCGCACGCCTTACCTGAGCCTCGGTCCGAAGGTCCCGGAATTCGAGAAGGCGTTTGCCGACTATCTCGGTGTGCGGCGCGCCGTGGCCGTCAACTCCGGCACGAGCGGCCTGCACGTCGTCGTCCGGGCGCTCGGTCTCGGGCCCGGCGACGAGATGATCACGACGCCCTTTTCCTTCGTCGCGTCGGCCAACTGCGCCCTCTTCGAGCGGGCCCGGCCGGTCTTTGTGGACATCGACGAGGCGACGTGGAACCTCGACGTCGCGAAACTCGAGGCGGCCGTCACGGACCGCACCCGGCTCCTCTTACCGGTCCACATTTTCGGCCGGCCCATGCCGATGGACCGCGTGCTCCGGGTTGCCGAGGCCCGCGGCATTCCGGTCGTCGAGGACGCCTGCGAGGCCCTCGGCGCCACCTACCAGGGCCGGAAGGTCGGGACTTTCGGCCGGGCCTCCACCTTCGCCTTCTACCCCAATAAGCAGATGACCACGGGGGAGGGCGGCATGATCGTCACGGACGACGACCGCTTCGCGGACCTGTGCTCGAGCCTCCGCAACCAGGGGCGCGACGCCGGGGCCGGCTGGCTCGCCCACGCACGCCTCGGATACAACTACCGCCTCCCCGACATCAACGCGGCGCTCGGCCTGGCGCAACTGGCGCGCCTGCCGGAGTTCCTCCGGATGCGCGCCGACGTCGCCCGGCGGTATATCGAGAAACTCACCCGTCTCGAAGAACTCGTCCTGCCCGCGCCGTACGCGGACGGCGAACTTTCGTGGTTCGTCTTCGTGGTGCGGGTGGCCGACCGCTTTACGCAGCGCGATCGCGATGCGGTCCTCGAAAGCCTTCGCCGCGACGGCATCGGATGCAACAACTACTTCACCCCCATCCACCTCCAGCCGTTCTACCGCGACCTGGGCTACAAGCCCGGCGACTTCCCGGTGTGCGAAAAGGTCAGCGCCCGCACCATCGCCCTCCCGTTCTACAACCGCCTCACCGAGAAGGACCAGGACCTCGTCGTCGCGACGCTGAAATCCGCCATCGCGCGGCTCTGATGCCGGGAGAGCGGTGATGAAAGAGAATCGCGGCCCGTATGGGCCGCGATGCGTTTCATTGGCTGGCGTGACTGCACAAACGTCGAACCAGACGTCTAGCCCATCGAACTCTTCTTGAGCGCCTTCTGTGGATTTCCCGATCCGCATCTTCTTGCGGCGGCGACGGTTGGGCGCGGGCTCCTTCGGGAAGTCGCCCTTGAATGAGGAACCTTCGCGGCGACCTCACGTCCGTCGGCGGCGAAGAAGCACGCCCGCTGCGCCCAGGGCCACCAACGCCAGCGTCGCCGGCTCGGGGGTCATGGTGATGTTGTCCAGGTAGATTTCCGAGTACGAAACCGTGTCGTCATACACGAACTTCAGTTCGGTCTGTAGCAGCCCCAGCAAACCCGGATCGGTCACGCTGAAAGATGCGTTGTTCCACACGCCGATCGGCTGGCCGATGCCCAAGATCGTTCCGATACCGGCGCCGTTGAGGGAAACGTCCAATTGCCCGGTCGCCACGGGAAGGTAGTACTGGAATTCGAGCGAGAAAGCCCCCATGGGCGTGTTGACGATCTGGTCAACCTCGATGGGGGAGCCGGTAATCATCCGCAGCGCGTAGTTGGCGGCGTTTGCCGGATCGATGTCGAGAAAAGCCGTGGAGTTCCCGGTGGTCTTCACGGTCCAGCCGGACAAGCCGCCCTCGCTGAAGTTGCCGTTGTAGATCTGCATGGTCGGCGTCAGCAGGAAGGCGTGGGTGTGGCCGGAACCGTCCTTGCCATTGGCTACTATCTGATTCTTGTTGTTGATCCCGGCGGCCTCGGTCAGATGATACGGCGCCAACACCAAACTGTCCAGGTCGATAAACGTTCCGTTACCCCTGAACACGCAGGCCGTCACTTTGGACGAACCATCTATGTACGCGCCAACGGCCAGCCCCTTGTCGTTGATGTCCGCCGCCCAGGACTGCGCGCCGCCGCCCAGCCCCAGGTCCACGATGGTGCCGTCAGCGTTGCGCTTGTAGGCCTTGACCCCTGGGCCCCACGCGCCCAGACCCACGCTGGCGCCGCTGGAATTGACCGCGCTGACAGTGGTCGTAAGGGTGGACACGAAGGCCGAGAACGTGGTCAGGGAACTGACCTGGCCGGCGCCGTTGAGCGTGCCGATCATGCCGAGGGAAACGGTGTTGGCGTCGTAGGCGCTGCCCGCGAAGATGCCGCTGTCGGTGATGTCCATCACGTCGGTGGTCGCATAGTCGCTGCTGCCGTAGGTGCCGATATAGGTGTAGCCCTGGCCGATCTTGGTGACGTTGGACTGGTGGCCCCAGACGACCGCCCGCATCGCCACCTGGTTGTTGTTGTTGACGTGCATCGCCTGCGACTCGCCCGTCTCCGGGGCCACGGGGATCGCCGTGAAACCGGCTGGAGTGCTCCAGTACACCGGGACGGAACTGCTGTAGTCCGACGGCAGCGCGGTCTCGCCCACCACCATGCCGGCGTCATTAATGGACCGGGCCTGGATTCCCTTGTACAGCCAGTGCTTATACAAAGGCTGGAACGTGCCGCCGAGATAGGCGAACGATGCCGAGTGCAGCGCGCTGTCCACGTAGTTGCCGCAGACGTCACCATGATCGTTCAGTCCGGTGGCGGCGAAGTTGTAGCTCCCGTCGGAAAGGCCGATTTCGACGGCCGTGTATGAGTTGGGCGGGCTGGCGAGAACCGTCGAGGCGGCGATGGCCGCGAGCATGAATGCCGCCAGGAGAACAACTAACGAGAGGCCCGGCGATGGAACGGACCGCAACCGCGTGTATCCCAACATGTCTGCATTCTCCTTGTGCCCTTGTGCGAGAACTGTGGAGCGATCACGCCAAGGCTGCATCCGTGTCACACGTGCCCGCGAACCGGACGCTCCACCGTTTGGCGAGCAGTATCCAACCCCCTGCAAGGGAGAGTATAGCACACAGTCGATCGATTGTCAAATTCCGAAGGCCCTTTCATAGGACTGGTCGGGGCGACTGGCACTCGTTCGAAACGGATGCCGCGCCCGTCAGGCCCTTCGTGGCCGCCTTCAGCGGCCCTTCCGAACCGTATCTCCTCACGGTGGCGAGGCTTGGGCGATGCATCATGGCGCAAGGGATCTATCCTCCCTCCTGGTCATGGCACAACCTTTCTGACGGCCAAGGCGCATCCGTTCACGGCGTGTTTTCTTGATGACTTTGGCGGGCCGCGCGCGTACTATGGCCGCACATGATCCGGTAGCGGTGTCTCCGAGGAGGGATTGTATGAACCTTCCGGGTCGCTTGGCGTCGGCGGCAATTCTTCTGGCCGGTTCGCTTCCCGTCCTGGCCGACGAGGCTGCGGATACCTTCAACAAACTTTACGGAGAGGACCTCAAGCGCGTCGCCGCGACGGCATCGGATGCAACAACTACTTCACCCCCATCCACCTCCAGCCGTTCTACCGGGAATTGGGCTACAAGCCCGGCGACTTCCCGGTGTGCGAAAAGGTCAGCGCCCGCACCATCGCCCTTCCGTTCTGCAACCGCCTCACGGAGAAGGACCAGGATTTGGTCGTCGAGCGCCTGAAATCCGCCATCGCGCGGCTGTGACGCTGCCCACTGGCGTGTGGCACGGCCGGTCTTGCCCGGCCGTGTGTTGGCTGCCGCTGCAGGCCCTGCCGACAAGCCGCGCGGCGTCCCGCTGGGACGCCGCGCAAAACTTGTTTGAAACCGCTTAGACGTGCTTCCGATTGTCCAGGCCTGCGATAAGACCGCTCAGCATCTTGGCGATCTCTTCGAGGACGGCTTTGAGTTGCTGGTGCCGATCCGCTTGGAGCAATTCCTGACGCGCAGCCAACTCCAAGAGCGGGACACACTCTTGCACGCTTCCGCGGGCGATGCCGAAGAAGTTCTTTCGGTCGGCCTTGGTGAACCGTCCGTTGCCCTCGGCAATGTTGGCGGCGATGGAGAGGGCGGCGCGGTTGAGTTGGTCCGCCAGGAAGAAGTACCCGCGAGGGAAGTTCTTCGTCAGGGTGCAAACAGCATCGGCGAAAGCCATGGATTTCTGGTACACAATCAGTTTTTCGAAGACAAAGGGCATACGTTCACCCTTCAACGGCCACAGCAGCGGCAGAGAGTGGAAAGGAGAGAGGAGACCGCAGGAGACGCCTGTGACTTTGCTGCCGGTTCTACTTTCTACTTTTTCCCCTCTCCCACTCTCGGCCGCCCTTGGCGGCCGTCTCCTGCTCTGCCATTTTGCCCGCTTATGCAAGGGCCCCGAACACGTCACCGAGATTTGGACTCCTGCTACACGTTCTTCCGGTTGTCCAGGCCTGCGATAAGGCCGCTGATCATCTTGGCGATGGTTTCGAGTTCCTGGCGCATCGCCGCGCAGGTTTGGGCATCCGCGAGTCCCCGCCTTCGGGCGATCTCCAACAGGGGGACGCACTCCTGAACGGATCCTCGGGCAATGGTGAAGAAGTGCTTGCGGTCCGCTTTCGTGAACCGCCCATTCCCTTCGGCCAAATTGGTCGCGATAGACACAGCGGCGCGGTTCAACTGATCCGCCAGAAAATAGTAGCCGCGAGGGAAGCCGGTGGTTACGCCGGTGACCTTGTCGGCCAAGTCAACCGCCTTCTGATAGACTTCCAGGTTCTCGAACATGAAGGCCATAAGCATGTCCCCCTGGCCGAAGCAAAAACGGCCTGAACAGGTGAGCAGATGAACAGGAGACCGCAGGCGAGCAGCGATCGACCATTGTTTGTTGCCTATTGTTCACCTGATCTACTGTTCACCTGCTCTGCGGCACCGAAGGTGCCGCTGGCTCTCCTGCTCTG
>Ga0315289_10006247_pt1 | contig 17526 bp, 14 predicted proteins | sample YL17G11_40_MG_FD_203452 | JGI IMG/M metagenome (GOLD analysis project Ga0315289, IMG submission 203452) | Sediment microbial communities from Yellowstone Lake, YNP, Wyoming, USA - YL17G11_40 | ecosystem: Environmental > Aquatic > Freshwater > Lake > Sediment | place: USA: Wyoming | collected... | reverse complement strand
GGGTATTTTATGAGGACACTTATCACAGGAATAGCCGGTTTTACAGGGGTTCATCTAGCGGAATATCTCCTGTCTCAAGATAGAGATAACGTGGATTTATGTGGCATTGACATTGCAGGGAATTTTGCTAAAAACGCTAAAACGATTTTTGGTCGCGTGAAAGTTCTCAATTATGACGTTTTAGATGAAGAAGAAATGAAAAAGGCAATAAGAGAAATTAAACCTGATAGAGTTTTTCACTTAGCAGGTTTAACCTTTGATCCAGATTCGCGTGAATCTCCCAAGAAATTCTATGCCACAAATGTTTTGGGCACTGTCAATTTACTTGAAGCAATTAGAGAATCAAGAATTAATCCATTAATCCATATTCCTTGTTCAGGCGGCGAATATGGGTTAATACTCGAAAATGAGAATCCTGTCACGGAAACCAACCCTTTTCGTCCAATAAGCCCATATGCAATAAGTAAACTCGCTCAGGATATGATTGGGTATCAGTACCATAAGAATTATGGATTAGGGATTATTCGGACAAGGGCTTTTAATATTACGGGGACGGGAGAGAGAAAAGATTTTGTTTGCTCCAACTTCGCTTGGCAAATAGCAGTGATTGAAAAAGATAAACAACAACCAACAATTTATGTCGGCAATTTGCAGGCCAAAAGAGACTTCGTAGATGTCAGAGATGCTGTGAGAGCCTATTGGCTGGCATTGACCAGGGGAATTCCAGGAGAAGTTTATAATGTTTGTTCAGGAAAGGCCTACTCGATAGGTGAAATTTTGGGGATTTTGTTGAAGATGACAAAAGAGAAAATCACTGTTAGAGAAGACCCAAAAAGAATGCGGCCTTCTGATATTCCTTTGCAAGTGGGAAGTTTTGAAAGGTTACACAAGCAAACGGGCTGGAAGCCTATCATACCTATCGAAGAAACATTAGAAGATTTGCTGAACTACTGGCGGGAAAAAGTCTAAAAAGAAGAGGGTGAGAATTTATGTACTGGCAGGGGAAAAAGGTTCTTGTAACTGGAGCAGGCGGATTTATAGGGAGCCATTTAACGGAAAGGTTAGTTGCCTTGGGAGCCAAAGTTAAGGCTTTTGTCCGTTACAACTCGCGAAATGATTGGGGCTTAATAGAAATTTTGCCTTCGCATGTTAAGGAAAAAATTGAGGTGATTATGGGCGATTTAAGAGATTCCGAAACCATCGGAGGCGTGATGAAAGATGTTGATATGGTTCTCCATCTCGGGGCTCTAATCGCTATTCCCTACTCTTATATTCATCCGAGAGAAGTGGTGGAAACCAATATTATGGGAACCTTGAACATCTTAAATGCAGCAAAGGAGTACAAGATAAAAAGAATAATCCATACTTCCACAAGTGAAGTTTATGGAACAGCTCAATACGTACCCATTGACGAGAAACATCCACTTCAGGGACAATCGCCGTATTCAGCCAGCAAGATAGGTGCGGATAAGCTCGCAGAGAGCTTTCATAGGTCATATGATTTACCAATTACTACATTAAGGCCATTCAACACCTACGGCCCAAGACAATCGGCAAGAGCGGTTATCCCAACGATTATTACTCAGGCACTGGCTCAGGATGAGGTAGTACTTGGGTCCTTATGGCCAACGAGGGATTTATCCTATGTGGACGATGTAGTTGAGGGCTTTATTAAAGCGTCAGAATCAGAAAGGTCTATTGGCGAAGTTATTAATATAGGCTCTGGGCTCGAGATTTCCATCAATGATTTAGCAAACAAGATTATTTCTTTGATAGGCAAAAAGGTGAGAATCGTTTTGGACCCAAAACGAATCAGACCACCAAAGAGTGAAGTGGAAAGGTTAATTGCCGATAATTCTAAGGCAAAAGAATTACTCGATTGGGAGCCAAAGGTTTCTTTAGACGAAGGCTTAAGAAGAACTATAGACTGGTTTTCAAAATTCCAAAACAGATATAGACCCGATATTTACAATATTTAGGAGAGAAATATGGATGCGATTATTCTCGCAGGTGGCAAAGGAACGAGATTAGCCCCATATACAACAATCTTCCCCAAACCTCTAATGCCTATAGGAGATGTACCTATTCTGGATGTAGTTTTAAGGCAATTGAAAAGCCATGGATTTACCAAGATAATTATGGCGGTAGGTTATTTAGCCGAACTTCTGGAGACCTATTTCGGGAATGGAAGCAAATACGGGATGGATATTCAATATTCGCGAGAAAGTAAACCTCTTGGGACCGCAGGGCCTCTTTCTCTAATTGAAAACTTAACAAATCCTTTCCTGGTTATGAATGGTGATATTTTGACCACGCTTAATTACTCAGCGCTCATTAAGTATCATAAAGAAAAAGCTGGTATAGCCACAATTGCAATGCATCAAAGAACAGTTGATGTTGATTTCGGCGTTATTGAATTGAATACAAATAATGAGATTACGAGTTATATTGAAAAGCCTAACCTGAAATACCTGGTCAGTATGGGTATCTATATCTTTGACACCGAGGTTCTAAGTTATATCAAGAAAAGCGAGAAAATAGATTTCCCAGATTTAGTAAAAAAGTTACTGAAAAATAATGAAAGAGTCATTGGTTATCCCAGCAACGATTACTGGCTGGACATTGGGCGCCACGAAGACTATGAAAGAGCCATAGAAGAGTTTGAGGAGAATAAAGAAAAATTTTTGCCGGGTGGGTTTTAGAAATTGGTCACTTTGAGTTCTCGAAATGCCAATAACGTGGGAAGAAGGGATAGAAAAAAATGCGTATCAACCTTGAGAAATGTATAGGATGTATGGAATGTGTGCCATACTGTCCTGCGGAAGCAATAATAGCAACAGGAAACAAATTTATGGTTGATGAAGATAGATGCTTTGAGTGTTATATTTGCATTAGGGCGGAAATTTGTCCTGTAGATGCCTTCCAGAAAGTACCACTAAAATGGCCAAGGACATTGAGGCATCTGTTTAGCTCAATGACTATGATACATAAAGGAACGGGAATAGATGGAAGAGGAACTGCCGAAATGAAGACGAATGATGTTACCGGGCGGTACCATCACGGCGAAGTAGGATTCACAGTAGATGTTGGCCGACCTGGCGTGGGCACGACTTTTGAAGATGTTGAGAAAATTTCTATGGCGGTTGGCAAAATTGGTGTTGAATTTGAAAAGATGAACCCGGTTACAAAACTTATGTCTCATAAGTCCACCGGGAGAATCAGAGATGATATAAAAATGGAACGAATACTCTCCTGCGTATTAGAGTTCAAAACGAAAGATACAAAGACAGTGTCTATCATAAATGCTCTCAGGGATGTTGCTAAGTTGGTTAGCACTGTTTTTAGCGTGGGTTGTATCTGCAGGTGTAAGCCTGACGGCACAGTACCTGTTAAAAGTATCTTAGACGAAGCCGACATCTTTTATCGACCAAACGGGAAGATTAATATCGGGCTTGGACACCCATTGGCTCCATAGAAATGAGAGAAAGTCATGACACACACTTTGCATAGACAAGGAGATGTAGAGTCGCTAAGGGAGGACTATGTTGTACTGATCCTGGGTAAAGATATTCCCTTTAGCCCGTATAGAATGCGCTTTAGCAGGAGATTTCCGCGTATATACGGAATAGTCAAGAAAGCATTTTTAAGCCTGGGTATTCTCAGGATGCTCAGGACCATTAGGAGAATTGGGTCAGGCGAAACTCAACGTTGCCCTGTCTTTAACGACAAGAAGGAACTGGCCACTTATCTTAAAGGATTAAAAGAAAGAAACTTAGGAAAGTCTGTGGTCGTCTCCGGGCTGTTCACCGAAGTCAATGACTGCCTGAAGGGGATAAATCTATCTCCGCATACAGTTCAATTTTCCCTGGGAATCTTTGGAAAGACAGAATTACTACCCCAGAAAGAAGTTCTTGAGATAACTACTATGTGTGGACATCATATGATATCGCCAAGGTTGGCGGAAAGACTGGCTAGTGATGTGAGGGATGGAAAGCTTTCCAGGGAAGAGGCAGTTCGAGTGTTGAGTAAACAATGTGTTTGTGGTATCTGTAACAAGACTCGACTTAGTAAACTCATTGAGGCTTTAGCAAAGTAAATTGTATTTATTCGTTATAACACGAGATAAATCACCGTTTTAATTTTCGTGATAAAGCGATGTTCTCAAGAGAGAAATTTAGGAAAAAAGAATATTTTCATAGATTATTTTCCGAACCGGCCAGCATAGATTATTGGGAGACGGTTTATGACCGGCGAGATTCCCTTGGAGTTACCTTAAGGAAGAGAATACGGAAGGCTCTATGGTGGTTGGATAATTCGGATTTACCTAAAAATTCCAAGATTTTGGATGTTGGGTGCGGTGCAGGCAAGATGACTAAGGAAGTTGGAGATAGAGGATATGAAGTTTATGGAATGGACTTTTCCTATAATATGATTCGAAAGGCTGACGTTACGTGCAAGGTTAATGATAAGTCTCGCGTAAGATTTTTACAGGGAGATATAGAATCGTTGCCGTTCAAGGATTCGGTCTTTGATGTGGTGCTGTGCCTTGGTGTAGTTACGTACCTGAGGTCTGAAAAGAAAGCATTACATGAAATGTCAAGGGTTCTGAAATCTGGTGGAACATTGATTCTCAGCATTCTGAACAAATTCTCTTTAGCGAAGTGTCTGGACATATCGGCTTTTGTAACACGGAGACTACAAGAGATAACGGAGAATGGAATTAGACCATTTGAAAAAGCAGGAGAAACTAAACAAAATTACTCTGGATTAAGAAGCTATTTTATTCCAGGTTTGAGAAATTCATTAAAAATTGCTGGGTTTACGGAATTAGATTGTGGGGCAATTCGATACGGGCCATTGACATTTCTTGGTCGAAAAATTTTTCCAGAGGGAATAAACATAAATATAACTACATTTTTAGAAAAATTCTCAAATTTACCTCTTATTATGACTTTTGGGGACATGTGCTTATTCAAGGTGAAAAAGGTGAGGTGAAAATAGAAAATCCTTTCGTGCGGTGATCCTGTATAGAAAATCTCTTATGGGTATGTTAGAACGCTTGCGGAAAGGTCAATTTTTATAAGAAGAGGCTGAAAATTGTTTCTACAAATTGCCTGTTATCTTCCATATTATTTGTGGAGAATAAAAAAGGCGCAACGGCTCAACCCATCTGAACTGGAGGAGTTGCAAAACAAAAAATTGAGAGCCATAGTAAAACACGCTTATGAAAATGTCCCTTATTACCATAAGCTGTTCAATTCTGTCAATCTAAAGCCGAATGACATTAAAACAAGGGAGGACTTAGTCAAAGTACCTATAACTAATAAGAAAATTCTTCAGAAACTACCCATTATTGAACGCATTTCTCGTGGTGCGAATATAAGTAAATGTGTGAAGTGCAGGACGAGTGGCTCTACTGGAGAACCCTTAGATATATTTCTCAGCAGAAAAGAGTTGAGTTATAGAATCGCCATGCAAACTAGGGTCTACGGGTTAAACTTGAAGGAAAAGAAAGTAAGCGCACTTGACTGCGAGGCTCTCCCGCCGAAAGGGTCGCCAGCAATGATTCTTAGAGGAGTCAGAAAATGTTTGAACCACCTGGGACTATGGAGGCGGTACTACTTTTCACTACTGGAAGAACCTAAGCAATTGGTATCAAAACTTTTAGAAATCAAGCCAGACGTGATAGAAACCCAGCCGTCAACTATGAAGCTAATTACTCAATTTGTAAAGGAGAATAATATCACAGGGATTGCTCCTAAATTAATCTTCACTAGGGCGGAGCTATTAAACAGAGAGGATAGAAGGCAAATACAGAATGTTTTTGGCGCCAGATTAGTTGACCTTTACGGTGCTATTGAATTTGGCATTCTTGCATGGGAATGCGACAGACATCAAGGATATCATATCAATAGCGACATTGTGATGGTGGAAGCAATAAAGGATAATCAGCAGGTATATGGGCAAGAGGGGGAAATCATTTGCACTGATCTAACTAATTATACGATGCCTTTCATAAGATATGCATTAGGGGATATAGCTGTATTAAGCGAGGAAAGATGCGGTTGTGGTAGGAGCTTTCCGCTTATAAAACTGGTCCAAGGTAGGTGCGACGATTTCATTACTTTGGCTTCGGGGAAGATCGTCTCTCCTGTGGTTCTCGAACTTAGCTTGGAAAGGATAGAGGGAATCGGCCAATATAAATTAGTACAGGAAAACATAGACATATTTGACGTTCAAATAATCAAAGGGCAGAATTTCAAAGAGGCTACAATAAAGGAAGTTGAGAATGTGTTAAGAGAGATACTTGGCGGGGATAACCAGATTAATATAAATATTGTGGATGAAATACCCAGAGAAAAATCAGGTAAGATAAGGCCGATCACGTCTAAAGTGCCGATAAATCTTTAAAGGAAATAAGGATTATCAGATGGAAGACTACAAATTTGAATTTGGCTCTCAACTCATATGTCATATCATAGACGAGAAATTAGGCTTATTAGGCTATATAGTCATAGATTCCTCGATTGACGGCCACTCTTGCGGTGGGCTAAAAATGTTGCCCGATGTTTCTATTCCTGAACTACAAGGGCTAGCCAGAGTAATGACTTTAAAATTTAGTTTTTTAGGAATGAGCGAGGGTGGAGCAAAGGCAGGGATAATTGGCGACCCATCTATGCCGCAGGAAGAAAAATCGGCTTTACTCAGGACTTTTGCAGAGATTGCAAGTCCCCTCCTGAAGACTCGCGCCTATGTTCCTGCTTCTGATATGGGGACTACTAACCAAGAGATCAGACATATGTTGGAGTCAATAGGTTTAAAATTGCCTCAAAGTAAATATAAAAGAAAGGAAGAAGGAGGATTTTATACCAGTTTCTCCGTTTTTGCAGGTGCCGCGGCAGCTGCAAAGCATATAAATTTGGGCTTATCTCAGTCTACCATTGCAATAGAAGGTTTTGGAAAAGTAGGAAGTTCTGTAGCTAAAGTTTTCTCGCAGAAGGGAACGAAGGTAGTTGCCATCTCAACAGTCAAGGGAGCAATATATAACCCGGATGGGTTAGATGTAGATAGATTGATTCTGTTAAAAGATGAAGCCGGAGAGGATGTAATAAATGCTTATAGAGAGGCGAAGAAGATTGAAAAGAGCGAATTATTAACTTTAGACGTAGACATACTGTCGCCTTGCGCTGGCCAGCACAGCATCAATCTGGGAAATGTGGAAGACATAAAAGCCAAGATTGTTTCTCCTGGGGCCAACATTCCAGTGACTCGTGAAGCGGCGCAAGTTCTATATCGGAAAGGGAAATTATATCTTCCGGACTTCATCACAAATTGTGGGGGGATATTGGGAGGTAATATGGAGCTTGCAGGGTTGAGTGAAAAGTTCATTGAAAACTTTATTATCCAAGAGCTTGGCAGGAAGATGTCAGAGATACTCGAGGTTTCGCAGAAAAAAAATTTAAGCCCTGTGGAAATTGCTGAAATGGAAATAGAAGAAAAATTTTCAAGGATAAAAGCAAAGGATAGAGAAAAAACACCAAGAAACAGACTATTTGATTTTGCTCTAAAAGTTTATAAAAAGAACCTTATACCAAAGGGTCTTGTTAAGGTGTATGCACCAAGATATTTTAAAGCAAGGTTAGGGTAAGCGAAAGACCGGTAAACGATAAGGGGTTTTAGGGATGAGGATAAGTGTTTTCGGGTTAGGATATGTTGGATGTGTATCTGCTGCCTGTTTGGCGCAGGATGGACATAAGGTTATGGGAGTGGATATAAACCAGAATAAAGTGGATATTATAAACAGCGGGAGGAGTCCGGTCGTAGAAAAAGATATTGATGAAATCATTAAGGAGGTTGTAAAGAGTCAGAAATTAATAGCTACGACGGATGTTAGAGAAGCAGTAAGAAACTCTGAAATATCTATGATTTGTGTGGGTACACCAAGTAATGACAATGGTAGTTTGGATTTGAAATATGTTAAAAGGGTATGCGTAGAAATCGGTACTGGCTTGCGCGAAAAGGATGAATACCATGTCGTAGTAGTCAGGAGCACTGTGTTGCCTAGTAGTGTCGAGGAAGAGCTGATTCCCATCTTAGAAAAAAGTTCGGGTAAGAAAGCAGGAGTTGACTTCGGAGTGTGTATGAATCCCGAGTTTATGCGGGAAGGAAGCTCAGTTTATGATTTCTATCATCCTCCAATGACAGTTATCGGAGAGCTTGACAAGAGAAGTGGGGGCATTGTTGAGGAGATCTACGCTAATATAGATGCTCCGGTTGTTAGGACGGCGATAAGAGTTGCGGAGATGATAAAGTATGTGAGTAATGCGTTTCATGGACTTAAGGTATGTTTTGCCAATGAGATAGGTAACATATGCAAAAAACTGGGGATTGACGGTCATCAGGTAATGGAGATATTCTGTATGGATACGAAACTTAACTTGTCCCCGTGTTATCTTAAACCAGGGTTTGCCTTTGGAGGCTCCTGTCTTCCTAAGGACTTGCGAGCATTACTGTATAGAGGACGACGAGAGGATTTGAGATTGCCTTTGCTTGATTCTATCCTGGATAGCAATGAGAATCAGGTAAAGATGGGAATAGATTTGATAACGAAGACTAAAAAGAAAAAGATAGGAATTTTCGGGTTTAGCTTTAAACCCGGCACCGACGACCTGCGAGAAAGTCCTATGGTGGAATTGATTGAAATTTTATTGGGGAAAGGCTATAAGATTAGTATCTATGATAAGAATGTTTCAATTGCAAAAATTTTCGGTGCCAATAAGGAATATATTGAAAAAGAAATCCCCCATATATCATCCTTGATGTCCTCATCCATTGAGGAAGTTTTGAGCCGTTCAGAAGTGTTGGTGATTGGAAATAATTCCGAGGAGTTTAAACAAATTCCTAAGTTAATGAGAGAAGGCCAAATAATGATTGACTTGGTTAGAATTGCGAATGGGAAAAATGAAGCAAAAAGCGAATATGAAGGAATATGTTGGTAAAGTGCTTATAATAGTGGAAAATCTTCCTGTTCCTTTTGACAGGAGGGTCTGGTTAGAAGCTAATACCCTTACCAAAGAGGGTTACAAAGTATCGGTAATATCGCCGAGAGCCAGAGATGACCTTAAATATGAAGTGCTAAACGGAATCAGCATTTACCGGTATCACATGGCACCCCCCACAAAGGGGTTCCTCAGTTATTTTTGGGAGTTTACATATTGCTGGCTTATGACCTTTTTCTTGTCTATGAAGATACTTTTTAGAGAAGGATTTGATGTAATTCACGCATGTAACCCCCCGGATACATTTTTCCTTATAGGGGCATTTTATAAACTGCAAGGTAAGAGATTTTTCTTTGACCAGCACGATTTGTGCCCAGAAGTCTACAAGGCAAGATTCGGTTCGGCGAAAAGTAACTTGCTTCTCAAAGGTTTGCTGCTTCTGGAAAAATTGAGTTATAGAACAGCCAACCTGGTAATCGCAACCAATGAGTCCTACAAAAAAATTGCCGCACAGCGGGGTAAAGTGAAAGAAGAAAATATTTTTGTGGTAAGGACCGGACCAGATTTCGATAGACTCAAGGAGTTGAAACCGGAACCAGAGTTGAAAAGGGGAAGGAAATATATGGTCTGTTATCTTGGAGTAATGGGGCCCCAGGATGGAGTAGATTATCTTTTGCGTGCAGCGGAACTCATAACAAAAAACCGTAAGAGACATGATATACTTTTTGTATTGATTGGCGCAGGGGATTCCTTTAATGACTTGAAAAAGCTTAGCACTAAATTAGGATTGCAGGAACATATCCTATTTACGGGCAGAATTCCCGATGAAGAGTTGGTAAGATACCTTTCTACAGCGGATGTTTGCGTTGGGCCCGACCCGAAAAATGAGCTCAATGATAAATCAACGATGAATAAAATTATGGAATATATGGCCATGGGCAAGCCCGTTGTCTCGTTTGACTTGAAAGAGACGCGTTTTTCGGCTGGAGAAGCTGCCCTATACGCCAAGCCGAATGACATAAGAGATTTTGCCAATAAGATTTTGGAATTATTGAACGATGAAAAAAGAAGAGAAGAGATGGGAAAGTATGGAAGGAAACGAATCGAAGATGAGCTCGACTGGAACCACACCAAAAAAGAATTAATAAAAGCATACCAATCAGTATTCGCTAGGGGTTGATGTGGTTTGTAATCAGGTAATTCATAAGAGGGGTGATATCTATGATAAAAGAATATGAAGCATTTTTGAAAAAAATGATGATACTCGCTGACGCGTTGGTACTTACCGGCTCTTTTATCCTGGCCTATTTCGTTCGAAAGAATATCTACTCTATTTATGGACTTGACTTGTTTCCTTCAAGAGTAGTTATGGGGACAATCTATCCTTTGGACAAGTATCTATGGCTACTATTGATTGTTCTTCCCGTATGGTACGGGTTACTCAGTTTCCAAGGTCTGTACGATTCTTTTAGAACTAAAAGGTTTACAGAAATAGTCTGGATTGTTACAAAGGCAGGATTTCTTGCTACTTTAATAACTGGAACTCTAATCTTTATTTTCAAGCTTACCTATGTTAGTAGAATTTTTGTGGTTCTGTTCTCTGGCATAAGTGTGAGCTTATTAACTTTGGAGAAAGTAATACTAATTCAAAGTTTCAAACATGCGCGTCTAGGAGAAAATAGTTACAAACACCTCCTGGTTGTTGGAACCGGGAAAAGGGCAGAGAAGTTCGTGAAAATGGTTAAAGGACATCCCGAATGGGGTATCAAAATCGTTGGCATTATAGATGATGAGCCAGAGAAAATAGGCATGGATGTCTCAAACATTAAGGTGATTGGGTTGTTAAAGGATATTCCCAACATCCTCCATGAGAAGATAGTCGACGAGGTCGTATTCGTTATCCCCCGGTCGTGGCTCAGCCGTGTTGAAGAAAGTATATTGAGTTGTGAGAGAGAGGGAATAAAAGTGTCTGTTGCAGTAGACCTATTCAATTTCAAAATTGGGAAACTACAAGCGACGGATTTAGGTGGCATTCCCCTTATGCGACTGGAAACAACTCTTGGTTCGCCTTGGCAGTTGTTTATAAAGACGGCTTCCGATACTGTTGTGTCTTTGGCAGCATTAGTTCTTCTGGCGCCAGTTTTGATACTGGCAACAATAGCTATCAAGTTGAGCTCTCCCGGGCCAATATTTTTTAAGCAAGAAAGAAATGGAATGAACGGCAGAAAATTTACCTTATTGAAATTTAGGAGTATGCTGGTTGGGGCGGAGGAGATGCAGGATGAGCTTCTTGCTTTGAACGAAATGGATGGCCCCGTATTTAAGATTAAAAACGACCCTCGAATAACGAAAGTTGGCAGGTTCTTACGCAAGACCAGCTTAGATGAATTGCCTCAGTTAATAAACGTTTTGAAAGGTGATATGAGCCTTGTCGGTCCTCGCCCACCTATCCCTGGCGAAGTCACTAACTACGAGACATGGCAAAGGAGAAGACTGAGTATGAGGCCTGGCGTGACTTGTTTCTGGCAAATTAGTGGGCGTAACAAAATTAGTTTCGAAGAGTGGATGAAACTCGACTTAGAGTATATTGATAACTGGTCATTGTGCTTAGATTTCAAAATCCTTCTTAAGACAATTCCTGTCGTCCTTTTTGGGACTGGAGCAAGGTAAGAAGGCCTGTAAGTATGCTGGCACTGTGGAGTCTTAGGATATCTCACCTTTAATCCCCCCTTTCAAAATTAACAAAATTTTGGAGTCCTCCCGAAAGGGAGGTTGAAAAAACAAACCCTTGCTTTCGCAAGGACTCCAGAATTTAATTACGTTGCTTTCGCAAGGAGGTATGGAAATGAGTGTTTCTAAAAATTTCTTCAAGTATTGCTTAGTATTTTCTTTAGTCCTGATAATTCCGTTATGTATTCCAACTTTGGCGCAAGCAACCATCTATTATGTAGCACAAGATGGCAGCGATAGTAATCCTGGAACGGAAACAAAGCCTTGGGCAAGTGTTGATAAAGCGGCGGAAACAATGGAAGCTGGAGATACTGTCTATGTTAAGCAAGGAACTTATAGTGGATTTGATGTATCCAGAAGTGGAACGGCTAATAACTACATATCGTATTTTGCCTACCCTGGAAATACTCCAGTAATTGGCCAAATCTATTTTCAATCCGGAGCAAGTTATAATAAATTTGTCGGCTTTGAGATTACCCCTGCCTCTGGAGGAGGGGTGATAATGGACCGTAATAACGACCATAACATAATATCAAACTGCCATATTCATGACTGTAATCCGGGCGGAAGTCCTGGAGTTGACTTGAGCGGTGGCAGTGATTTTAATGTAGTAGAAGATTGTAAAATTCACGATGCCTACTATGCTATTCACACAAGCGGCACTGCTAATAGAGGGAATATCTTTCGAAGAAATATATGTTATAATCTCTCGGACGATGGTTTTAATTTTTCTCCTTCTACCAAAGATACGCAGGTCATTGGTAATGTTATTTACAACGTAGACCGTGACGGTAGTGGGGGAGCAGATGGTATTCACCTTTACGATGATGGGACTGCAATTGTAAAGGGAAATTTGGTATACCTTGATGGCGCTTCAACAGGGGGCGTTTTCTGGATTCACGGCGGAACTAATCACATTGTTGAAAATAACACATTTGTTGGTCTTCCTGGTTTTTCTGCTAGTTTTGGGGGATTGCTTACTTTTGAACTGGCTTCTAATGTTATTCTTAGAAACAATATTGGTTATTCAAGTAGTGGCTCAGTAGGTGTGGTTTATGGAATATCATCTTCCTTTCAGGATGACTACAACGACTGGTACAATATTGACTCATCAAAGTGCGTGTATTACGCAGGGGAATGGAAATCTGTTTCTGATTATCAGAGTAAGGACAGACGGGGTTTACATTCTGTTTCTAAGGATCCAAAGTTTGTAGATTTTAATAATCGCGATTTCCATCTGCAATCCGACAGTCCTTGTAAAGGTGCGGGAGAGAATGGAGTTGATATGGGGGCATATGGAGCGCAAGGAGGTGGAGGAGGGACTATTCTGCCCGGCGAACAGATAAAAGTCCGCAACCGTCCCAATCCTTTCCATGCAGGTGAAGAGAATACTTTGATAGAATATACTCTTAGCCGACCCTCCGATGTTACAATTACAATCTACGACCTCGTCGGTCAGGAAGTCTGGCGCAAGAGTTATGAAGCTGGAGAAAATGGTGGTAGGGAAGATAATAATATTCCTTGGGATGGAAGGAACCTCTCGGGAAAAGTGGTGGCAAATGGAGGTTATATCTGCCACATCTGGGTAGAGAGAGAAAATAAGTATACTGTAAGGAAAATTGCTGTTGCCAAATAGGTAGGGGCGGCATTTATGACGCCCGATAGATGGGCTTGTTGCGGGTTCCGATGAATCGGAACCCCTACATACAATGAAAATGGGTGGAGATAATGGGAAAGATGGTTTTAAGAATATTTCTTATTTCTATGTTAACTTGGGGGATAGAGTGGCGACTTGTCAGGGCAGATAATTGCCGCGGAACGCCTGACGACCATTTGCAGTCTACTGGAAATCAAACCATACCAACTGGCAAGGTCTATTACGTAGCAAAAGATGGTAGTAACAGTTGGGACGGCTCTCTTGAGCATCCCTGGCTGACCATTCAAAAAGCTGCTGATGCCATAGTTGCTGGGGATACTGTTTACATTAAGGAAGGAGTTTATACTGAGAGGGTCGTGGCTCAACAATCAGGCTCTCCTGGGAAATTCATAACCTATAAGGTTTATCCTGGACATAAACCGGCTATAGACGCAGGCGGGAATGGCACGGCCTTTAGTATCATCGGGAAAAGTTACATAAGAATGGACAGTCTTGAGATAAGAAATGCTGGTAATTGGGGTATACTTGTAGAAGATTCTACAAACATTGAGATAGGAAATGCGAAAGTCTCTTACAGTAATCTTGAAAACATACAAATAAGAGGTGAGTCAAGCCAAATTGTTATTGAAGATTGTGAGGTAAGTTACAGTCAGCATTATTCTGGAATTGATGTATACGAGCACGATGGCCGTCCACATCATGTAACAGTAAAGAATTGTATTGCCCATCACAATCAGCAATTTGCTGGCATAGCCAGTGAACAGGCAGATAATTTAATAATTGATTCTAATATCTGTTATAACAATGAGCTGGGTATAGATATCGGAAGTGGGGACAAGAACATTATAAGAAACAATACAACTTACGACTGCGAAACAGGAATTGCCCTTAGCTCTAATGAAGATTCTGAAGTTTATGATAACACTATTTACAATATTGAAAATGAAGCAATCTATAGTTATTGTTTTAGTGTGCACGGCGAAGCCCATGCCAGAAATAAGTGGTATAGAAATATAGTCTATAACTGTGGTTTTGGAATTTACGAAAGCAAATGGGACCGGCAGGGAAATGAAGGGGCTTCATCAGACCATGAATTTTATACCAACCTTTTCTATGGCATAGGAACCCATGGAACTTATCGCGCACCATTTTATTTCCAAGGTTCAACAGGGATTAAATTTCGTAACAACACTATTTATATGAATCCAAACTATGGCGCAATGCAATTCCTTGAAGCCGCCATTAATTCAAAAATCGAAAATAACATTATAAGCATAAGTGGAGATAAATCTCCAATCGTAATAAATAGTTCATCCAATAATGGTGCAGTGAGCGATTATAACTGCTACCATAATCGGGCTGGTTATGGAAAGGGTCCGGGAGAACATTCGATTGCTAAAGACCCAAAATTTGTTGATGTTGAAAATCGTGATTTTAATTTGCAACCCGATAGCCCTTGTAAAGGTGCGGGAGAGAACGGAGTTGATATGGGGGCTTATGGATGGTAAGGGAAATCGCTGTTGCTAAATATGTAGGGGCGACACTCCGTGGTCGCCCAAAGGACGGCACCATAAATGGTGCCCGACCAATGGCTGGTCGGTCGCCCTTTAGGGTGACGAAGTAAGGGACGGCACAGAGTCCGTCCCCTACAGGGGACATAGGGGCGACATTTATGACGTCCCGATGAATCGGGTTCGATGAATCGAACCCCTACATACAATGAAAATGGGTGGAGATAATGGAAAGATGGTTTTAAGAATATTTCTTATTTCTATGTTAACTTGGGGGATAGAGTGGCAATTTGTCAGGGCAGAGAACTACTACGGAATGGCTAACGACTATCTTCAGTATGGGGCAGGTGCGAGGTCTTTAGCCATGGGAGGAGCCTATGTAGCCCTGGCAGATGAGGCCAGCGCTTCCTATTGGAATCCCGCGGGCTTGGCACAGATTGAGGAACACCAGTTCCTTTCTATGTACGCCCCATTCTTTGAGGGGACGAGTTATAACTTTATTTCTTATGTTCATCCGCTAAGAAAGATAGGGAATCTTGCCATTTCCGATGTTTTCCTCTATTCGGGAGGGTATGAAGAAGTAAGTGCTATTGGGGAAGTGACTGGCAAAAGCAGTTCGGTATGGAAGAACGCAGCAATTATTTCTTATGCAAACAGAGTTCATAGAAGTATCTTTCTGGGTGCAAGTTTGAAACTTATTAACGAGCAAGTGATGGGATATTCAGGTAGTGGGCAGGGAATAGATTTGGGTATACTTTGCAAGCCTTCAGATGGACTGAGCATTGGATTAGCGGTGCAAAATGTTCTTCAGCCAAAGGTTACTTTGAGAGAAGAGCCCGATGTGTATAAGATAAACTTGAAAGCTGGTCTGGCATTGAATACATTATCTAAACGTCTCACTTTGACTGCGGATATCAATAAACTAGTTGATGAGAAGGCATACTTCTCGGCTGGGGTGGAAATTTCTCCCTGGGAGAAGATTTCACGCTATTCTTTGAACAGGGTTGACCTGAGGTTAGGAATTGACCACTTGCAGAGATTAGCCTTAGGAATGGGATTGAAGATAGAATTTCTATCTTTAGACTATGCGTTTAGTAGTCACAAAGTGGGAGATCTTCATAGATTTGGCCTTACTTTTCGCTGGGGAAGTATCTATAAGATGAGAGCCAAACCCATTTTGAAGTCGAAAAGACACTGATGGGAAAAGCGATAGATAGTATAGATTGATAGCGGAAAGTAAAGCTCCCGTACGGGCATAGCTGTGGCCTGCCTCATAATCCGCGCATTATAATCCTCCGCCGTAAGAAGCCCGCCCAAGACTTAACAAAAACTTAACAAAAAATTAACATTTTCTTTACATAAACTTAACATGGCTGTGGTATACTTTAATTAAAAAGACGAACAAAGAGTAGGCAAGGAGGTGGGGTCCAGAATTAGGCCGTTCTAAAAAGACTAAATACTGTATGGCTCGATAAGGGCAAACCATTCGAAAGGATGGGGCGTAAAGCCACGGGTCCTAACTTCCTTTGTGGAAGGGGTGACAGTCGCGTAGGGGCGACCCTTGTGGTCGCCCGACTAATAGAAGCGAACGCAATAAGGGGAAACGAAGAGTTTCCCCTCACCTGTATCCTCTCCCCTCAAGGGAGAGGGTGAGGAGCACAGGCTGATTCACCAGAGGACAGCCGGGCTGCCGAAGCCAGTAAGATGACAAACCCCTGTTTTTCGAATGGAAAGCAGGGGTTTTTATTTTGTTGCCCATGAATGAGTTCGATTGGGGAGGTATTGCTGTGAGTGTTTCCAAAAACTTCTCTAAATATCGCATAGTGTTTTCTTTAGCCCTGTTAAGTTTGTTATGTATTCCAAATTGGGCACAAGCGAAAACCTATTATGTGGCAACTGATGGCAATGACAATAATCCTGGAACAGAAGCTCAACCCTGGTTGACGCTGAGCAAGGCTGACAGCGCCGCATCTTCAGGTGATATTGTATATGTCAAGGAAGGGACATATTCTGGTCTTGGCGTGACAAAATCAGATATCACTTATAAATCTCATCCATCTAATACAACAAGACCAAAAACAGGACAATGGTACTTTGAAAGCGCTAGTAATGTAACAATAGATGGATTTGTGGTTACAACCGGTAATCAAGGCGGGGCCTTCGTATTGAATCATGCCAATAAAAATAACATCATTAGAAATTGTGAGATGTATGAATGCGGGAGTATTGGTGTTGATGTGACTGGCGGCTCTGATTACAATATAATTGAAGACTGTGTGATCCATGATTGCTGGTATGCCTTTCATACCAGTGGCAGCGGATGTAGGGGCAATATCTTCAGAAGGAATCATTGTTATAATCATAGCGATGGAATAAATGTAAGTCCTTCTGCCTATGATACGAAAATAATTGGAAATATAATTCATGATTGTGATGATGATGGAATTCATCTCTTTGATGATGGGAAGGCAGAAGTTTCAGGAAATTTAGTCTATAACTGTAAGGGTGTAGCTTTTTGGGTTAATGGTAACGCAGGCATTATTTCAAAAAACAACACTATAATCGGTGTGCCGAATGCGAAGTGGGGATATGTCGTATGGATTGAAAAAAGCGGACATATCTTTAAGAA
>Ga0315289_10006246_pt1 | contig 17530 bp, 40 predicted proteins | sample YL17G11_40_MG_FD_203452 | JGI IMG/M metagenome (GOLD analysis project Ga0315289, IMG submission 203452) | Sediment microbial communities from Yellowstone Lake, YNP, Wyoming, USA - YL17G11_40 | ecosystem: Environmental > Aquatic > Freshwater > Lake > Sediment | place: USA: Wyoming | collected... | reverse complement strand
ACTTGTTAGCGATATACCAGAGGGGGCGATAATGCTTATAGAGGATATAGATTGCATTTTCCAGCAACGAAAGGAAGAGGATGATAAGGATACAGTAACCTTCTCTGGATTGTTAAATGCTATCGACGGCGTGATGGCTGGTGAAGGAAGAATCCTATTTCTTACAACAAATCATCTTGATAAATTAGATGCCGCTCTTATCCGTCCTGGAAGATGCGATGTACATTTAAATATTGGAAATGCATCAACAGAGCAAGCTAGAAAATTGTTTCTACGGTTCTTTCCTGAACATGAAAATGAAGCTGGCATATTTGCTACAAATATAAAACCCGATATAATCAGTATGGCAGAAATACAAGGCCACTTGCTACAAAATAGAAAAAATATAAAAGAGGCATTGACAAACTGGAAATATGTGGTATAATTAAATTATGATTAGACTTATTTGTGGTGACATACTAAAAGTTTTACCGACTTTAGAGCCGGTTAAGATGGGGTTCCTTGATCCACCTGATGGAATTGGTCTTAGATATAACTCATACAAAGATAATCTGTCTCCTGATGAGTATATAGTATGGTTGGGTAAAGTTTTAGACCTCACAATGAGTAAGTGTGATATTCTTTGGGTGTCTTACAATTCAAAATATATCTTTGAAATGGGTAAATTGGTATGCGATTTGCTGTATAAGTACCCGGTCTGGGGAGCCAAGAGTTGCATACAAATATTCACGTTTGGTCAAAATAATCAATATGATCTAGGAAATGGACATAGACCACTTGTGAGACTAATGAAAAAAGGAACACAGTTATATCCCGATGCAATTAGAGTAAAAAGCTGGCGACAAGAACACGGTGATAAACGGGCTGATCCAAGGGGGAGAGTACCTTTAGATGTGTTTAATTTCCCCCGCGTAACTGGCAACTCTAAACAACGGCGAAGTTATCATCCAACTCAACTACATGAGGGATTAGTAGAAAGATGCGTTAAACTTTGCTGTGGTCCTGAAGATACTATTTTGGATGGATTTTCTGGCACTGGAACTACCTTGCGAATTTGTAAGAGATTAAATCAACCAGTTATAGCAGTAGAAATTGATTTAGAATATTGCAGGCATATTGTAGAGGAAAATGAATTAGATACTAGAATAACAATTGCAAATTTTGAGGCAGATGGATATGAGTGGTATGATTAAAATAAGCAATTCAAATTATCCCTAATACAGGAGTGAGAGCCGATGGTAGAGACGATGCCTATTGATTTTTTAGGCCAGCCAATAAAAGCTGGTGACTTAGTTTGCTATCCTGTGCGGCGAGGTTCTAATATGTGGTTAAATAAGTTAAGGATTCACACAATCCAAGTTATTCAAACTATAAAAGAACCAATTTTTAAATTGATTGGCACCAATGATACAGGTCGTCAAGTAAGCGTGGAAAAAACTGATCGAGTTATTGTAATCAAGGAATAACCTGATGAAACGTTATGACTATAAGTGTAATGAGTGCGGTAAAGTCTGGGAATATATTCAGGATGACTGGCAGAAAGAATATAATTGTAAAGAGTGCCCTGCTTGCAAGAGTACAAATATTAGACGGTGTATTTCTGTCCCAACTCCTTCAATTCACTATTCACCTATGCATCCTCGCTATCGGCGTGGTATGGGAATTGAAAAGAAAGTGAAGAAGAAAAACCAATGAGATACCATATTTGTATATTTCCGTCTTATTTTGGGGAGCCGTGGAAAACGAACTCATATACTTGGGCAGTATGCTTAGCTTGTTTTCGTTATATTACAAGTTTTTATCGAGAGATAAGAGTAATTGATACCTTGACTGGTAAACATTTAATAGTTTGGTAATAAATATGAAATATATGGGGTCCAAAAATAGACATGCTAGGGAAATCTTAGCAGTTATCCCTCGACAAAAGGATCAAATTTGGGTTGAACCTTTTGTTGGTGGAGCGAACATGATTGATAAGGTGGATAATATTCTTAGAATAGGTGCGGATATAAATTCGTATCTAATTTCAATGTGGAAAGCACTTTTAAATGGCTGGATTCCACCAGAAAATATTTCTGAGGCAGAATATTATAGAATACGAGATTTAGATGAATATAAACAATGGGAACCAGTATTATATGCTTTTGTAGGGATTGGCTGTTCCTATGCTGGGAAATGGTGGGGTGGATATGCTAGAGGAGCAGAAAGAAATTATTGCCGAGAGAGTAGAGATAATGTATTAAAGCAAATTCCTAAACTTAAAAAAGTGCATTTTGTTTGTGCAGATTATAGACATTTAAATATTCCGTCTAAGAGTCTAATATATTGTGACCCTCCTTATATGAATGCTACTGCATATAGACCTAAGTTTGATTCCCGATTATTTTGGGAGTGGTGTGACAGAAAAGTTAATGAAGGGCATAGTGTTTATGTATCAGAGTATACTGCCCCATCTGATTGGATTTGCATTTGGAGTAAGGTTGTTAATAATACGTTAGTTAAAGAAACGGGCAGCAAACAGGGAGTCGAGAGACTTTTTACTAAAGGATAAAATATGCCTAATACTGATATAGATGGGATGCCGGTTGTGATATTAAATAAGATTGAAGCTAGGATGGTATATAATCTTTTATATGAAGCCTATGAAGCATTTGCAGTTAGACTTAGACCTAATTCCACGGTATGCTCTATTATAAAAAAGATTTGTGATGCCTATGATTTGAAAGACTGGACTAATGAATTGGTATAAATCAAAAGGCCATACTGAGCACCTAAAATGTTGGCACGCTAACCGTGGACGTTATATTGTTCGCTGGCGGGATCAATTTACTGGCATTGAGATTCCAGCGGGCTATCAGGCTCTTGTTAAAATACAAATTGAAGGTAGAGTTATCTTAGATTCAGTTTGGAGATTTAAAGTTTTTCGTACTCGGAGAGCCGCGATGCGAGCGTGCGAAGATCATGCAGGAGGGTTAGACCCTGCTGCTACTGCAAGACGGAGAAAATATGATAAGAAAACAAAACCACTGAAGAAACGTAAAGAAGCTAAAAAGAAATTGGTAGAACGGAATATAATACCTGACGCTCCAAAAAAGAGAGGACGGCCAAAAGGGTCGAAGAATAAGGCGAAAATATGATAGATATTGCAAGTAGAGTCGATCTAGCTGTATTAAAACCGGGGTCTACATTAGATGATGTAGAAAGAGGTATTATTCTAGCTAACAAGTATCAAGTGGCATCTCTTTGTGTATACCCCGATGCTGTAATATGTGCTGTCAAATGCTTCCATAATATAAGTACAGTAGTTGGCTTTCCTTTCGGATACGACGTGCCTTATATTAAAGTAGAAGAAACAAAATGGGCATTAGATCAAGGTGTAAAACAAATTGATGTAGTAATGAATCTAGGAAAATTTGCCGGGGGTGATTATCGGTATGTGGCAGGAGAATTAGAAGAAATTGTAAAAATCTGTAACACATACAATGCAGTTACTAAAGTTATTATTGAAACTATTTTATGGCCTAATGCCGATGTGCAATATGCTTGCGGTATAGTTAAAGACTCAGGAGCATTGTTTGTGAAAACTTCTACTGGGTTTATTGGGGACGGGTCTCCTCCTAATGTTGCTAAAGTACAAATTATGTTAGATTCTGGGTTACTGGTAAAAGCCTCCGGTGGCATCAAGACAAGAGAACAGGCAGAAATATACTTAAATATGGGATGCTCGCGTTTAGGGATTGGATTTAATAATCTTGAAAAGGTATTAGCATGACAAAAAGAAATCCAAAACAAGAAGGCACTTGTCTCTATGATTGTGTACCACAATCAGGCAAATGTCCAATGAATTGTAACCAATGTTTCTTTAATCGTGAAGGGGCATTCTATACACAGACTCCTAGTGTACCAACATTATATGATGTTGGAGATGGAATTGTGCGTATGAACTGTGGACATGATTCAAATATACAAAAGGAATTGGTTCTTGAGACAGCTAAGGTCTACCCGAAAGTTTTCTTTAATACCAGTATCCCAAACTTTGATTTTCCAGGTCCGGTAGTTTTTACAGCAAATCCAAAAGAAGAAGGTTCAGTATATCTTGCAGATACTCCCAAGAATCTAATGTTCGTGAGGCTTCGAGTCTCTGCTACTAATTTACCTTATATAAAGGCAGCAGTAAACTATTATACAGGAAGGCAAGTGCCTGTGGTTCTTACCTTTATGTCTTATTATACCAAGGAGCCAGAGGTATCGCCTGCAATGAAGAACCTAGTAGGTGTATGCTATGAATGGAAAGTCAGGCATATAAACTCATATTGGTGTCCAACAAAAGCCTTTATTAAATATGTCATGGGAATCTTTAGTGACAATCGCCTAGTATCAATGTGTAGCAGTATTGATGATTCATATTGCCGGGCGTGCAGAAACTGCGAGACATATTACCTTCAGACTATGAAAAGAATGCGTGGGGAATAAATGACAAAGAAAAAAATAAACCGATTAAAGTATTCTCGCGGTTATCTCTGTGGTGCAATGGACCGTACTAAAGATAATGGAGTTGGTTGGAGGCATAAGATACAGAGAGATTTAGTCGATTTAGAAATTGTTTGGATTGACCCTACTTGTAAACCAATTGATATTGGTATCGAGGATATGGAAAATCGTGAACGGAGAGCAATGCTAAAACAACTGCATAATTTTGAAGCAGTCCGAAATGATATGAAAATTATTCGCAGTGTGGACCTTCGTTGCGTAGACATATCGGATATGTTAATTGTTAATATTGACTTAGAGATATTTTCATGCGGAACTTGGGAAGAATTATTCCTAGCTAATCGAGAAATGAAACCTATTATTTTACACATAGAACAAGGTAAAGAAAATTGCCCCGACTGGCTTTTTGGCACCTTGCCGCATGAAATGATATTTTCAACCTGGGAAGAAGTGCATGATTATCTTAGACACATAGCCCACGATCCAGTTGTAGAATCCTTTAAGCGTTGGTATTTTTTCGATTATTCAATTAAAAAAGATTTACCGGGGTTAAAATAATGCTAAAAGAACTTCCAAAAGGTTGCCAAGAGGTAGGCTATTCAGTACCAAGAAAAGCCTATGGCAACGGAAAATTTTATTATTTCTGTACCGAATGTAATATTTGGTATGAAGGGGAACCTAGAGTTACACGGGAAGATACAACTGGACCTTTATGCGGACGTAGAGGAGTCTCTGAGAATTGTGAATCAGGTCACGAACTAAATTTTATGGGGTATTACTGCTAATGATTACAAATGATCCAGCACGTTTAATTACACAAACCTGCGTACTTTTAGGTAAGCCAGCAGGCAAATTGAAACTTATGGAATTAGGAAACCAATGGACTCGCGGCTATGCCGGTGAGCAACCATTTAAGCCTATTGCACAGTGGCTAGGATTTGATCATACGTCTATTGATTTAAACGGTAAAGATGGAGCAATGGCTCTTAATTTAGGTGAGCCGATAGGTGATTATTTGCTTGGACAATTTGATATTGTTACAAATTATGGAACTACAGAGCATGTTCATAACAGCGGGGCTATTGTATTCGATCAGTGGCAAGTATTTAAGAATATACATGATCTGTTAAAACCAACAGGCGTCATCATTCATGTAATTCCTAATTCTATTGGCGCACATTGGGGTTCTTGTGCTTATGCAGAAGATTTTCTTAGTTACTTAGCTTCCAGTTGTAATTATGAATTAGTAGAATTTTATAAATCTACAACAGATGAAAATCATAATGTTGCATTGATGCTAAAAAATACATATTCTAATTTTATTAATATATTGGAATTCTCAAAGCTAGGAATTATTAAACCATGAAAACTAGTTTCAATCCATTATTTTTTAAATCTGGACCGGATATGCCAGTGTTAAAAGCACTACCATCTGGAGTCAGACCATTAACTTATGCCCCTTATAAAGCAGTCGGTAGTGGGAATCGACAGTACCATAGATGTAATGAATGCGGAGGATGGCTAGAGGGTTCGCCCTTGGTGCAAACAGAAGACGACCTATCTGAGTTTACAGAAGGAAGACGAGGGGTTGTGACAAGGTGCAGACGTATGGGGCATGAACTTGCGTTCACAGGAGTTTATAATAAAGAAGCTGAGAAAGTTGAATCAAAAATAACAAAGACACCAACACCCAAAGATGAAATTAGAGTTCAACGGGGTGAAGGCGGCATAGGAGGAAATTAATGGCAAAAGTTGGCAATAATCCAGTGAAATCAGTTGCAACGCTTCCTGATGGCTTTGAGGAATTTCCAGATGCTATACCACGTCAAGCTCGGAAATTATCAGCAGATAAAAAGAAGGTATTAGGCCGGTTTCATTGGTGTAGCAATTGTGGGTGGGTGGAAGGCGCGCCTGTAGTTGATCCATCAGGAGTTGGACCTTGGCCAAATCAAGAGTCCAGACGACCAAGAACATTATGGCGATGCAGAAAGTGCAACCGGAAGATTGCGGAAGTAGGCGACGTTTATGGTGGACGGCAACAAGGAACAATTTAATGGCATTCTTTAAAACAAAATTTGAATCACATAAGCAGGAATGGGAGACACCCATTGATTTATTCGATAAATTGAATCGTGAATTTAACTTTACAATAGACTTGGCAGCAGATGCCACAAATGCTAAGTGTCCGGTCTACTATACATCTGAGAATGATGCCTTGAAACTTTCTTGGCATGGTAATTGTTGGCTTAATCCACCTTATGGTGCAAAACAGCATAAACTTTCAGATTGGGTACAGAAAGCATTCAATGAAGCACAGAAACCTGATTGCACTGTAGTTATGCTGATTCCTGCGCGCACTAATACTCGCTGGTGGCATAATTATTGTATGAAAGCTGCTGAGATTCGTTTTATTAATGGACGACCAAAGTTTGGAGACGCAAAGCATGGTTTACCACAACCATTAGCTTTGGTTATATTTAAACTGCACGATGGACTAACTATTCTTTCCTCCTTTGAGATATAAAACTATTTAGGAACATAAAATGACAAAGAAACAGTACAAGCCACAATCGCCGGTGTTGCCAACTGATACACAGACTCTTGAAGGCTCACAACTTCCAATTCATGGACAAGTACCTAAAGGAACCCAGGAGTATCCCACGTCAGGCGTTAAGAGAGCCACTATTGACGGTGAGAACTATTACCATTGCCCGTATTGCGCAAAGTATATAAAAGGCAACCCTACTGTAATTAATTCTGATAATGAACCAAAAATTACCAATAAAAGTGGGCCAGCTATTTATTATTGCTTAGAGTGCGGAAAAGTTCTGGCAACAGTCGGGAATTCCACTTATAATACAGGCATTGGACAGAATGCCAACCCATCCTCCAACACTGGCCGGGTTGCGCCAAGGAGTTAAAATATGTTCATTATAGATAATCTTGTAGAAGAGCATGGTAGTGTGCGCAGAATTGAATTGATTTGTGATTATATCGTTAAAAATATTAATACAGTTTCTCCGCATATTATTTTACGGGTGACAAAACTTATTCGCAACTTTATACAAAATCATCACGAAAAGAGTGAAGAAAAGACTATTTTTAGTAAACTTATAGACAATATGCCTAAGATTATTATCCCCTTAACTATACAGCATCAGTATGGAAAGAGACTAATTACTAATGTCTTACAAACACCAGACAACAGACGAATTGTAACTAGCTCCCTATCACAGTTTACAAAGATTTATAATGCACACGGCACGTATGAAGACACCATAGTATATCCTGCCTTCCGTGAAGCAGTTAAGGGACAAGAGGATAAGTACCAAGAAGAGGACGACGATGAAAAATCTGTCGTGGACGCTATTATAGCCAATGAAGAGGAACTAGGAATAAGTATTGAGAAATATACCCCGGAGTAAACAATGAATAATGCCGAAAATCAAGTATTCCCATTGTCAGATAGGCCATCAGCAGATGCCAATTCTGATGTTTATAAAAAACTACCTGCTAATGTTTCAGAATTTGAACATAGTGTACCAAGGCAAGCAACAGGCCCAAATGGGCAAAGATTTACATATTGTACTCGTTGCAAAGGATGGGTTGCTGGACCACCCCATCTTCAAACAAAAGCTACTCCGTTTGTAGCAGGTGAGCAAGCATCTAATATCTACCGTTGTAGGAGATGCGGTTTCCCACTCAATACAGGTCCAGTAGGGGGTACAGAGAAGACCAATAGGAGTGGTATAGGTTCAGAGGGTCAATTAAAACCGTAATTTTTACTTGACAAGACCAAAATTCATGCTATAGTTGTAGTATGAAGACACTAAAACGACGACCAAAAAGCGGCTTTGTTTTGTATCCAAAAGAGATTGAGGACCGAATTATTGAAGGTACGGCCCGATTCAGGACTCGCTGTGATATGATCGTTGGTCCCTGTGCCTGTGGCAATGTTCATCAAGAACATGATAATTGGGTTCAAGAATTTCTTGAGTACCATAATTTTTCTATTGAACCTCTAATTATTTATCCTGAAGAGGATGGTACGGTTAAGATTCCTCGTTACTGGTTAAAGCCTATTCACAGGCACTCATGCACCGTTCTAAAAGGCCACTGTGCTTGTGGTCGTACTCATACCTTGAATGTTGCTGGCATTAGAAAATTATTGGAGCAACATAACACTGTAATTTTTGGGTACGAACCCTCCTCTGCCCCTCCCCCTGAAGATAAGTCACAGGATGCAGCAGTAAGTAGACCTTTTTGTAATTGTCCTGTTTGTCAAGAAGTTAATGAGAGGCTTTCTAGCAGGCAGCATTCAGAACGATTAAGAAGATTAGATCGGAGAAATATCTGATGCAATCGGCTGAAGATATTATGGTAAATGAGTTTGATAGGATAAAGTATACTAAGAGTTGGATGATTGATCCTACTAGATTTATGACTGTGGTAGAATTAAATTATGGTGTTGTAGTTGAAGTAACTAAGACTGATGATAGTGGGGTTACTTTGGTTGAAACTTTATTTTCCAGAGATCGGTCAATTTTTACTATTATTGGCAGGTGGCGTGATGGTGGAGATCATCATTATATGAAATCATACCTCCGAGATAATCAATTTCCTTTAAAAAGTAAAGTGAGACTATGAAAGAATTCCGCGATTTAATTTTAGATTTGAAAGGTGAGATTCCAGAAGGAGCCCGTTATAAAGTTGCAGTAAAAGTTGCCGATTTTATTAGTCAGAAATTAAGAGAACAAGAGCCAGAAGCCTTTAAATCATGGATTTATTCAGAGAAAAATAGGTTTATTTTTGATTGCCAGTTTGAAACTAGGATACCAGATGGACTTAGTATAAGTCCATCTGAGGTACAGAAATTTTGTGCAAAATGGGTTTCTGTCTCTAGTTTTAAGTATAGTGATGATCCTGAATCTGAGTGGAGACTTATAACCCCAGAGCAAAATGCGCTACGTATGACTATGATAAAGGAATTATTGGCACTTGACAAAAGTTAATTTTATGGTATAATTGTAGTATGAGAATACCTACACATATAGAAATGTTAATAAAGTATGTTTCGGTAGGACAAGCCTACGAAATTATCTCAGTCTTGGGTAATCCGCGTGTTAATGTGTTTCAAAACGGTTTACTAGTAGATATTAAGGATATTGCTGAAAAAGATGAGTTTCGATATTGCCCTGCCAGAACCTTTGGACCGTTTATGTTCTGGGGTGGCCCATGTACTAGTTTAAGATATTATAAAGGAACTTTATATACTTTATTGTGTGACAGGCTTCTTGATGTTATAGATAAGAATGGTGAACAAGCGGCGCAAGAGTCGATATGTGGTTGTTCAACTCGAATCAAAGCAATAATATAACTTTATTAAATGAATGTAGACACTCAGATTAGGAGTATCACCAAAATGGGCAAACTAAGAAAGCCCAGTAGAAAAAGTCAAACCTGTACTAAATGTAAAAAGAGAAAGGTATTAAGTTCATTTCGTATTCTTAATCCCGGATACTTAGATTCATGGTGTAAGAAATGTTTTAAAGAGTATCAAGAACAATACCGTAAAAATTATTACAAAAAATGGAGAAAATATAGTCAGACACGGGACCAAAAATTAAAACAAGAAGTTATTAAAACCTACGGGGGTAAATGTAAATGCTGTGGGGAGACTATTTCTGAATTTTTAACTATTGACTGTAAGAAAAATGGAGTAGAGTTACATAAGAAATTTAGATATGGAACTAATTTTTATCGGTGGCTAAAGAAACATAATTATCCTAAACGAAATTTTCAACTATTATGTATGAACTGTAATTTTGCAAAAGGAATGTATGGAAAGTGCCCGCATAAAATGGCATTCAAGCAGTAAAGGAGTCGATATGTGGATGCAAAGCAACAGTATGACGGTTCGCCGTGTAATTAACATATTGTTTTATTGTTTTAATCTAATCAATTTTGATTTTCATTTTCAAGGTGAGTGGGTTTATTTAGATGAGTTTCTAAGTCGCTACCCTCATTTAATGGAGATGCCTGCTGGGAGTATAAAACTTCGTTTTTTTGGCGGACCTCCTCGCCATTGGGGGTGGTTTGATGGTAGTTTTATTACATTATTGGCTGATAGGGTTATGTGGGCGATTGCCACTAAGGATAAAGAATCTATTCAAAAATTTACTGCCTTAAAGATATGATAAAACAAGCCACAAGATTGCTTAATAGATTCGAGCCGCTAAATTTAAGTAGTGCTCTGGATGTACTATATTTTCTAGGCAAGCAGCATGATATGATAATTTTTAAGGGGAATGTTACGACCCCCGATAAATTACTCCAACAACTTTATTCTGGCTACCATCCCAGGAGAATAAATATAGAGTTCTATGGGGGTTCGCCTATTGCAAAGGATTATTATAGGGGGTCTGTATACTCGTATATTGTTGACAGAATTGCTTATATTATTGCAGTAATGGGATATGATGTAGCTCGGCAGACACTCAGACTGGGGGTATCGTCAGTTGAAAAGTAATATTGGCATAAATTTAGCAATCTTGCTAAATTTTTCTGGAGAATTCTTGACAATCTAAGAAACTATGATATACTTATAATATGAGACGTATTATTCATCATCAACGAACTGCTTTTAAAAATCTACGACGAGAGAAAAAGAGGTTAAAAAAGTTGTGTCCAATGATTCGACATTTAGAGCAAGAATTAAACAAGATTAGTGCAGAAGAGGCTGCTAAAATTTTAATAGATGAGTTTAACCTAGGTCTGGGTACTATTAAGTTTATTAACTCCGGTACTGAAATAACCATAGATGAGATTTACTCTATCTGTAAAGATAAGAATATAGATGCAAATAAGGTATCACCTATCTCTTTCCCCGGCGGACCTCCAAACAATTCAGCTAAAGAGTTTAAGGGGTCATTATTGACATTACTTTTTGACAGAATTATGTATGAATACTATGTAACTGGGGCATACGCGGATTTAGTAAAATGAATATTAATTTTTTGCAACAAGTGCTTAAAGATATTAGTGTAGTAGATGCATTGAATATTTTGTGTCAAGACCTTGGTGCAGCTAATGCTTTTGTGTATATTAATAATACACGGACACAACTTATGGATTTGCACGATTCTCATATTTTTTATCTGGCTAGCTATGCTAGAGAGATTCCGTTGAGATTTTATGGAGGCCCGCCTCGACGTGGGGCTTGGTTCGATGGAACCTTGACGACAATGTTAATAGATCATATAGCATATCAGCAATCAACAGGCAATATTGAAAAAGCTAAGGATATAGTAAGATGGATTGTACGACATTACCAACAATTGACATGCTAAGAGACCAGTTAGGTGCTATAAGTCTCTTAGAAGCTGTTGAAATGTTTAGAGACTTAGATTGTACCGATGATTGCATTTTACAACCGGGTCCAGATGGTAATAAAATATACTGTGTTTATAGTTTACTAGAACAATATGATTCTGAGTTTCCTGCTGCTGGTATAAAACCTATTATTTTTTGCGGCGGGCCACCGGGCCGATCACACTGGTATACTAGTAATTTACTTACAATGGTTATTGACAGAATTCTATACAAGGTTTCCATTGGGAGAAAATATGAGTCGTACATGGCGGCAATCTAATGCCATCAATTCAAAAATTGAAAGAGAAGAAAAGCAGCGCGAAAAAAAGATTCAGAAGCGGCTGAAAAAACAGCAACGTAGGCAAGGTTCTATAGATTTTAAGACTTACCAATGAAATTAATTTACTGCTCTTCATGTTTCGATGTATTCAAATTAGACTATGAGCCAAGGTATTGTAAATGTGGGGAATCAACAGGTCATTATTTAAAAGACGGCTTAAATGCTGTTTATAGTGGTTCCGGTATTCCATTGGGTTTCAGTAATCCAACTTTACTTATGGCTCTAGGAAACCAGCCTAAATCAGGCATGGGAAAAGAATTTAAAGCATTTGTTATTCCAAAACAATGTCCAACAATGAGGTATGTAAATGACTTACAATGTGAAGGTTGAATCAAAAGGGTTTGGTTTTACTGGTACTTATTTTGAAGTACCATTACGCGAGGTTGTTGTAGAGGATATTCTTGAACAGGATATTCCTAGCGAAGGAAAGTTAGCTTTGACTCTTACAGTCAATGCTGCTAAGACTTGGCCTACGAAAGTTGTCAGCCGCCATGTCTTAAATGTACGGGATGAAGAGGGACGAAGAATCGGAACAGTTGAGTTTAATAGGAGCAAGTAATGACAGATTATAATCTAATTGGCAAGATGACTCCTACTGAATTGCTTATTGAAGCAGGACGGAGGGTTGGTATATTGAGTATTACACAAGCTAAGCCTGATCCATTGCTAATGACACTGGCCTTGGAACATGCTCAATATATGGCAGATGTTCGAGTCCAAGGACATCAAGATTTCAATAAGCGGGCAGATAAGGTTATGGCTCAGTGGCCGGGGGCTGAAGTTGAGGAAATAGCAAATGAAAGTTGGCCCAATGCAACAGCAGAGTCAGCGGCAGTCGAGGCTTATGATTCATGGCGGCAATCTCCCGGACATTGGAAATCTTGCAACTCGGCCCATACGTTTATGGGGTATGCAATGGTATTAAGTCCAAAGAATAGAACCTACTATTCCTGTGGTTTGTTTGCAAATTGTGTAGGAGATATTGTGCCTACCTCAGACCCAGCACCGACACCTGAACCCAGACACGGGTTGCTATGTGATCAATTTGTCGGTGTGCCAATAGAAGCAGAAGAATTTCTTGCTGCTAATCAGTTAATTCCAGCCTCCTGTCTCTGTTGTAAGCGGCCTTATCCACCTGTTACAGAGCCTTCTGGCAAAGTGTATGAAGGTATGTATATGGAAGAATACCCGTTATTCAGGCACAAATTAAAAGAAGGATATGCTGAGGAGTATCTTCAGGCAGCACCGTGGTCAAGTGGCCCGATGCATTTTCTTGGTTTAAAAGTCTATGATTCTCATGGTACAGAGATTCGAGACTTTCAATGGACTGAACAAGAGATACAGGAGTCTTTGTAATGCCTAAAATTAGACACTTTGCTTGGGTTTGTAAGGAGATGGAATATGACCCATCAGAGTATGATTATATTTCTGATGCTGAATTTTTAGATATGGATATAATGTTAGTTAATCGAGACCCTGAGTGTGGATTTTCCACAACTGATTTAACTAACGTCCATGCTCTTATGCCCAAGTCAGAGAAGCAATTTACAATAGAGCATCTAAGACAATTAGTTGCTGCGCGTGGTTTTACTGAGGTTATGTGCAACCGGCTTGAACCTGACCAGATTCAAGATGAAGGTATTCGGTCGCGGGTAGCTATTATTCAACATTTACTAAGCGAAATTTGGGAGAAGATTGATGGATAAAGTTTATGTATGTGAAATTTGCGGGCGTGAAACTTATACCAGCGATTGCCGTTGTAATGGTTGTTGGGAAGTTGAGTCTCGTTTAAGCACCTATATGAGTAATCCAAAAGGCTTAGAGTTTGTTAATAGAATGCTTCCTAATTCTGTTATTGATTATGTTAATACTTTACTTGCTCCGGGTGCAACTTCCTCTAAAGAATTGGCTGAGAATTTGCTGATTGAAAGCCATAAGCGATTATATGAATCAAATAGTAAAAGGCATCAGTGGTTTAGATTGGCGTCTTGGTGGAGAAGGCTTCTTAATAAATGGTCAGGAGAACCCTGGTAAAGGATAAATTTTATGCATGATCCTGAGAATTTTTTTGAAGTAGATGAAAATGGCGTTGGTAAATGCTCAGTACCCGTATATATTTATGGTATCCCTGCGGGGCTTTGTGAATTGCCAGCTTACGGTAATCAAACTCCTGAAGGAAAATTACGGTATGGTGGTTATATGTCCGGGCTTGCTTGTTATTATCATGGCGGTCCAAAGGAGAATTTATATGCAAGATAATCGTTATCAAAATCAATTGTGGTATATTAAACTATGGCGAAGACGCTGGTATCTTTGGACTTATTGGATGGCACTAAGAGATACTATTTACTGGGTATTTAATGGTTGTCAGCCTAATGAATGGGTTTCCTCAGAGGATAGCTACAAAGATACCAGATGGTTTACTTTTAAGTGCATTTGGGTTTTTGCAAAAGGATGGGCAGAAATGAAAATGGAATGGTGGTATACAATGAATGAATGTTGTCAGAAGGCAAGATATGGTAACTAAAGTATATCAACTGCAACTTATTGGTACTAATCAACAGAATAATATTGAAGTTTATTTCTCTGATATTGTTTGGTATGATTATAAGAATGCTTTAAATGCAAAAATGCTTTTTCAGGCTTTTTGTTTTGACAAGAAAAATTTAAAAGAAATGTTAGAAACAAATATTATAACCCTAGAGGTTAGATAGATGCAATTATATAATATAGATAAAAATTGGAATCAAGTTAAGCACTACCTAGATGACCCTTTAGTAAAAACAGCTCTTGATTTGGGGATGCAAGTTTATGCTGGAGACCCAAAATGGAGTGGTGCGCCTTGGCGATTAAGTGATGATGATGCTTGGGATTATATAGCGATTGCTAAATTTGAGGCGTCAGAAGACTACCAAGAATGGCTAAAGTTAGAGCCTACTGAACTTAGCGAGGATGAGTTAGAGAAATGGTATGCTTCTGGTTCCGCACATGATATGTGGATTAAATATAATGAGTTGTTTAAAAAATATTATCCACAACCAGAGACACCTGATTATTATAGAGCTATTGGAGGTGGGGACTTCTTAGGAGCCTTTGATTGTGCTTTAGGTATGAAGATAGCTCCTCATCTTAACTGGAAAATTGTCTCTGGATGGAAACATACAACAGCTATAGGGTATGATGATAAAAAGTCTGTACTTTGTATGGATATTTTATGGTCACATAAAACTGTAAAAGAAATTTTACAAGGTATTCGCCCAATTCTATGGAGAGTGTCTTTAGGCGACGAATTAAGTATGTATAAGCATATTTTGGAGTCAAAATGAAACCCATAAGTCATAAGAACTACGGTTCGATCCCTCATTTAACTGGGTCCAGAATAGGGCAAACAGATCGGTATGTACCAGAAGGTCAAAATAAGATAGCAACAGAGAAAACTAGAGATAATTTTGACACCGTAATAATTACCGAAAAAATAGACGGCTGCAACTGTGGCATTTTTAGAGACAAAGATACCATTTATCCTATAACAAGAAAAGGGAATCTTGCATGTCAGTCTCCATTTCCACAGCACCAATTATTCTATAAGTGGGCGATAGAAAGGTATAACAAATTTATAGAACTCCTGCGACCTGGAGAGAGGCTTATTGGAGAATGGTTAGCCTTAGTTCATGGAACTAAAATTACTATATTAAGTAATGAAGAAGTTTTTCGTGCTTTTGATTTAATGCAAGGTCATAAAAGACTTTCTTATTATAATTTTACAGATAGGGTGGCAGGTAAATTTCAAACAGTACCGCTTATTTCTTATGGCCCACCTAGAAAACCAGAATGGATTTTAGATAATTTTCCAGTTAGCGGTTGCGGCTCTGAGCAGGTGGAGGGGTGGGTCTGGCGTGTAGAGAGATATGATAAATTTGATTTTATTGCTAAGTGGGTTAGACCAGACTATGAGCCTGGAAAATACCTGCCTGAAAGAACTAGTAAAGAACCTGTTTGGAATTGGAGACCGAGTTATGTTAAATGAAGTTTGGGAAAATGCACAAGTACATGAATTGAAATATTGGGGTAATTGCTATAATTATAGGACTTGGTGCGAGTTTTCAAAGGGTGAAATGTATGCCCGTGAAGTAGGATTATTTGATGACTATGGGGATAATGGTGAGTTAAATATGAGGGGTAAGTCTGTTATTGATATTGGGGGTGGCCCAGTATCAATGACTCTACGATGTTTTAATGCTGGACACTTGGTAGTTGTTGACCCATGTAATTGGCCTAAGTCAGTTAGGCGACGGTATGGCAGGTATGAAATTGAACTTGTAAAAATACCTGCTGAAGAATTGTCTCCTGGTTTTGGATTCTTTGATGAACTTTGGATGATAAATTTACTTCAGCACGTCCAAGACCCCGCTTTAGTTGTGGAACAATGCAAACCTCTAGCAAAAGTAATTCGTGTTTTCGATTGGCTTAATATTCCGTTGGATGACTGTCATCCTCATGTTTTAACAGCCGAGGGTATTCTTAATTGGTTTAGTGGTTGTAAGATTCGACAAATTAGGCTGCCAAGAATCAATGAATTCTGGTCAAATGCTGATGCAATAGGAGCCGTTTTTGAAACAGGAATCTAATAAATGATTCACCATATTTTTATTTATAGTTTCGGTACTGATATTATTTGGATTCAATTCTATCATCGACTCGATGGGGCAGTTGATCGTGTCATGGAATGGTATGAAATATATGGCCGTGTCTTTGAAAAATATAATCCAAAATTAATTAATCATTTAATAACACAGATATACTAATGTCTATGAATATTGATTATAAAACTATTGTGGAAGAATGCTTATATAGGCAAGTAAAACATGTACCCCTATGTCTAGTTGATAAATGTATAGTATGTAAGCATGAACACTATAGTATCATTCAATGTCGTTGCTTAGACTGTGGTTTAAGAGATACTGATTATTTTACTAGAGAGCATCTATTAAATTAAAACTATGATTAAATACTTAATCTTTTTATTCCTACTACTGGTTTCTAGTCAACTTTATGCGCAGCGGCCCTCTGTAGTGCATATAGAGGCCCAAGAACGGGCTTCTTCGTCACTAGGCAGCGGAACCTGCATAGCAACTAATACTCAACATAGCCTTATTATAACAGCTTGGCATGTCGTTAGGGATGCAACTGGGGATACTTTAATAACATCTCCAAACTTAGACCCTATTAAGGTGGAATTTACTGTAACTGATAAGAATTGGGATTTAGCCCTCCTAGTAGCGGAAAAAGGTACTCTCCCCACTTCTAGGTTATCCAATAAAACTCCAG